>Ga0116231_10008358_pt1 | contig 18210 bp, 12 predicted proteins | sample S1TSphgellanicum_2_FD_89695 | JGI IMG/M metagenome (GOLD analysis project Ga0116231, IMG submission 89695) | Host-associated microbial communities from peat moss isolated from Minnesota, USA - S1T2_Fd - Sphagnum magellanicum MG | ecosystem: Host-associated > Plants > Peat moss > Unclassified...
AACCAAACAAAGTTATATGCCATTAATAGAATTTTTAAACTGTTCATCATTAGAAAAAAAAAATTCCCATTTTTTCGGTTTTTTTTTTTTTTTAATTTTTTTTTTTTTTTTTTTTTTTCCTCAACCTAGTGTTGTCAAACATTTGGTGAAAATTTTCCCCAAAAATTAGCAAAATTAGTCAAATTTACAGAGCACATTAGAAAAATTAAAAACTTCACCATTTTTTTCAAAGTGAGAAAGAGATAAGAATAATGATAAAGGAGATGGGGATTTATCAACTTAATAATATGGTTTTCAATAGTTCATCAATATTTATGTCAATTTTATTTTATTATATAACACAAGCATGAAAAGGACATGTTGATGTGTAGTTACATGTTTTCTTATTCAAAAATTTAAAATAATAATTTTTGAATTACATACATATATGAACTACTTGAAGCCATAACTCTAAATAAATTTGAAGAATAAGTATGTATATATATATATATATATTTCAGCACCACATTCAATTTCCAATTGAACTTTCCCATTGTAAATCAAACTCAAAGAAAGATGGCACCTCCAACCCATTGTTGCACCCTAAACCAAGACCTCAAATGCTATCCCATAACCGTTATAATGTGCTTATTAATGCATGACACCAATAGGTATCAAATTTTAAATGGTTTAAAATTACAATATAGTCCATTTCAAATATTTTCAAATCCAAACCCATTCCATGACCTATTTTGAGCACATCTATGGCTTTGGTTTTAGGATTAAAATGGGTTAAAAAAATTAGATTAACCCTATCTTTGACGATCTTCAAATTATTTTTTTTGAAGATTTGGGAGGTGTTACATCCACCATATTGGGGGAAAGGCGAGAGGAGGGGGTGGGGGAGCTCATTACAATTCTTCATAAATTAATATCTTGTTGAAAAAAAAATCAAAAAGAAGAAAAAAAAGGGGTTTATCATCCTGTTGTCTAAAACAAAAGGTGGAAAAAATGAGTGTAGAAAAAATGAAAAGCTTGATTTACTCAATAGACTTATCGGAAAAGTCACCCTCTGTTTCACCCCCTATCCCCTCTTTCAACGGTATCTGCAAAGTAATGAAAATTTATTAAATCTCAGTATGAAATGCTGAAAACTCAGCATATAATGCACAAGGTTCGAGAGTAATTATAGCAGTTGTACAGGTAGGAGCAGTGAAAATATATGTAGCAGCAGTGAAGGCGCTTAGGAAATAGGAAAGACAGGATGAAAGTGGCCAGAGTGAACCAGCAGCCCCCATGACTCCACCAGTTGGCCGTTCTGTCCATAGGATGGGCTGTGTTTTTCATCTGCCTCTTTACCCTACGGTAACCAACATTCTGCTATAGTCAATCTTTTTTGGCTGCTGACCTTTGACCATTTTTGTTTGTGTTGCTAATTTTTTCTCAACCTTTATCTCCATACTACCGTCCCACCTAGCTACCCTACTAACCTACATCTTGGCTCTGCTTACAAACTAAGAACTAATCTCTTACTTACCTTTTATATTTTGGCAAAACACATATTTATTTCAGGCTAAAATTTTATATTTTCTTGGTTAAATTTTTATTTTTTGGCTAAACTTTTATTTCTTGGTAAACTATTATCTCTTCTTGATTAAACTTTTATCTTTTTTTGATTAAATTTCTATCTCTTGGTAAAACTTTTATCTCTTCTTAACTAAATTTTTATTTCTCGACAAAACCCATATCTCTTCTTGGTTAAACTTTTACTTTTGAGCAAAACGTATATCTTTTATTGATTAAATTTATATCTTTTATTGGATAAAATTCTATCTCTTCTTAGTTAAATTTGTATTTCTTGACAAAACTTATATTTCTTATTGGCTAAACTTCTATCTCTTGGCAAAACTTATATATTTTTTGGGCTAAGATTTTATCTCTTCTTGGTTAAACTTCCATTTCTTAGCAAAACTTATATTCCTCTTTGGCTAAACTTATATCATTTCTTGGCTAAACTTCTATATCTTCTTAGCTAAACTTATATCTTTTGGCAAACCCTATATCTATTACTAGTTAAACTTTTATATATTTTTAATTAAATTTTTTTTTAGAATAATTTATATATTTTCTTGGCTCTAAGGTTAAAATTTTATCTTTTTTTGGAAAAAAAAAATCTATTGGCAAAACCTATATCTTTTCTTTATCTATTAGCTAAATTTTATTTTTCTATAATTTTATTGCCTTCTTCTTGTTATAATTTTCTTTTTCTTTTTTTTCAAAAGTATGAGTCTAATTTCTTTTTTCTTCTTCTAATCATAAAAAAATTCAAAACTATCATCATATTTTTTTAAAAATCATTAATGATGGTTATTTTATGCACAACATTTGGGTATTGCTCGAAACATAAGAAATCCAACAAAAATTTTATGCTTCAGATATAAGTATTGCATAATTTTATTCTACTTTTTCTTCTTTTAAGTATTTTGTATCACAATGGCAAAATTATGGTTAAGGGTATTACATACATTGGACCAATCATGATGTGATGATACTTGAATAACAATGGACGAAATTTCCATAATACTTTTATGTTGAGATGGAACACCTATTACAAAATTGAAATGTGAATAACCCCCGTCTTTGCAATTCCCATATCATTTTTGCTACCAATTATATTTAGGTCATAGAAAAGTTGGAAGATGTAATACTTTCTCATCCACCACGTAGGTTAGGGAAAGTTTGGGAAACTACAATACCCACATCATCAATATCTAATACAAATGTCCAAATTTAGGTCAACATAGTTCCTACATAATCAATTACATCAACCTTAAATTATGTAAATGTTTACACTAATGGAACCTTGACCTTTGTCTAAAAACTAAATAGTTTCAAACAAATGACCAAATAACCCTTAACCTAATTTGTAAATTTTGTTTGCATAAATCATTGTAGACATTACAACCTGATGGATGCATACGTTTAAATTTGAAAAACTAAGCAAACCTATACAAATGAACCTTAAAATGTTGAATTAAAACTTTTTTAAACAACAAAAAATCCTTACATTGACCTGCAATTAAATTAAGACAAAAAAACTTGGTTGCATAACTTTAATGCTAAAAGTTAACAATGTTTTTACAACTAAGTGTTAAACCTAATTTTGGAATTATTTTTGCATAACCCTAAATTGTGTATAAACTTTAAACATTGGATACATAATTGTAATAAAAATATGAAACAATTTTATATACCAATAAAACTTGTGCTTTAAACCTAATTTGGGGGGAGGAACCCCAACCTTTAATAAAATGTAAACAAAACAAGTGGGAAGGTTTATATCATTAATACCTTTGCCATGGAGTCACCTTCATTCTCCTCTCCTTTAATACATGGAAAAAAAAAAAAAAACCTTTATATGTATGTGTGTATGTGAATACATAATTTTCACCTTAAAAATATTCCATGAAAATAATATAAATGTTAACAAAAAGGTTACCTTAAATCCAATGTACCCCCTGCTTATTTGAAACAAATATTAGATAAAAGTTTAGACGGGGGTAATGTAATAGGAGTTAGTTAATGATGTGGGTATTGCAATTTGAGGGGTTTTATGGAGAACCCAAACCGTTGACAATAGAAAATCAAAAGTTTGCAATACCTACATAGACAAATCGATCTATGCACCAAGGGGTCATTTCATGAAGGTGAGCAACATAATTATATAAAATTATTAAAATACATTTTTTCCTTAAGGTTATTGCGCAAGTATTTCATGATAAGGATAATGAGAGTATTGCATAGTTAGTCATTTTAATAATGACCTTCAACTTGCATTCATGAATGTATCGCTTAAATGCTCGAGTATTGCCACAAAATGTGTTAACCTTATTAGATGAAGTTATTGTTCATTTTGTTTAAGGTAAATGTAATCCCTTCATGGTGGGTATTGTGTGGAACATGGCATAAAGTGATCACAAAATCTACAAAACCCAAAATTAATTTTTACAAAAACATTCAAATAACCACATTACAAAAATGATGGTGACAAAAGATATCATGCTGAGTTTAACTACAATGGTTTGATACAAAAATGGTGGGTACATGCATTAAAGCCTCGCTACAAGCTCGATTATAATGACATATCTATGATTATTCATTTGAGAAGGATGAACTAAACGCAATGCCCATATTGGTGCAATAATTTGTTGTAGTTATTACAACTTTTGTTGCATGATGATAAATGAACAACTAACAATGTTCAAATGTAAGTCAAATTGCATGGGTCACAAAAGCCTCATTTATTGTGCCTCAAAGCTTAGCACCAAAAAATTAAAACAAATTATATTCCAATGAAAAGATGGAAACAATGTTAATAGAAATAAACAATTTAAATATGCAAACATACCATCCATGAATAATTTCTTAATCATGATAGTTTGATATTCCATCCATTTCTTTTGTTCAGTTGCACTTATTGGATTTTGATATCTAATTTTGATCATCTCATGCAACTTTGAGAGGTTTTGCATAGGTAATTTTGTGTGTTCAAATTATTTCAACAAAGTTGTCATCTTTCTCAAGCCACACCCATGCATTTTGTGACATGAACCCCACCCCTCATGCTAGAATGCCAAATGTTCAACAACATGTTAAAGGTTAAACATACCAATAAGGGACATTGTACTTCTTGCATTTGTTGTGCTTGGGTTTGAAGTTCATCTCACTTAAATTTCATTTTTTAAAAATTTGATCAAAAAATTTCTTCTCATTCCATTTTTGCTTTGTATGTGGGTCGTCCAAAATAAAAACATTCATTGAAATGTGGTCTTGTTGCTTAAGACCCCTGAGATGAGTAGATGGATGTTTAAATCTACCCCATTGCATACAAAGGCCATGTGTTTGGTCCAAGTGTTTACAAAACAACAATTTGGCTACATAAGAATTAGTGCATGCATTCACTTTGTAACACCTTTTTGAACCTTCATGAACCCATTCGTTTTTTTCTATTGCATCTCCATGTTCATCTTGCATTGGAGGAAGAACCTTTTGAGGCGCAAGATCTAGGTTTAGAATCAAATCTACAAAAAAATCTAACAAAAAAATTCAGCAAGTTTAATGTAAGCATGATGAGGGTATTGCACCTCACCATTTTTTCGAAATGATAAGGGTATTGCATATCAAAACCCTTTTAGCATTGTAGGAAGAACCTTTTGAGGTGCAAGATCTAGGTTTAGAACTGAATCTACAAAAATATCCAACAAAAAAATTCAGCAAGTTTAATGTAAGCATGATAAGGGTATATTGCACCTCACCATCTTTTCGAAATGATAAGGGTATTGCATATCAAAACCCTTTTAGCAACACAAAGAAAACAACGAAGAACAACGCAACTATTTGTCGTTATTTTTTGTACTAGGGCAACATGAAGAGGAAGACGCTTGTCTTCGTATTTTCCAGCACAATGCAAAGTAAAAGAAAAATTTAAAAACTAACAAAAGAGGGTAGGTTGCAGAGTGTACCTAGAAACATAGGGGATGATGATGGTGCGATGGAGCTCACGCTAGAATAAGTGATGACAATGGCACAATGGAGCTCACGTTGGAACGAGCAACGGCGTTGGAGATGAAGCTGTGCATGTTGTTCCTGGAGACATTTGACACCAGAGTGTTGGGCCCACTAAAAATGCAGGAAGGGAAAGAAGAAGAGGGGCTGTAGGCTCTAGAATGGGGTTGATAAGTTTGTAAAACAGGTTTGGAAAAAAAAAGGTCAAAGAAAAAGGGGACTTTTTTTTTAAACCCGCCCAAAATGAAACTGTTGCAGGTCGTTGGCCAACCCAAAGTCGTTGGATGAATTGCCCTCCATCCAAAATGGGACTGGTGCAGTCAGGGGGGGCTGGTTCACTCAAGCAAGCTGATGAAACTCAGTTTACCACCAAAATTGGTGGAAAAACTAGTTTGGGTCCCAGTTATTTCGTTTTGTAAAATTTTCATTCCCAGTTACACGTTTGATGCCCTATTATGCTGAAACTGGCCGTTCTCACCCCCGTAATGCCTGACTTTCCAAATAACTTTAATATGCTTATTTTGTTGGGATTGAGGAGGTGCTTGAAACCTTAACTCCCAAAACAAATGAGGATGAAGCAAAGCATTGAATAAAGAATTTAGTTAAAGTCACTAACCTACTACCTAGCTACGTAATTACCTACCTACCTACTTACCTACCTACCTACCTACCTAGTGTTTTTCCAGATCTTGACCCCTTTTTGAGAGTGTGTTTCTTTCGTTCTCACTAGTGTGTGTGTGTGTGTGCGGGGGTGTGTTCTGTTCTGTTTTCCACTCTCTTGTGAGTGTCTCTGCAGTCTCTGCAGTGACAACACTAGGGAGAGAGCTTTGCTTGTTGTTGCAATTGAAGGAGAGGAAGCTCCGGGGAAAGAAAGAAAGCAAGAAGAAGAAGAAGAAGAAGAAGAAGAGCAACAGCATTAGGAGGAGGAGGAGAAGAAGAAGAAGAAGAAATGGGATTGGGAAGTGAAATAAGGAGGTGAGGAGAAAGGGGAAGGAGAAGAAAGAAGAGAGAACAGAACAGAAGAGATGTGAGCAGTAGGGGAGTGATGATGATGTTGGGGCACAATGTGGCGGGGGGAGGAATGGGTGTGGCAGGAACAGGAGGAGGAGGAGTTGGAGGAGGAGGGAAGATGGTGCGAATTCCGCAGCGGTATGTGACAGTGCTCTTGACCTTCGTGTGCACGTGTGTATGTTACATTGAGAGAGTGGGGTTCTCTGTAGCGTATACGGCAGCGGCGAACAATGACGGCGTTGGAGAAGCTATCAAGGGTCATATCCTTTCCACTTTCTTCTACGGCTATGCCATCTCGCAAGTGCCCGGAGGTTGGGCGGCGCAGCGATTCGGGGGTCGGAGAGTTTTGCTCATGTCTTTCGTGCTTTGGTCCATCACTTCTGCCCTAACTCCCACTGGAGCTTCTTCCTCAGTAGCAGGCATGGTGATCGCTAGGTTATGTGTCGGAGTCGCACAAGGGTTTATCTTCCCTTCCATTCATACGGTTTTGGCGCAATGGGTTCCACCGCACGAAAGGTCCAGGTCTGTTTCCCTCACCACTTCGGGTATGTATTTCGGCGCTGCTGCAGGCATGTTGTGGCTTCCCAGCTTGGTTGCCAAACGAGGGCCTCAGGCAGTGTTCCGTGCAGAAGCCCTAATGGGTGCCGCATGGGCAGTGCTCTGGATGCGTTTCTCATGTGATCCCCCTCGATCTGAGCTTCCCAAGGCTTCTGCATTAGGGTTTGGAGCTTCCACAGCTTTCGAACGGGCCAAACTTCTGCATCATCCTGTGCAAATTGCGGATGAGAATGGTGAGATCAGTAGTAGCCGGCTACATCATGATCTGTTGGGACTCAAGAAGAAGGTGGTGGTGATCAAGAGCAGCGGCAGTGGAATTCCATGGAAGCCAATCTTGATCAGCTTGCCTGTCTGGGCCATAGTTGTGAACAATTTTACTTTCCACTATGCACTCTATGTGTTGATGAATTGGTTACCAACTTATTTCGATAAATGCTTGAATGTCAGTCTGCATAACATGGGGATGTCAAAGATGTTGCCCTACCTTGTGATGTTCATCTTCTCGAATGTTGGAGGATGGCTAGCTGATCATCTCATCACTGAGAAAATCTTCTCTGTGACATACACTCGTAAAGTGCTGAATACAATTGGCTTTACAGCGGCTGCTGTTGCTCTCATGGTAATGTCTAGCCTGAACACCACTAGCAGTGCTGTGATATGCTCTTCGGTTGCGCTTGGATCCTGTGCACTCTCCAGAGCTGGATTTGCTGTGAACCACATGGACATTGCTCCTCGCTATGCGGGAATTGTGATGGGAGTTTCCAACACGGCAGGTACATTGGCTGGCATTGTTGGGGTAGCGGCAACAGGCCGCATCTTGGAAGCTTCTCAGTTAGGACCATCAGATCCCAGCAGCTGGACCATGGTGTTTGCAACGCCAGCCTTGCTGTCTGTGTTTAGTGCAGTTTTTTTTGGTGTGTTTGCAACAGGTGAAAGAGTATTTGATTAGGAGATAAAAGAGCAAGGATTTTTTTTGCAGTCAAGCAGACTCATTGTTTGATCAGGTTTGGCAAGGCTTTTTGATTGCCCACCTATATATTTCCCATTGTTTACTTCCAAGTCAAAGTTCATGGTCTTTGTTGCAATTGCACCATTTAGTGAAATAATGTCAGATCCAACAGTGTAGAGAATTAACTTAGCGATGTGAGGGTTTCGGTTGCTCTTCAGCAGCTGTGCAGCCAGGTTGTTTTTGGTACATAGAAATGGGGAGACAATAAAGTCTTGGAAAACCATTTCTCAATTTGATCAGTCTAGCTTGAGACTACATATTTGCTTCCCTAGTGAAGAGAAGTACTTACAAGTGCCTTGTTTGGCTCTTGGTACACTGAGACAGACAAAAATTGTCAAGCCCACTAAGGTTTAAATCTCTCAGAGAAACCTCTTGTACATGTTCCTTGACTTATGGCAGAGCTGTTGAGACATTTCTTTGATCAGCAGTTCATCAGGGCAATTTGTTACTCAGATCATGACATGTGGGATGCTTATTGTTGGTCAGATGAAAGTCCTATGACTACTACAGTCCTGACTGACTGAGACCAAATTTTGTCTGTGAGTTCTACAGGCAGTTGCTATTGAGTACAGGTCAGAAACCATTGGCGGTGATACTGGGGTGGAAGAAATCTTGACAGCTTCTAGATCATACTTACTCCTGAGCTGCTCAATCTGGGCAGCTTATCAAAGGTTCTTCAGCTTATGCACTCTGCCATGCCTGAAGCGTCTCCTGTATGCTACAAGTTAAACCTGTCAGGAGCATGTATTTCTTTCTGCTTTTTTGACATTCTGAAAGAGGCAACCTCATTTGTGTTTCATAGCTGAGGAACTGGAATTGTTTATGTTTACAAGTCCAGACAGCTCCCTTGGTCCCTGGAGTAGTTTGAAGGTCCAGTATGTTTATGCACCCTTCAGTTAAATGTCTGTAATGTCACCCATTCACAAGAGGCAACCAAGAGACAAAGGGGGGGTTGCTCCTGTGAAGTTCTACAAAAAAAAACCTGGATGAACAGATGGATGACAGATCTCACATTACTGAACAATCCAGGTTATTACCAAATGTAAGAGATGGCTATGGCTTTGAGCAGGCAAGCACATCTCAATGGGGTCCCACCATTTTCAGTGATACCCTTTCTTGATGCAAGTGATGACTTTCTCTTCTGGTGCCTAGGGCTTTGTTGATGTGTGCAAAGTCAACAAATGCAAAGTCAACAAAACCCACGATTGCAAGCCCTCCTTTCTGGTTTCAAGGCTTTCAGTACACCTGGAATTGACAATGGTATCAACTTTGGCATTGAAGACATGGAATTTCTTTGTATTTTGACTGGGTGAGATCAACTTGGTCCCCTGCATGTATGTAGGTGCAGATTTCTAAATCTAAAGTAGAAGGTTCAAGTTCTGGTTGTGGTTGTGGTTCCACTTTTTAATTTCTTCCTTCCTAGATACCAATTGATATCACACTAAACGAACCTTCAATTGTAACAATGCATTTGCAATTTGTACAACATGTGTTACTTAGATCAGATTCGGTATATAATGTATTTGGAACATCTCCAATGAGATACCATAAACCCCTTGTGTTAACAATAACTTATCGTTAACAAACAATAACAATTATTTTTATTGATTGCTTTTCAAATGCCACAATTGTTCAATCAAGTCATCACAAAGTCTAAAATGGCAAGTTTAAATTCTCTATGACTTCAATGCCTTCCCTAAACGTTGCAAAAGATAGTTATCAACAAAATTAATTGTTGATAAGAGGTTTGACATCCTCCACCTACCCATCACCTAAATGCACTCTTCATCTAACACATGGTCTTTATGTACATTGATTACACAACTAGCTTTGGACCTATCATGCTTGTAGTTCTCTTTGGTAAGTTCACTCTTGAACATGCTTAAAGCTTCCATTATGAACCTTTTGCTCATTGTCATTTTCTTCAAGTTCCATGCACATGTATGTAAGAAACGCTTGACACCACAACTCAGTTCATTGCAAATTAGGACAATGACAATGACACAAAATGTTGAAGATCAACTCAAGATGAGCTCTAGTAGCTATGGACAAGATAGACATAAAAGTTCAACCCATGTGGAATTGTGATGACATGCTGGTGAAAAGTTGACAAAGAAAATTGTGAAAAGTGAAGTTAATCAATCCATCATTAAACCCCACTCTAAAAACACCTAAAAAAGAATTTGGAGGTGTGGATCGAAGGTGAATGCTCAAGATGTTCTTATACCATACCAACATTGGTCTACTCCATTGCATTCATTTAAAACTAGGTGGGCATATGTGATTTGGTGTTATTTGAAAAAAATAAGGAGAAAAAACTAAGATAGATGTTTGATGAGATGAGAATCTTGGAAAAGGGGAAATTAGTACTGGAGCAATGTGCATGCTTTGATTTCTATGGCATGTCTGCTTCACCATCCCCTATTAATAAAGGGGAGTAGCACACACACATTCATCTATTAGGTGATCTATTAGAGCATTGTTTGTAATGACTAGACAGAAATTTTGTAGTGTTAGGGGAGGGCATGTTAGTTAGTTATAGTAATAGAATAGAAATGTGGGACATTTTGGAAATCAAAATGCGGGAGCCAGCAAGTGTTTTGCTTTATGAGATCTCCTACCTCTTTCCTTCTTCTTTTTTTCCCCTTCTCATGCTACCCGATGGTTATCATAGGGCAAAGAAGGAAAAATAATAATGATCTGATATGACATCCTCAGATATATTTCAGGCACATTGAGAAAAAGAAAGCTGAGTACTAACCTATAGCAAATTGCTTGGCAAATACCCTAAACCCTTTACCTGAGTACCAGAAATTGTTCTTGTAAGGGATGCCTTTGAGCATCTCCACTGGTGCTTATTAGGATGTGGCCCTGCACTGGAAATCTTGGATGAGGTGTTGTAGTCATATCCAGCTGTGACCTTGAAACAATGTTGACCATGCCTTGTTTCTGATTGGCTAGATAGTTTGATTGGTCCAGGTGGGTTGCTATTAGTAGTCTCCCACATATTTGCAGTCCCAGTTTCAGTTGTACGGGTGGTTGGAAAAAAATAATAATAACTGAAACTTGGATGTGAGAAACATTTTTTTAGTGTCACATGTTGAGCGCCACTAGAGATGCTCTTATGCATTTAGGTTTTGACCCACCTGTGCCTCCTCAAAGCTCAACACTAAACCTTCAAGGTCGTGGTTTGCATCACTGTTGGGTGATTATCAATTATTGTACTAAAGCTTCTTTCGATTTTTCATGAATAATTAGCTAGTAGGAAGTAGTAGAAGAAGTCAATAACCATGGTAATGTAGAAATAAAAATCCAATAAAAGATCAATGGCTGAAACCATCAAAGGGAAGACAAAAAGGGAAGGCCAAAAGACAAACAGCCCACAAGAACCAAAGAAAAAGAAAAAAGGGAGATAGTTAGTCCCTTTCATGGTAGGAAGTTGTTTCACCCACAACCCTTCTATTGTTGCATGCATGCAAATCATGAGATCTAATAGTAATGGGGGTCTAGAACAAACATCACTCGTCAATGCAATTTTTCTTTCTATAACAAAGGTTAAAGCATGTTGAAAAACAATACTAACACATTGCTTGCAAAAATGAATGCAAAAAGACAAAGATGAATAATCTTTCGATCATCTATTGTGGAAAGGATAGGCACACTCCTTGATAAAATGATCCATATCATGTCCGAGTGCATCGTGCACCTCCATGGCCATCAAAATAAAGTGGTGCCCCTTCATGAAACCTTTATACTTGTGGATCTTAATAATGGTGCTAAGTTTTGTAATTGCACTTGTTGATCGACTAATGACACTGGAAGCCACCACTTCTTATGTCGTGTCAATAAACACCACGTCAACAATGAAAACCTGGTCCTTTTGAGTCATGTAGAGATTGATTCGTAATGAAACTTTTGACGTAAAAGCTACCACCATTCTTTCCATACAACATGCCCATTCTTTTGAGTGAAGGCATACATGACATATTTGACAAGTTGTGAATTGGCAATTGTGAGAAGTGCAAATGAAATGAAAAGGGAAAAAATTGATTAGATAAGTTATATTTATAAAAACCTACCTTGATACAACAATAGGTGTGGGCAAAAAGCTAAGTGCATGCCAAATGCGTCCAACTTGTGTTCACATTCACACCTGAGAAGACTAAATGTTAAGGGTTGAATTAAATCGAAACGAAAACACAACGTTAAAATGAAAGTAGAGTGTGCGATGCAAAATGAACAAATAGATGGCCTAACAACCAACCATAGATTTGCCCCCTTACCGAATAAGAACAAATGTGAGTTCTAAATGCTGAGAAAATGGAGTTATCCTCCACGATAGACCTAAAGGATGTGTTGTGATGAATGTCCATCAAAGATGCTTGTAGACTTAGGGCATCAGTAATTGTTAGATTCTAAAAAAAAAGTGCATCTTCATAGTCGTAAAAGGAAAGCCATCTCACGTTGCACATAAACATGATTAAAACATATGTGGGCCCCTTTTAACCTAGGAAACATACTCCTCCAAAACAGGTCTATAAAAAATATGAACCTAAAGCATAAATATAGAACCGCTAGAGCCCAACTAATACGCACCAACATCTTTAAAAAAACAGATGGAGCACAATCTTTCATAGAGAAAAAACCTATACCACCAAAGGATATCAATAGTCGAATTTAATGCCTCACTAAGGGGCCCTAAAAGGACTCCCACTATTTTGGACCCATAATATCCCCACATATTTGCATAACTTTCTTGTTAAAACTTGTCAAAAAAGATAAGAAAGAAAAAAAGATACTATTCATGTGAGATAAAAAGATCGACAAATTACACATGAAAACAAAATGCCCAAAATAATTTAAGTGTCTTTCAAGATAAGAAAATCATTGATATGCGCCACATCTTGAAATAAAGTCTCATCCAAAAAATGCATGGTAAACCATGGTAATAAGAACCTCAAGATGTAAAAACAAGACAACATTGAGTGTGCTTATGAACCACTCACGAATTTAAAAAAAATGTCAATTGAAGAACCCTTCTGCTGATCACATGTAGACCTTTTGTGCTTTACATTGGGGAAGGCCTGCTTCCACATGCCTCCCCTAATTTGTTGGGCCTAAACCCTTAGGCTACTACTCTTGAGGTTGTGACCTTTATGTATATGTGTATCTTATAGGTGCTTTTAAAATTCAATCACAGCAATCAGTTTCCAATGCCAAAGCTCTATTGTATTTTTACCCCAGGTGAAGACCTGAAATGGGGCGGTTCTGGGAACTCGGGTTCATGCCAGGCCCTCCATCCCAGAACAGCCCCTTTCTAGTTCCTTTACCCTACACATCCTTGAATTATAACTAGCCCTACTAGGCTTCTAATTGACATACCCATTATAAGCCTAACTCTGCTTGTACTTGATTGTTTCTGGAATTCCATGTGCAGGAGCTCATGTGAACCCAGGGTTAGGGTTTAGAGTTCTAGGGTTTAGGGTTTTAGGAGCTCGTGTGAACCCAAGTTTAGGGTTTAGAGCTTTAGGGTTTCAGGAGCGTGTTTGAACCCAAGTTTAGGGTTTAGGGTTTCAGGAGCTTGTTTGAACCTACGTTTAGGGTTTAGAGTTTTAGGGTTCAGGGTTTAGGAGCTTGTGTGAACCCAGGTTTAGGGTTTTAGGAGCTTGTGTGAATGTGAGGGACTTAGCTTTAGTTGCAGAGCATTTCATGATCATGAACATGAGTGAGTTAGTACAAAATCCCAAGCATCATTACAGGAGATGGAAAAAATGATTTTTGACCCAAAAACTTGGTGCACCTGAAATGGGAGCAGTGGAGAAGATGAGGAGGATCATAATGGTTCCTCCCATCTAATGGAAAACACTGCATAATTCATTAAGATCGAAGAAATAGAAGATGATGATGATGACGATCTGCATGATTGACAAGAGAACTTACATGAGCTGAGTTGCAATGATTTTCATTTTGCAAAATTATGTGCAAGAGATGAGAGAGGTTGGGTTTTTTGCATTTCTCAAGAGTTTTACAGCAGCAGCAAAATCTTTGCTGGTTCTCTCAAATGCAGTGCATGGTGAATGAATTTAAAAATGTTCTGAAGTGCCTGTAAGATTATCATGACAGTTTACCTGAACAAAAATCAGGCATCTCTAGAGGATTCTCAAGAATTGGCAGATCGTTCAATGGAACAAGAGGAACAGCTTGGACTGATCTAGACATCAAATAATTTCACCAATTTTTCTTCCTCGAGAAGTTACATGTTTCTCAAACTTTTGACATGATCCCTGCATGACAATCATGAGTCTTGAAAGGAGAGAGAGAGAGTGTGTGTGTGTGTGTGTGCATGGATGCATGTGTAGCTTGAGTGTTTAAACCCAATGTATCTCACTTGTAATTCTTGTCAACCCAGTGATGGATTGACTAGTGAAGAAGTACTGACTCAGGCTCAGCATTACAGCATGCAGGGTACAATGTCTAAGTCCAAAGCTCTTTCTTTAGTTAGTGAAACTCAGCTTCAAAGGTGGTCATGTTTGAGATCATGGTGGGTGACAAACAGACATACGATCGATCACAAAACAAGTATAACAGTTTAATCAAAAGCTGAGCCCAGTTCCTCCTGCTAACAACAATACCAAAACCTTTCCTACACTGCACAACAAGCTTCTTTATGTCGGCACTGTTAGAGGATGTGGTGTATTTGATTATAGGTATATAATTTCTTTGATATCTGGGTGAATTGAATGAGATTGCACACTTCATTAATATAAGGAAAATGGCCAGGACTCACATGATGAACCACATCATATTTGAGATGATTGATGGGTAGGCGAGGAAGAGATCACAAAGAAGTTGTTGTACCACATGGGTAATAATAAGAGCTTCCCATTTCCTCCTGATAATTACAACAATACCAAAACCTCCTTAAATCCTACATTGTACAACAAGCTTCTTCATGTAGCTGGTCTCTTCATCACAATTGCCCATTGCTTGTCATCCCTTGACCATCACACTTCCAGGTAAGGATCTGGCCAAAAAAGAAAAGACTAGTTGAATGAATATGGGTACTCAAATTGCTGGTCATACCTACTCTCACGTTCTTTAGTGATGTTTTCACCAGTTGTGAAAAAGTAAAACTAGATCAAATCTTTTGTTTGAACTCAAAACCCTAAACCCTAAACCCTAAAACCTAACTTTTTGTCAAGAGGGGCATAGTGCTGCAGCTCAGAGATAACTATTGACAACATTGAACCCCCAAAATTCAGATCCTGTACCTTGTTTTGTTGTTTTCTCTGTGTCAGGTGCTGAATTTGCAACAGACTGCAGAAAACTTCAAAGGCTATTTTGTTTTTCTAAAGGCCAGCAACACAAAAGTGAACAAATAAATCCATCCCTTCAGGGTGGATTCAAATCCTGCACACCTAGAGCAGGGTTGCCAAGTCCGAATGAATGTGCAGCTGCTAAAAAACTTAAAACCACTGAGCAGCAGCTAGGATAGCAACACCACAGCAGCTTTTGTTGCTACAAACATTTTTGTATTTGAAAGAAAACATAATCAAATCCTCAGATTGAAATTGTTTTCATGGTGAGACCCACTCTGAACACATGACAGAGATTTTGAAGGATGTCTGAAACTGTACTCTCTGTAGATCAGCGCTAGGAAGCCTAAACATAAGTACACACTACACACCAATAATTCATGGGTTGTGTGCATAATGCAAAGAACTGAAGCTGCATGGAGACATGTCAAAGAGTAGGAGTAATAGTACTACTACCAGTGATTGAGCATACTATTCACTAGGTTTTAACAAAGATGGTTAGGATCTTTTTTTTTCCTTCTTCTTCTTCTTCTTCTTCCTTCTTTTTCTTTTCATGGGTGCTTTGCCTCCATCGGGATCAATTTGCCCCCTTGTCTACGGTGTTTGGGTCCCTTCCTTCCCCCCTCCCCCTATGCCGGCCTCAGCCCTAGTATCCCATTCTCCACCCCCCCCACCTTCCAGTCTAGTCACTCAAGCCAATTGTCAATTTGGGCCCACTTCTTCCCTTGGTGGCAAGAGTGGGGTCCAACGTGATGTTCCTTGTTGCGGATGTGTTGTCTTTTTTTCATAGTGTGGCATGTTTCGTCATTAGCAGCATTGTCATGCTTTTTAGGTTTTTTGTTGTGGTGATTCTTCTTGCTTTCTGGCTTCCCTTTTTGCTTGTTCTCCCCTTCCTACAACTTGGGTTTGGGTGTTAAAGGTGAATCCCCTTAGCATCTTCCATTTGGGTCTTCTTCGGCCTTGTTTCTATTTGCAAGTGCCTTTTGCTTTGCAATTGGAAATGCAAATTGTTTTTTGTCTATTTTTGGATCGCTTCGCTCAAGACCCATTGAACATTGCTACTTTATAATTATTTCTACATTTCCCCTAGTGGTGTCATGTTCTTCTCATTTGAACCTATGCGGTCGAGCACCAAGAAAGTAGGTCTTAATTTTGGTGGTTTCTGTTTAGAGATTGGGAGGAGCTTTAGGTGGAGCAATCTCTTCAAGTGCAAGCGCTTGCTGTAGCTTTATCTTTGGACAAAGGTCCTTCAATGCCCATGCTCCCTTTGGATTCTTCTTTTGTCTCACCCCCCCTCCCCCCCCTCCTTGTGACAATTTGAATAGAACTTGGCTCTAGGGTGTGTTGAAAAATATGTTTGCCTAGCTAGGGCCCTTGCCCCCCTAGCCCCAACTTTTGTTTCCTTAGAAATTGTTTTTGCTTCATTAGCTTTCCCCTTGTCCTAATTCTTTGATGAACTTTTAGCCAAATGGAGACTTAGAGTTATCCTTGGATTCTTTTAGGTCAACCTTCATACACATGTCTCATCTTTCTATAGGGGGACCTTTTGGCATGGTTTTTGAGCATTTTCGAGATGCTTTTGACCTTAAGGGTTTTGTTAACAACTACATTTAGTTGTTCTAGCTAAGTTCCCATATTGCCATGGGTCATTTTCTAAGGTCCATTACTCACATCCTTGTTGCTATTACACTTTTGGCTTTGGCCAAACCTTTTGGTGACATCAGACCAATTACAGTGAGTGAAGTCTTCTATTGTTTGGTTAGCATAGTCTTATGTTTTCAACGTCGAGATGTGTGTTTTTTTTCATTTGTCGCCTCATCAATTTGGTGTGGCAATTAGGGGTGGGTGTAAGGCAGTGATGCACAATATTTGAATTACTTTGAATGTCCATCCCGATTGGGTGGTGCTACAAGTGGATATGGCAAATGCATTTAAGTCCATCTCGTGTGAGGCCATCTTCCAAGAGCTTCATGTGGCAAGAGGCCAATTGTCTTTGCTTTTTCATTTTGTTCATTATTTTTATGCCCATCAATTGCCTTTGTTCTTTGGTCATCATTCTATCTTTATGGGCATGTGTTAAGGTGATCTGTTCGTTGGGCCTTTTTTTGATCTTGTTCATTTTCATGTTTTGTGAGCCTCTTCTGTTGTTATTCCTTCATGTATCTTCCCTTTGTTGGTAGATGACACTCACATCCTTGGCCTTACTTCTTTCGTTCCTTTTTCTTTTGACCATTTTGCTTCCAGCTCGCCTTAATGGGTTTAATTGTCGAACCCTACAAGTGCATAACTTGGTCCCCTTTTAGCTTGCCCGTTGGTTTTTCCCCTCATTAAGTTTTTAGGGGTCCCCTTTGGTTTTGTGTTGTTTTCCTTTTTTGTTTTATACGATGTTTTAGATGAATATTTTTGCCATGGAAATGTGCTTTCGAGGTTGGGGGGTGTGCATGTTGTTTTCAACATCCTATTTCAATGTTTTGTGTAGAAACCTTTTTTATTTGTTTCAAGTTTTTTTGCCCTTCCTGTCGCAACCCTAGCTTTGGGCTCGCGACCAAGGCAAAGGGAATTACAAGGGTGTGGGCCAAAAGGAAGCCCGGGAGTTAAGCCAAGAGAAAGCCCGGGAGTTAAGCCAAGAGGATGCCCGGGAGTCAAGGTAAGAGGAAGCCCGGGAGTCACATCACATACTCCCGAGAGTGTGAGAAAGTGTTAGAAAGTGTGAGGGAGTGAACCCTCACACTCCCAAGGCAACTCCCACTTTGGGAGATGGAGTCCCGGTGG
>Ga0116231_10008360_pt1 | contig 18208 bp, 15 predicted proteins | sample S1TSphgellanicum_2_FD_89695 | JGI IMG/M metagenome (GOLD analysis project Ga0116231, IMG submission 89695) | Host-associated microbial communities from peat moss isolated from Minnesota, USA - S1T2_Fd - Sphagnum magellanicum MG | ecosystem: Host-associated > Plants > Peat moss > Unclassified...
GCCTGCAGACAATTGAAACCCTTGTTGTCAAAAACAAATAACACTACATGAGTGAACAAGTGACAATGGACATCGCTAGAAACCCTTTTTGATGCTCCACCTTCCCTTTTGAGTCTCACATCCAACAAGCACAAGGACTGAGAGATTTTCATGGGCATCAAAACTTGCTCACTGATATAATATCAACAGTGCAACTGTCCCCCCCGCAGGCACTACCAACACTAGAGTTGTTCAGAGCAAAAAGGAATTTGAAAGTGACATAAATTAGACCTTGATTTAGCAGATGCACATTGGTGCACTATTTCATTACCAGGAAGCTAAAAGAATTCTGTATTTGTGCCTCATCTGTACAAATGAGATTCCACCAAAGTCTGCATTGCCTTGATGGATGTCAAAATAATGAATTGATAATTTCGATCCACCAACCCTTTAATGTTTCCTTCTCATGCTGTTCTCCACACCTGCGCCACCCACTTAATAGTTCTCTTCAGTCCATTGAACATTGAACAACTTCGTGCTTTCTCCAAGGTTTCACAAACTTATGTAAGACAACATTAAAGCTGGACAACACAACCATAATGAACCACCAGAAATAAATAGAATAGGCCCTCACCCACGTTGTCTATCTGCCACCCACCCCACTCATTCATTGCTCATTGAGTTCATCTACATTCATTGCTGTCTTCTCTCCACTCAAGGTGGCAGGCAGACTCAGTGTAGGCAGAAACTAGAGTAAGGTCCTGCTCACCATCTCACATGAGAAGAGTACCATCACACTGTCATCACCGTGCAGTTGTATATGAACCCAGTGGTGAAAAACAAACGGCAAACTCTGCGCCACTTTGGCTCACCTCCACTTGACTCCAGATTGCAGGCATGAATTTTTATTGCAGATATGGCCATTGCCTCTGAAACCCCCAATGAGAAATATGTCCTTGCCAACAGCCTTGAATCCCATACCCCAGCCACCGGAGTCAACACTTCTGTTTGGCACATGACCTAGGGTTTTCCATGTATTGGTATCCTTTTGGTAGCTCTTTAATTCCATTGTGGTTGCATCCACAGCATACAATTCATTGTCTACCACAGCTAGTAGTGGTGGTGCTGGGCTCACAAGAGGAGTGTGGCTTGCTGGCCACATGTTTTCTATCAGCACCCACTGATTCTTTATCTCATCATAATACTCAGCAGATGTCAGAACTCTATCTTGATCCTGCCCTCCAACAACCAAGAAATGTCCATCCAATATACACCCTGAGCACCACTTCCGGCGGCTATGCAGATCAGGGAGGGCCTCCCACTCTTGGGTCTCTGAATTATAGCGATCTGCCAATTGCAGAGTGACCTGCTGCGCTGTCGCAAAATAAGCATACTTTCCGGTGTTTGCTGAAGCAAACAAGCAACGATCATGCAGCATCTTAGGAGCTTGAGACCAGTTATTGCTTTGAAGGTCATGCGTCCAAATAGTGAAGCCCATGGCACTCTGTCCACACACAAGCAACTGCATTCCAGCCACAGCTGACTCCTTGTCACACATATCAAAGGTAGGGTCACATGGACATACTGGCAGCGTCCTCCACTTAGTCCGGACTGGATCGAAAGAACGCCAAATGGCCCCCTCTCCAACCCCCAGCATGTACACCCATTCTTACTTAATTCCATCCCTTTTTCGGGCCTCAGTCACCTCGTTCCACCCTTCCCCATCTACCCCTGGTGCCTCAGTTCTAGCGTCAACAGAGGTAGTCGACCCTTGAAGAGTCCTTTTCCTCCCTCTCCCAGAACTTCCTGCCCCGTCCTCGTCCCCGCGCCCTTTCCTCTCCTTCATACCACTCAATACTCCCTTGGCTTGAAGATGATGCCGCAGCGGCCGTACTCGACGGCCCGGGCTCGCACCCGTTCCGAGACGAACCCTTCCTCTTCATCCCTGCAGGGACAACCGCCACAGCACCCCCACACCCCCCTCCACTCGTCCTTCCCTGTCGACACTTTCCGTTCCGCCTCTCCTGCACCGCGCCCTCGGTTTGAGTGCGCATTGCAATCACTCCCCCCGGTGGCCACTGGCCGTATGGGTCTCTTCCGAAATGCCCTCGATTTGCTTGCACATGAGTTGCAACTGCATCCATGAGCACAAAGAATCAGCAGAGAAGCCCTAAGAAAGCCGAAGCCCTATTCCTCCTCCTTTCAACCAAACACACACAAACACTCTCTCTCTCTCTCTCTCTCTCTATATATATATATATATATATATATATATATCTCCGTCAAAACCTAGGTACCCAAAACCACCTCAGCACCCTTGCGCGCCCGCACCGTCACACCCAGAGGACACGAGATGCTGGATTACAGCAGCCAGAAGAGCACCCTTCTCTCTATCTCAACCCGACACTCCATCCCTAAACTTGCAACAAATTTTCACGCTAGCAACAGCCGAATAGGACTAAAAAGGCCGGCGCACGAAACACATACCTCAACTATAAAATAAGCGAGGCTGTTAACCACCCACGCCTTCTTCGGTCGTCTCGTCAATTGCGTGCATGAAAGGAGCGATGAAGTATATCTATCACGCACGCAACAACACACATTCAAGCCTATGGAAATACCCAACCAAAAAGGCCATTCTGCAACGACACCCCCCTTGCCCGATGAAAAGATTCCAGTACCTCAGGGAAGATTCCCGTTCTTGCAAGAGCTTCGCAATTTCAAAATCCTGGTCATAGGGTTTCTTTGAAGTCCCGGTCATAGGGTTGCTTTGAAATCCCGGTCATAGGGTTTTCTTAGGCTCAGCGCAAGGTTTTGGACTCCCCCTCTCCCCGGGTGTGACTCGAGCACGCGGTCGATGACCGCGGGGTTAGGTGAGCACATGGTAGATAGGCGCACGCGCGGTCTGGTGAGGTGCCTATGCAGACCGTTAGTTTTAAGTCTTCACGGTCTGCCCTTTCTTTAGGTTTTTTTTTTTTGGGTGGTTTTTCTAGGAGGACACGCAAGGGAACGGGGAGGGGAACTTTGGCTAACACAGGGTGACATAGCATTGCTCCTGGCACTTTGTTTCTTGACTTCCAAAGTTTTAGGATTTCCAGAGTTGCTTGTTGCAGTACAATAGTAGTGTTGTGCTATTGTTACATATTTATTACATTCATGGAAAGTGGGAAAAACTTTGTGTGATTAGTAGACTAAAGAGCATGATTGTCAATTTGGTTGCTTGCAATTGTCAACAAATCAATGAAGACATTATGACTTCTTCTTACCCTTTGTTTATCATTGTCATACCTATGTAACCAAGATGCTTGAAGAAATTGAATTTTGGAATGTTTAATAGTTAGTGTTCACCCATTAGTTCGCAAATGCCAAAAGTCAAAAGTCTCACCAAGAGACTACCTTCACATGCTTTCTATAATTAATCGGGCGTTTTTATATTTGTTCTTCAAAAATGTACCTCCAAATCCAAAGATGTCTATTGCTACTTTTATTGTATAGGTTTTATTTCTTGTCCGTTTTGTTGATGTTCAACTTTATTTTTATTTTTTAATGTGATATATATCAAGTTGTAACAATAAGGGTATCAAATTGAAACAATTAGTGGACCAAAAGATTTGATTTCATTACAAACCTATAAGAATGCACTGGAGCTTCCTACCTAAGGTGTGTTTTTGACCCTTCCCTCTCCATGACTAATTTGAAGCTACAAATATGGTCACAAAATTCATTTTTGACCATAGTGCCTCAAACTATTTAACTCTCTTGTGGTTGACCTTGGTTCCTTCACTTTATTTCACAAGATACATCCATGAAGTTGTGATTTTTTATATGGAAATCAATGCAAATGGAAATCCTCAATTGGAATTTGTTATGCTTAACACAAACATGCCATAAGCCAAGCAAAAAACAATTGTAAAGGAATGTTAGTATGTGCTTTGCTTATGATAGGCCTTGTACTCTCCCCATGAATCATGAAGGAACAACACTAAAAGGTTTGGACTTGGAAAATATTTAATTGATTAGCATTGGAAATTAACTCTAAAAACATTTCTAAAAATAAAAAATTGGAACAAAAATTGCTTGTTTAACAACAATGTGGAATTTATTGCTTGAAGTTTTACAACTTTTGGAATGTTTGGAAATTAGACCTTTTGATGTTTGTTAAAAGAAATTCACCCAAAGTTGAAAAATAATGTGAGTAAAATTTCTTTGAAAAACAATTTGATCTATGAATAATAGTTGAAACTTTGGTATGTGCAATTGTGTTTGTGGTTCCAATTTTCCCTCTAACTATATCATTCAATAGATGACAATGGGTCATTCATTCATAGGAACAATACCATATCATAATCAAAATTGACAATTAAGTTCAAAACCTAAAAAATTACACCTGTGATACATCCAATTATATGAGTTTAAGTGATATGGAGTGGAACATGGTTGCTTTTCCATGGTGGATGTATCTCTCCATGTGAAGGAATTGTTATGCCTCTTTAAAGAAATTCATTTGTCCATTCATACTTAAGTATTTTGCCTATTTTATATTTTAAAATTGTATCAAGCTTTTAACAATGTTAATGTCATTAATAAGCTTAAGACTTTGGTGTGTTTGGAGTAGGTTATGCATTCTCACATCATGGAAAATCCTAATTACTATGGTGTGTTGGGCTACTTGTCTCCCATAACAAGTTGACCATGTTATTCATCATGGGGAATATGTTGTGGGTAATTTTGATGTATTATTTTTTAAATGAATGTACTAGAAGGTGTGTGGGAATGTGATAGTGACATAAAAAATGACGTAATGTTTAACATATGTTGTTTGTGCCTACACATGCACATGTATCTATTAAGGGCTCTTGTTAGAGGTTGGTAAATTTGAAACTTTTATACAAAGGATTTTAAATATTGTATATCTAATTTGCTTAGTGTTCATGCTTTGTTTATTTTTGCAAGCATTTATGGAATTTAAGCATGCTACCAAAGAAGGGCAACATCAAGAGGCCATAATCAAAAGCAAGGAAGAAGAGTTTCAATAAAAATACATTTTTTAATATACGGTCCACAAAAAAATCTATTATCGATCAACCTTGACAACAAACTATAGTAGTATGTACTAGTGTTGGGCGGGTATCAGAAATGCCCTTGAGTATCATTCGATTATCACCCAATTATCCCTATTTGAAACTTTCAAGATATAATTTTTAGTGATACCTTGATTGAAACCTTGATCACATGTTTTCACTTGTATGAAAACCGAATGAGTGAAAACCGAATCCAAAAATAAAATAAAATACTATGATCCAGGTGAAGTAAAACCCCTTACCCAAGTCAAGTTCTCACGATACAATGTATAAAGTTTAATGCACAATTGTTAAACAAGGTTGTGTAATTAATGTGAAAGGTCCAAACTAATTATAATAATTATACTACTAAGAGCAGTGAAAGTATATGTAGCAACAATGGAAGTGTTCATGAAAGGGAAATATAAGATGAAATTCAATTTTGTGTGTTTCGTCCCCCCTAATGCCAATGTTTTTTTTTGCAAGGTTTTTTGAATTTTATCCCATGTATGACCAAATTCAAGGTTTGGGGGTTGTGTTTTCCTTAGTTTATGGATAACTATGATTTTTTTTAATTTTTAAGAAAAATAACAAAATCAATAATTCATTTGTAATTTTGATTTTATTTTTTATTTGAAAACAATAACCGGTTGGTGAAAATTGTCAAATGACAATTGGTTGTTCTCAATTTATGAGAATTGGCATCATGAGAATGAGTTAAATTGTTTTCATAAAAATATTAATACTTTGACCTAGTGTATAAGTTTTTTTTTAAAAATAAAAAATGAGAACCAAAACCTTTTGTAATCTATTTTGTGAAAACCAAATCCGGCAAGTATCAAAAAATGATACATGCCCAACATTGGTATGTACACCCCAAATTGTCCAAATATAACATAATCTATTGTTGATGAAGGTTTTTTTCCATGTTAATTAGCTTTAAATTACAAATTAATCTTTTTACATGTAGTTTCCATGACTTGAATGAAACCATGTGAGGAACTTAAGGAATTATATAACATTATTTGTCATGCATTTTTTTCAATTCAATTTATTTTGCCAATTTTTGAGAGATACGATAGAGAGGTGATATTCTCATGACATTTGTGCAACTACAAATGAAACGAAGAAAGAGATACAAGAGATTAAAGTTTAAGCATGACCATGTTGTACTCATTATTTTTCCCCTTGTTTGACATTCAACCAATCCATGTTATGGGATGTTCTACCTATACATCAACCTTGTTATGTCTTTAAAGCTTTGTTTAAAGGATAAATAACATAAAGATCCTCTTTTGATTTTTCCAAGTTTTCCATTTTCATGACATATTACACTTGAAACATTTCATGACACATATATAATTGAAATGGTAAATAAAAACCTAGCTATGTAAATCAAGAATTTGTATGTGCAATGTGTTAAGCTTAAAAGTTATTGTGTATAAGTTAACAAAAGAAGGAAACATTATCAAGCTTAATGATTGTGCAATTTTTTTTTAAAAAGCTACCTTTTTCACCAACTTTGTTTTGATTAAGACTCAACACTTGAAGTTTGCACCAATTAAGCATAACTTTCAATGCACATCAAGTGCAATTGCACTAACACGTACCATTAGCAATCATAACCACTATTTAATTTTGTGTATTTTGAATTGTAATTTGTTTTTAAAAAAATTAAAATTGGACTTGTTTTTGTACAATGTTATATTCAATGTATTGGTGTACATATCCAAAAAAATTAGAATCAATCTCACAAATAAAAAATACTAACCAAAAAAAAAAGTTTCATAACTAATGTTTTTAAGTAGGTAATTAAAATGTAAAAACAAAAGACACATTTTGAATTTTTTCAATAACAATTGTTTTTGAAAATTTTAATGTAAAACTTAACATAATAATATCAAAAAAAAATTGAAGATTTTTAAAAAAAATTGAAACAATGTATTAAAAATATTCCAACAATATTCTTGAAGAAACCATGAAAAAACATAGGTCTAAGGGAGTGGATGGGCTCCTATTAGTATGCTTGGACCCCATGACATTAATTATGCTTATGTACATTGTTGGCTTAACTTTTACTTCAATCCACATAGTGAAATATATTCTTATTTATTTAGAGTTTTCTTCATTTTATGATCACCATATTTTTATTACATATAGTCCACCAATATATGTTGCTTCCAAATAAAAGTTCCATCTGGTAATTTTGTGTTCATACCAAGTGATCCAATGTGCAATCCATGTGCCAATTTTTGATTCAATTGAACACCTTCCATTGCAAGAAGTTAGTCAAAACTAATTAGTGTGTTTATATATCACATACTTGAACAAACTGTACAATGAAATTTCAATGTATTGTTGATAGGGCTCAATATAATGTGCATTTGAACATGTTCAAGTTTGTAAAGTTTGCATATCATAAGTTTTATAATGAGTTCAAGGTAATGAAAGTAGGACTTTGAAGCTCTCCAATAAGAGGCACAAATATTCAACTAATAAAAAGAAGGTTAAAACATTTCAATACAACTAAATTTTTTCTTTGCTAGCAAATTGGTAATGGTTGTAATAGTTTTGTAGATGTTTTGGCAACACATTCTTGTTTATTAGCGGACCTTGTTTGTCCTAGACTTTAAGAAAAGAAAAGTAACCAAAGGTGTTTGACTAGGTAACAAACATCAAGTAAATATTGTTGGAATCATTCTATGGTTGGTTGGGCAAATACAAAGGCCAAGAAACAAAAGACTTCTTGGCATCCATGGTTTAACCATTCCATGTTTTGTGTCTTGCATATACAAGGCAAGTATCTATGTACATGGAACTAGTAACCTAGATTAAGCTTGGCCATTACATAGAACCTCCATTTGTAGTACCCCAATTTTTTACTTTTTCAACTTATGTTATTTTCACAATGATTTGCATCAATGATTAAAAAAATAAATCATGTTTTTTGTCCATTTTGGTCAAAATGTTATTGCAATTTTCTTTTAAATTTTATTGTCAAATCTCTTGATATGGAATGTCTAATATGTTATTATATTGCAAGTATAAGAATATATTTTAGATTTTTGTCTAGTTTTCACTAACTTATTTTGCTCAATCATAATATCATGCAAGTTGAAATTCAGTTTCATGGAAATTTGGGACACATCAACCATTGTAGATAACATCTTTTAAATCCTTTTGTGTATTGGAGTTGAATCAAAGTTAATCCTCCATGAAATCCATGTTCAAATCATCATCTTCCAATGGTGTGTAGCATTCATGTGCACACAAGTTAAAGCATAAATGGTAAGATTTTAATATGATAGAAGAAATGTTTATTGCATGAAATTGGCTATGATCAAATTGACATCTTCATTAAGAACATGATAAGGGTTGGGTCAACAACATCACTATCACATGAACTACTACATTATCTTGACCTTACCATATGTGAAGAGGTTCACATGGGTAGGCAAATAATGCGATTCTTATAGTTGACCTTTCATTTTGTGAAATGATGCATCTATTTTTTAACACAAACTTTTCAGTTTTTTCTTGATAATTGGTAGGATGACAAATGGGCTAGAAATGTTCGATAATGTAGTTGGCATGTAATTAACCCTATAGATGTGCAAGGCTTCATTGACATCATTGAAGAACTTGAACATGTACAAGAAAAGCTTTGAACTTTACTAAAAAACCCCATGGTCTTGGTATTAAGGTAAGTGAAAGGAGAGGAAGAAATTCCAAATGGTGTCTTAATGGTCCTGATTCTTAACATGCCATATGTTTATTCCACATTTTTTTGCAAGTTGGCCATACTAACAAGGCATGGCTCAAGCCAATATGAACTTCTAGTTTGAAAATGTTAGTTAGACTAGGACACAAATGTTAGGTTGCATTTGAAATGAATAATCATGTTATGGTTACTATGGTTTTACAAGTCTTTATTTGAGTATCATGGACTAGCTTTTGGGTCTTCTCCATCTTGTTTGGTTGTGTGCATCACATTGTTGTAAGCGATGTGGAATTGTTATCACACAAATTCATTAGGAAATATGGTGTCCAAATAAATAACTTCATAAAAGAATTCTTATCCTTCATTCCTTAGTCTACTACCATCAAGGATTGTTATTACATTGTTCATGTAAAAATGTACTTAGGGATGTTATTTCATGAGAGTGAGTAAGAAAGAATATTCTTAACATATTCCATTCATGTCAGAGAATATATTATTTGACAAATTTTGTTGATGTGTGAGAATATTTTTTCATATATTCAAATGTTTTGCCACATTGTTTACATGTCCATGTGGCATTCACTACCCATTATCAAGTCCATGCGACAAACTCTAATGGTCGCTACCCATTGTCAAATTAATTATTAATGATAGTTATGTGACTAATGAGATGTGTCATCATTAACATGGTCCAACATAAAACAAAAGTGTCATGTAACATGAACCTATAAATTTTAATGGGATGTAGACTAAATTTGATAAAATATTTGACAACCTCCTTTAACAAATATTGTCTTACACATGTTAGATTTAATATAGGATTAAATTTGTAGTTGTTTAGATTGTTGACATGATTTTGTAGTTGTTATGTGTGCCTACATATTGAATGACTTCTATGAACATTTTAAAATCATCAATCCTAATATCACCTTTCTTGAAAAAATCCATTAGGTTTTCAAGTGTTAATAAATGTAAGAAATTGGTGTGGCACCAAAGAAGGTGCAATTGTATAATAAAACATTGTAGTTGGCAAACATGGATCAATCTTGGGTTTGTTTTTGTGAGCTTTCACATAAGTTATCTAAGTTACTCAATTTCAAGCTTATTTATTCATTTATAAAGATCTTTAGAATGGATCTATGACATTCTTGTTGAGCTCCAATAAACTTGGATTTGTACCCACATGTGGAAGAAAAAAAGTTGAAAAGGGTAAATTTGTAGAATTTCAAGTAAAAATGGACTATTGGGCATCAAGAAATGGCTTGTAAGACTACAAGATTTATGAATAATCAAAATGTTTATACTAAAGCTTTTGAACAACTTGTCAGAACCTTTGGAGATAGTCCACGACCAACAAATTTGATTAATCCAAATTATACAACATGCTTTCAAAGGTAGTGTGACTACTTATTGGGATTCCAAAGTAAGAGAAGAGGCTGCCTTGATGACACATTCTTGAGCAAAAGAACTAGCCAAAAAAGGCTTTTGATCCAAAGGCAATGCATACAAGTCACTTAGATTTGTGTACACCATAAAAATGGATTCAATGGTGCTAAAAGTGGATATTACAAGTTGGGAGATGGAATAACAAAACACCACCTTGCCACCTACACAAGGCTCTAGTAGGTGTTATAATGATGAAAAAAATACCATGATACAACTTAGTTTAAGGTTCGACAATGACCCCAATGAAAAAAACCTACCATTAACGAAAGGTGGTTTGCCCTAGTGCATTTGAAGTAAATACCAACGCTATTATCAAATAGATTTAGCATGAATATATTTCCCAAAACCTTCTAATGATTTGATAGTAATGCAAAACTTCTTATAAAACGAACAAAATATTTGTTTGGTGTCTTGTTTAATTTTTTATTTATATAAATATTGTGCAAGGATGTTATTATGAAGGAACTCACTGATGTGGGGGTAGACAATTTTAAAGAGGGAGAGAAATTGCCATTAAAACTCTAAATGAACAATCACATTGTCTGCTTTGTATGATCCCATAAATATGGACCATATTGTGATGAAAATATAAAAAATATTTTTGTGTAGAGTTCATAATCAAAACATTATTTAAAAGCAAAAATGTAGACAAAATTCCATTACTATGGAAGACATCAAATGCATTCGAAAGTGCATGAAACACAAGTTTGAAATATAGAACAAACTATTATGCCAAATATGATTATTATTTTGCGAATGTGTGAATGTGAGTGCAAGTTCAAGTTAAATTAATATGGAGAAAGGGATTAAAAATGGAAAAGTGAAAATCCAACATGAATCGCATTGTTATGAAATTTAATACATGTCTATTATACCTAGGTGAAACAAATGACAAAGGAGGAAAAGGAATATAAGACATATGCCAAGCCAATTTTTTCAACATATGATGACAATGATGGACTTTTTTGAAGGTGATAGATTTATGCAATCATTGAAACATAAGATGGGTCAATTGGAGAGGACATAAATAATCAAATTGATAAAAAAACATGAGTAAAAAAAATCAAAATTAAGGTCTACTGTTCTTAATAGTACAAATGAATTAAAATCAATTTCTTATTTGCCTACATTGTTCAAATCAATAATCATTTCTTTGATGAGAGGTTTCAACACTTCTTTATACACCTCTTAGTTTGTTTTGAATGTTAAATCATGTTGGCCAAGATTGTGACATGTTCAAAGGAAGTTTCTTAAAATAATGTTCATGTCAAATCCAAATTAACAATTAATAGGAGAATATTGGATTGAAGGTTAAACCGTGAAAATATCAATGAAATACTTGTGAATGTTTAAATTTCCACAACCACAATGTTTGATAGAAAGCAAGCTTCGATGAGGAGCTACAATATGGAAGGGTGGATCTTGTGTCCCCCCCTAAAAAGTACCCCACCCCTGGACCTTTCCATTGTGCCCAAAGTTGAAATGTTGTAAACGACATTGTTGTCCTCCACTTTCAACCCATTTTCCAACAAATTGACACAAGGAGGCTAGAATTGGAATCTTTTAGGTTCACAAACCGGGAGGGAAGCTCGACTCAACATAGTTTGCAAGATAAAATTAAATTGTTGATGTTAAAATAGGAGAATTCATTTGGGAATTGGATTGGACTAAGTCAATGGAAAGGAAATAGGACCTTTTTCCCCTTGAAATTTGTGCTTTGGCAAGGAAGGTTGTTCACAATTGCTCATCTCCAAGAAATCTTGAAGTTGTTGTTTTCCAAGAACAACTTAATCTTCCTAACAACATGAAGCTTGTATTTGTGGAACAAGACCATACAACTATTAGGATCAAGGAATTTGTTTATAAAACCAAACATGGCATACAAATAATTGTCATCATTCATTTCCAATGTGGGATGATGGAAGGGGTGTTAGACACATGTGAGACATGGGGATTGGAAGGATTTTTTGAAAAATTAAAGATTCTTCATCCAAGGGAGGATCTTGAAGAACAAACAAAGAATCACCAAACATTAATGACATATGTTTATGAAAAGGATTGCATCAAATAGTAATGGAAAATTCGTTTTGAAATGCTTGGATTCTTGAAATAACTTCTCAAAAAATGTTGGATTTCGTTGTAAACACAAGACCAAGTGGATGTATTTGTCTTGGCCTTGACTATTAAAAGCCATGATAGAATTAGGGTCTTGAACAAAAGGCTAGAGGCCACCTTAGATGTGAACACAATAGGGCCAAGTTGAGGAGGTTTAAGCACAACCACCGACTTTATTGATGTTAGTATCCTTTGAAGCATAAGCTTCCTTTTGTGCATATGGTTGGCAAGGTTGGGTAGAAGGGGTGGGACTTCCTACTAGATAGAAAATGGTTCCACCACTATTGAGATAGGCTTGTCAAGGTTGGCTTCATTTGTGGAAGTAGTCCCAACTTTTTCGTTACCCTCATTTTGTTTTTTTGTCCATGTTTTTTTCCTTAGTTTCAAATGTCACAAGTTTTTCCATGGACCCCACATCAAATTTTTCTTTGAGGGAAATTTTCATTGCATTCATGGAATTTAATGGGCAACTTGAATACTAACCACACTTTAGAGGGTGCTAGTTGAAAGGACCAATTCATGACAAATTTTTTTTTGTACATTGTACTGTTTAACTTGGGATCACACTAGATTTTCAAAAGAATTGGAATTTGATCAACGTCCTTCGAAAGGAAGAAAACATGATAGAAATATCTACAATGCATAGGTGGGTTTGTTATTCCACAATGGGGGCATTTGAATAGACAATGGTAGGATTAAAGACAAAATGTGTTAAAGCCCATGGTGAATGAAGGAAACATAATGAATTTGATACCTTGCATATATATATATTCAACATGTTTTGTAGCCTTTTTCCCACTATATTGCAAATCAAATGTCTTATTCCTTGAGATCCCTCCCTTTTGCTTGAACTCGCAATAAAAGGCGATTGCCCACATTTCGATATTTCAATGTTTGATGTAGTCATAAAAGCTTTAAACCTCCACAACAACATTCAAAGACACACCAAGGTCATGCAAAGTGGAGTCATATAACTTGGGGGCCTCAACCTCAAGCTACATAAAAAAAACAATGGTTGTTCAATCCTAAATTTCTAAACTTGTGGAATTGAAATATTGAACTATATCTAATGGTGAAAGATTGAATTGAATACCTAAAACCAAAACACAACCTTGTGGAGCCACTTATCAAAAGAGGCATCTAAAATCCCAACTTTGGAAATTTTTGGCCCTCTTGCAAAACTACAATTTGATTTCACTGCTTGAGCTAACAAATTTTTTGTTCATTCATGACATGAGACGAAGTAAACAATTTGAATATTTTTGTAAACATCTTTGGCTTTGGGTTCAAATCATGTTGGAATTTTATTTGATGTAAGAATTTGGGGTCAATAATAGGATCACAAACAAGCAACTACTTGTGGAAAAAAATCATGCATTCCTTTTTCATCACATCCATTGCATTGATGTTGAGCATTTCCAAATGTTTAAGATCTTGCAAACAAAGGTTGAGGGCATCCACATAGTACATGTGATATGTGGCATCCATTGCCAATGCCAAATCTTGCTATGACATGCATTCCAAGATAACCATTGAAATGGAAATTTTGTAAACTAATGTAGATAAACAAGCAGAGCCACAACAATGCACCAAATAATTGTTAGACAAAAAATTATGCTTGAAAGTTGAATTCTTACCTTATAGATGTAATAAAAAAAAACTTCTTGAATGAGGTTTTACCATGTCTTTTTTATCTTATTAAGGCACTTTTTAAATTATTCTTTTGGGATGACATCCTTGAACTAGTGCAAAGGCATCAATTCAATAGATTAAATACGAAAGAGATTGTGGACTAAAGATGGCTTCACATGGACCATCTCCATTGACCTAGAATGAAACAAACATAATATAAGAATTATAAACTAAAACATGTCATAGAAGGGAAAGGGAAATATTATCACTTATTCAAGTCATTGCAATTAAAAGCTCAACAAGCCCTTTGGATGTGTCAAGGACAAAACTATCAACACATACACGCTAGTCATGTTCATTAGGGTGAAACTAGTTAATGTAGGGCAATTGGGCTTAAAGCATATGATTACCATCCCAAACATGAAACATTTTCCATGACAACGAAGATAGGTCAATATCTACCTACAATTATGTTTCAAATTTTGCATTTGTTTCTCACCACAAAAGATTCCATGATACCTCATGTTGGGATATTGGTTCCTCTTCCCCTTGCCAATTTTCAAATGAAACATAGAAAGTGCTTTCTCCCTCCCTACACCCCATCTTAAAAACTTGTTCCATTTTGAACACGTCAATTTTAAAAGTAAAGTGCACGATGGGCATCCGGATCATGCAACAAAGGGGGATAATAATCCTTGCCTTGCTCTTTGGGAGGATCTTGTACCTATCCAGACCTCACTTATATTGAACTCGTTCCTCCTTTTAATACTTGTGAAAGTACCATGAATCCCAACACTTCCTTAAAAACCATGTTGATTAAATAAAAAATTCAAAATTTCTTTGGTGTTAAGTTGAGAATTGAGAGATATTTAAAAATATTTTGCACACATTCATAAACATATGGGATTATAAGATAACAAGGCATTGAAAATAAACACATGCTAAAAAAAACACATGTGAAAATCCATGGAAACACATGTATAGTCAATGTTGAACATAGGTGATGAGGGAGGATTGACAGTTGATTTGGCCATAGAATTTGAGTAGTTACAAGCAAAAAGAATTGGTAAAGGCAAAAAAATATTAAATTTAAATATTGATATGAATAAAAAAATGTGGCAACATCCCCATGGTCAACACCAACTATAGTAGATAATCACTTCAACAAAATGCATCCTTGTTCATTGAATGTTTTCATTGGGTTTTGAGTGAATTCATTGGTCCCATTGAATGAGGACTAGTGAATCCTCAATGGATTCATTAGTTCATTGAGTAAGGACTAGTGAATTACACCACATTTTGGAGTAATGAATCTAATGTTGATATATGGCTTGGAAACAAAATTAAGGTGGTTATAGGTCCAAGATTGACTCATAGAAAGGAGTTTCTAAATAGGTCTACATCATGGCATTGTAAAATAGGGTTATGATGGTTGCGTTCATTCCATACCTTATTAGAAAATTTAAAAATTCCATTAAAATTTTCATAAAAAAATTGGAATTCAAATCTAATATTGCATAATAGTGTAAAACACATGGCACAACCCCTATTGTTGGCATTGACCATAAAACTTGAAGAAGGAGAAAAATATTTAAATGAAATCAAGTTTTGGAATTATAACATTTCAAAGGGGTTGTTGATTGGTTTTAGGAATAAAATGTGGAATTGGGAATTCAAAAACTAACATTAAACAAATAATTCAATTTAAATGTTCAAGTGAAATAAAAAACATGGCAAATTCCGTATGGTTGACCATAAGGCATAACCTTTTATAGATAGTTAGTTTGCCCATAGAATGGGAGTATTACATGTGGAAGGAGTTAGCCCCAAATAGAATAAATTCAATATAAATATTCATGTGAAATTAAAGACTTGGAAGCATATTTATGGTTGGCATAAACCATAGGGGACTATTTAGGAAAAATAAATGGCTTGGCCATGGAATATGAGTAGTAACATGAAAAAAGATTGTTTCAAAAAAAATAAAATAAAAAAATCTTAGGCAATAAGAGAAGTGGAAATGTCCCTATGCTTGTTAATGACCATAGGGGATAATCCGAGTTTGATATATGGATGGACATAAAATGTGAATAGTTTCAAATCTAAGATTCATACATACAAAGGTTCATCTAAGTAGGAATACAATGTGGCATATCAAACCATAGGCGTATGATGGTTATGCTCAATCCAAAGCTTATTGGAAAGATGGAATATCCCATCAAAAGATTGATTAGGAGAAAGGAAGCACACACAAAATATTGAAGGGAAAAAAATGTGGTTATATTCCTTTGTTCCAAACCCATTTCCATCTTGGACCATACTTTGCTAATCCCACCTCATTAATTCATTCATTGTTTTAAATAGTTTTCATTAATTATTAACCCATGTTTTTATGATTGTTTATAGATCAAATGTTGATTAATATCAATTAAAATTATATATTGGTTAGTTATTGGTTACATTATATTGGTTAGTAATTGGTCACATATTTTTTCTAAATTATTAATTAGATTGTATTTGAATTAAAATTAATTTTACAAGACATGATTATTTATCATTGATTAGCGTTAGATTACTAGTATAAGTGATTAGCAAAATATGAACACTATGTAAACCTTCCTTGAAATATTTGATTCATTTATTGCAATAAATTAAGAAACATGTATATTTGAGTTTCAATGTGATAGAAATTCACACTAACAGTAATTATTGTAGTTGTTAATGCATTTCATAAACACATTTCATAAACAAGTATAGCTTGGATAACACATTTTAAAATGTGGTTCCAATTTTTTATGTTGATACACTATTTTAGTTACATATGCTTGTTCATCCAAATATTATCCATGTGGTTCAACTTTTACAGCTTGTAGTATTGCTTGTCCAACTTTATGTCATTGTTGAGGTTTTCCTCCCATTTTTTAAATGGTTGATTGCATGGAAGCAAAACAAATTGTGAGGTAAACATTTTGTCCTCTAATCTTAGTGCTTGCCATCCTTGTTCCTCTTTAGAATTGTGCTAAAATATTATGAATTATGTGCATTCTAGTGTTCATAGGATTACATATTCACTTTTGTTTTCCTTTGCACCCATTATTTCAAAACTACAAGTGTGCCCCTATTGTAACTTTTCTCCAAAATTTCAAGTCAACTATTAATTGCATTTCCTTCGAGGATTGATGATCTTGGTGACCATGTTGCCTTTATGCTATGCTAGTAAATGTTTTTTATAGTTCCAAATTTTCTTCTAAAGGTATCATGTACAATGCATGTCATTCTTTTGTTCTTGGTATGCATTACACTATATATTGCATTTGCTTTGGAGTGGAAAACTGCATCTTTCCTTATGCACATGTTGCTTTCATCTATTAATTCTACAATTTCATTATGCTTATTCCCAATTTGATCCAATTGCCTTTGCAAACTTTGGGTCACCATTTGAAACATGTTTTTTTTTTCTATGTCCATTGTTTTTCTTGACAAACCTTTTTTTTAGACTCAAACTTTTACAACAACTACCTCGCTTAGATTCTTGTCCTAAAATAAATTCATTCAATGAAAAAATTACCAATTTTTTTCTCACATTATGCTATTTTCTTTTTAAAATAATAAAATTAATAACAAAACATAAAAAGCTTGATTTCTTATCTCAAATTCATCTTGGGGATGGTTGTCAAATGGTAAGTACTAAAATTTTCAAAAACTTCAATACTAGAATTTTTTGCAACAAAATCTATGCTCAAGAGCTTATATCTTGAATTCTAAACAAATATACAAAAGCTTTTTACAATTCATACTACAACAACCATTCTGTATTTCTTGCACAAATTTCCTCATCAAATGACATAAATTACATCAATGTGCTTCATGTTTCAAAAGAAAATCCATGTTCAAAATTAAAAAATAAATTCATACTCCATCTTTGAGTTACTCATTTTTTTTTCCCCTACAACTCCACATCTATACCATGTATAATCTCTGTTACACAATGTGCCAAAAACTCCTTATGAAAAAAAAATCAAATCCTCCCTTCAAAACATTATTAAAATCCTACTTAGCAATTGTCTTAATTGTGCCCTTACCAATGGCACAAAATTTCTATTTCCAAAACAGTTTATCACCATTTCAAACATGGACTAATACCCCCACGATACACTAGGGGTACTTATTATTAACATTACCTAAGTTAAGGATGGGGATTCAATCAAAATGAAATGGGAGTTTAGTTTTAGAGGATGGGTTGAGAAATTGAAAA
>Ga0116231_10008361_pt1 | contig 18206 bp, 13 predicted proteins | sample S1TSphgellanicum_2_FD_89695 | JGI IMG/M metagenome (GOLD analysis project Ga0116231, IMG submission 89695) | Host-associated microbial communities from peat moss isolated from Minnesota, USA - S1T2_Fd - Sphagnum magellanicum MG | ecosystem: Host-associated > Plants > Peat moss > Unclassified...
AATCAAACAATCCACAACCTGTGGTGCAGATGGTCCAGAGATGGTGAAGATGGGTTTTTTTTTTCAAGCTTCCTCTTTAGGTAATAAGAATTCTTGCTGTAAGATTGTAATCACCAAGCGCTTTTTGTTGTTCTTTTCTTTCCTTTTTACCTCAATAAAAGATTCACCACTTGATTCACACAAGCACTAAAATGAAGTCACAGACAGAGACAGAGGTTTTCATATGAGATTTGGGTCCTAGCTAGATCTTACATTGTGAATTAAAGCCAAATTTTTTTATGATCTCTTGGATTGCAATACACTTGTGTACCCCTTCTTCTTCTTCTTCTTCTTTAATTTTCTGCAATCTAAGATGATCATCAACTAAAGCTTTGTCCCATTATGGATGTTATCCACATGGCTTGTACTACTACAACCCTCTTGCTTGCTTGTCATTTGCTTTGAACTTTCCAGGAGCATGATTGATTCTAGCATCAAGATTAACATTAGCACACTTGAGATTTTCCCATATAGATTTACATCTCCCTTGCTACAAATCCACATAATTAGGTACTCATATAAGAATCTTGACGTTGGCATTTGCTCGAATTCTTTTGTTTGAGAGGAGATATTATATTGCACCCAACATGTTTTCTCGAGAGAATAATGATATATATAGGTATATTTCTCGGAAATATTATTGGCAATTGTTGAATAGAAAATATAACCAATTGTTTGACTCACATCTAACTCTATAGGTCATAACAATTTTGCTTAATTAAAACATTTGAATGATGTAGTATTGTGTTTGCATATTGTTTTCTGACCTTGTGGTTATTTTGTCATCTGAGCATTTTTGGCAATGATTTTTTGTTTCCAATTACCCACAATGGGAATTAACTCCAATCAACAAGTACCTATGTAGTTCTAAATCATTTGTGTTGAATCAAAAGAATATCATCATCACTTATGTAATAATTCATGTATCTTTTTATTAGAATGATTTGAATTGAATTTATGTGCAAGTTAAATGATAGGAGAATGAAACCCACAAGTACCAAGTTCATATATAGGATGGACATACTACTACAAAATGTGGTGGAGAAAAACGGTGATAGTGAAGAATATTCTCACGATGAAGAAGTCGTAGACGTTGCCTGGCACAATTTGACCATTGTATAAGTACAAGTCAAAAATTGGTACTTAGACAATGGTGCATCTCATCATGTGACTGGTTTTGCACAAAATCTCACCAGAATAAAATCCAAAGTGAGAGACAAGGTGAGTTGTGCTAGGGAAGAACCTCACAATGTAACTAAGAAGGGGAAGTGGCCATTTTGATGGAATAAAACATGACCAATGTTTTCTATGTGCCAAATCTTAAGCATAGTAGTCTTGTGTCTGTAAAAGCATTGACGTAGGTAGGGAATGTAGTCATGTTTGATGAGGATTCATGTTGGATTGTAGACAACATGAAAAATCATAAATGCAAGATTCATTGATCCTATAAATGGTTTGTATAGACTATGTAATAAAAAGGTCAAAACGCATGTAAATTCAATTTTGTTGTAGAAGCATAAAAATTCACTTGTGGCATAAGAGATACGGGCACCTCCATTCCATTACTGAGGGTTGAAACATTTGTCAAAACAAAGGTAGAATCTTTGAAAGTAGTTTGTGAAAGATGTTTAACAAGAAGACATCATCGTGGAAAAATTTTCCACCTACGAACAAGAATCATTCAAAAGATGTGCTACAACTTATTCATGTTGATCTAGGCGGTCCAATATCGAAGGAGACTCTAGATTTATCAAAGTATTTCTTTTTTTCATAGATGACTACTCTTGAAAAAGTTGGGTTTATTTTTTTGTGTGTCAAAAATGAAACCTTTGCTAAATTCAAGATTTTCAAAGAGTTGGTGAAATGTGAAATTGGGAAAAAGATAGGAGCACTAAAAGAAATTGTGGAGGGGAATTCACATTTACAAACATTCAACGACTATTGTCAAACTCATAGGATCAAAAGACAACTGACCCAAGTTTTGACTCCACAATAGAATGGGGTGGGAAAAAAAGGGTAATTGCACCTTAGTTGAAAAGGCAAAGAACATGGTGTTTTCAAGTGGAATCTCATCATTTTTGTGGTCTAAAACAAATTAATACCTCGAATTATCTTGTGAACATAGGGCCTACACATGCAAACAAAAGCATCACTCCAAAACAAAAATATAACATTTGTAGAAGCCACATGTCAATCACTTGTGCATCTTTGGTTGTCTAATGTACATAGATGTCCCAAAACAAGATCGCGACAAAATGAATAGTAAAACAAATAAGTGCTTGTTTATGGGATATGATGATAAGTCCAAAGTGTATAGACTATATGATCTTCATAAGAAATAAAACATTTTGAATAGAAATGTGACATTTGATGAAAGTGAGATAGGATACAAACACCTAGATGAGGAAATACCACTATAAGAAGAAAAAAACTTATGGGTGAAAGTAGATTGAGGGTGAACCACTTTTCAAAAAAAAATAAAATGTATAATGAGTATTATAATATATAATATGTTAAAATTTTGATGACATTTTTGGACTATTCTAAACACAAAAAACAAAATTTGAATTTGCATAACAATATTTTGAAATTTAAAGTTCATTTTCAGTCAAAATTAATCTTGATTTTTAAAAAAACATGTTGTTCTTTTTTATTCAAAAATTGGTTAAATAAATTTCAAATTGAAATTGTCCAAAGGACACCTATGAAATTTTCTTACCCAAACTATTTCTAATGAGTCATCATCATTGGAATTATGGTTGGATATATAACATGGCTTAGGCATGCGATTTACCTAGGAACACTTGAAACATTGCAATGACTTCCAATGCCTTGTGTTAAGTTGGGTCATTTTGTCGAATGCTAGTAAATTTTAATTATAAATATTAGTATATTGGTACTTTGTGAGATTCATAACCTGAAAATATCGATTGCATATGCCTTACCCTAAGGTCAGTTTTGTCATTAAATAATCCTCAAAATAGTGAAACGAAAACTTGTGAAAATATGAAGTTGACACGTTGAAAATCATCATAATTGTCATAGGCTGCACTCTGAATAATTTCACTACTCATATCACAATATTATTATAGTAGATGATGAAAATTTATATAATTTTAAATTTTAAAAATAAAATTCATTTTTGGGGAAAAAATAAATTATTCATTTTGTTAATGTGGAAACTGACCCTAGGCTACGATATTAGGTGAAATGAGCTGCACCCACAATTGGGGTGTTTCAGCCTCTACCCGTGTTTATCACATACAACACAACACTTGGGTCATTCATTATGAGTGAAAAATGAAGAGTAATTATTTCTTCTTAATGGGCCTTTTTGGAGAGGACCATAGTGTGTGCAAATTTAGAGGTCCAAAGTCCAAACCCATTTTCCTAATATTTGAAGACTCTACTTCGTCCAAAGTATAGTGTAGAGGCTATTATCGTAACCTATGGTCAGCTTCCATGTTAAGAAGATGAAAATATTTTTTTTTTCAAAAAGAAATTGTTTTTAATATTTGATTTTATTTGATTTTTCATGATTTTACTATGATATTGTTGTATGAGGAGTGAAATTATTCAGCTTGTAGCCTATGATAATTATGATGATTTTAGCTTCATATTTTCACGAAAAATTCATTTCCCACTATTTTAAGGTGAAAAATTCGTTTTCCACTATTTAATGTCAAAACTGACCCTAGGGTAAAGTATACTGCTTTTGGTGGACCTAGGGAATAGCCCTAGATGCCCTTCCAATGTTTTGAGGTGCCTAGGCTTGAGGGCAGGAGCCGGATTGCTAGGTACCCCCCAAAAAAAAAAAAACATGGAAGGACCCAAAGGGCTACCCTTCTCTTGTGTAAAGCACTAGTTTGGGTTAATAATAAAAATATAAAAAATTAATTAATTATAAAAAATTGGTGGGGGGTGCTTTTATTTATCTTACTCTTTTTTTAAAAATTAAATCCAAAAAAAAAGAAAACCAGTATTTTACTTGTGGCAAAAGGCCAGGTTTTAAAGGGGGTTTTTTAACAAACGAATTAATTTTTTGAAAAAAAAAATATTCATTTTGTCAATGTGAAAATTGACCCTAGGCTACGGTAGTAAGAAGAGACATCACTCAAGCTTCTTTACTTTTGAAGCAAACAAGGGTGTGAAAGAACCGATGTTGGTTAGATATAAGGCTTTTGTAATATAATATATTGTGAATAATTATATATGGACATTTCTTGTGTAGTATAACTCTCAAAGGCAAAGTAAAAGAAAATTTCAAAGTTCATAGAATTATTGATATTTGGTTGACAAATATCACAATGTCCATATAGAGATATTCTCATCGATAGTTATGGTCATTTGTTTTAAAACCTAATTCACACATAGGGGGTATGAGCCCTAACTTACCAGCCTACTTACTAACAACTAACCTACATATTGACGACTAACCAAACGTTGCCTACTAAACTTACCTACCCAAACTATTGTTATTTAAACATCACATACCTATATCCTATTATCACAACCTATTAACTTTAAATTCTATTGTCATTCATTATTTATTTTTATTTATTTTTATAAAACTACCTATTGCAAAGATAAGTGTTGTCTTCAAACAATAGCCTATAAATAACAAGTGATTGACACCATGTTGTGACAAAGGCTAGTAGTTGATGATGACAAGATATGGTGTCTCTTTCTCATTTCATTATTTATTGTTTTCATGTCTCTTATTCTAGAATCGATTGTTCGAGCTCCTATTCACAATTGTCTTCATCTATTGTTCTTACTTATTTCAACTTTCAATTTTGCTCACAATCGTTCAATTGCTTAATTTTTAAATTTTAATTGATGTCAATTTTTGTGATTTTGCTATCAATTAAGCTTTCATTGTCATCAATTACTTGTTTTTTCATTTGAATTTTGTTGTCATTAACTATTTATTAACAAGATTCCTTTGCCAAGTTTTTCCATTCTTGTTAATTAAATTTTTTTTGCATATTTTGAACTTGGTTGCTATTTTTTTGGTTTTTTTGTAGAACTTTGGCTACATCTCACTTAATATTCATTTTGCAAATCTACAAACTTGATGTCAATTGTAAAAAAATTCAACCTTGATTTCTTGGTTGTTTTGCATATCCATTCACAAACTTGATGTCAATTATAAATCTTGAAGTTTGTCTTTGTATGCAAATTGTAAATTTGGTTATTTCTCAACTTCTTATTAATCTTGTTGTTGATCTTTTTATTGCATAGTTGTTTATATTATGCTAATCTTGATACTTGCTATCATTTTCATTGTACAACATGCAATTATCAAAGATTGTGTTGTTGACACAATTCTTGTAAATGGTATACCACAATGTGACATCAAAAGTTCCAAGCATTGTTATAAATTTATTGGAAATGCAATTCCTTGTTTATGACTTACTACTTAGCGAAGAACTTGGAAATTAGGTGAAAGTGAGGTTGACAACATTGTTTGTTCATTTTTTAACAACCCAATATGATGATTCAAAATTGATTGAACATTCTAGGGTGACATAGGAGTTTGTTAGTTATTGTAGAACTAAAACCCTTTATGCAAAAGTTGATGAGTAGTGCTTGTGAACATCTTGGTTACAATTTTTTAACACAAACTTGATTATGGAGCAAGTACTTGCATCATAGTGAAATGGTTGTAATGGGAAAGTCTATTTATATGGTTTTGCATGAATTTATCTAAGATATGTGAATAAGATATTTCACATTCACATCAAATGGTTAAAGAGTTTAGGGTTTAAGGTTTAGGGACATGGCTTTAAGTCACAATTAATTTTAAGAAACTTTGTGATCTTCCAATAGTTAATGGAACCATCAATGTTATTCAAGTTCACATTTTTAAACCAATGGGACCATTTGCAATTGAATATTTTTCATACAAGTTGAATATTTACATCATGTAATTTTATTTAGTAATAACATGTAGAAAGCAATTAAAGATGTTTTCATTGGGATGTTCGAATATATATTTTTAATTCATTCTATAACGCTCAAAACTTGCATTTATGAAGTTAATAAAATGAAGCTCCCAACACTATCTTCACCGCCCCCTACACCATTTTGTCTTCAAGACTCACCATGGTTAAGGGTCATTTTTTTACTTTACTAGGTTTTGGTACTAGGATGCGTCTAGAAAGTTGAAATTAAAAAAACCTCCTTTAGCTTTTCAGATGTCCAATAAATCCATTTTATATTCATTTCCTCTAGACATTAAAATGTGCCCATTTTAACCTTCCATTGGAAAATTTAAATGGTGACCTATTCTGAATGGATCACAATGAAAATGGCATCAATGACACACCTTTAGGTTTGTGAAATGGTATCAAAGGTAAAGAACCTTATTGATTATCAATTTTGTAACACAATTTAAACTTAAAGTGTGGTCCCTAGTTCCCAAAAAAGATATGTGCATGGGAGTTTTGGGATGGGATTAAAACAAATTCAAAACTTACGTTCAAAATGAAATCAACCTACACAAACCAATAAAAAAATGTAGTTAATGCAAGTTGGAGCTAAAATGGTGCACATACAAGCCAAAACTTTCATAAGTTTCATTATAATTCAAATTTAAAGAGGAGCCACCATTTCATGGGGTTCTAAAATGGGGGGTTCAAAAATTCTCAAGATTTTCATGGGGACTACATCAAAATGGAAAAACTTCTTGGGATTCCAAAATGGGGAGTTCAAAAATTTTCAAAATTTTCAAATTATGAATCCCACAACTTTGCAAGTTTGCAATTCCTACATATGAAATAAATTATAGTGACATATTACATGTTCCAATCAAAAATGTTTTGACTTCAATTTTTTGGGTTTTAATGGTCAAGAGTGAAACTATTAATTGGATTCCCGACCATTCTTTTGGTCATAACTTAAACTTCAAATTTCTAAATGGATAATGGAAGTTCATTTTTGATATGACCTTTGTAATGGTTTAAATAAACATCACAAATTTAACATCTCACGATTTAATAATGAAAATTGTGCTAAATCGTACATTTCACACACTAATATCGTGCATTGAAAACACATTTAACACATGGATTTATAAGAAGATGCAATTGTGTGTGCCATTCATTCATTTCATAAGTTTGTACTTCATTCGTAAACACATTTATTCGTGTGTCAAATATATTTTCAATGCATGATATTCATGTGTACAATATATGTACCTATGAATGAATAAACTTCACATGATTTTCATTATTAATTTGTCACATGCTAAATTTGTGATGAAGTTCAAATTTGAATTTTTTTCATACTTACACTCTCATCCCAAAGATTCAAAACATTGTAACATTTCAATTCCCAAAAAGGGAAAACCCATTTAGGAGTGTTGGGAATGTGTTTGAATCCCAAAACATTTTCCATGTCTACTCCCCCTTTTGTGCCTTAAACTTGGTTGTGAGCCCATGATTAGGCTCATGTCAATCAAAGCTTATATTATAGGTGATAAACATTATTAAAAATACATGGTTTCTTTGGTTGGATAACATAATGAAAACATAGCCCATTTGAACGAATTCATTTTACATGTTCATTGTGATTCGTTGGTTTTTTTTTCCTAGCAAAATAACAAACAATTTCACTTGTTATTTTTACTAGTAAATAATGGACAATTTGATTGGTCACAATTTTTCTCATACTTAAATCATTTACTTTTAAAATTATTATCAAAAACATTCTGATAGATTGGTAGGTAGGTCATAAAAAGGCAAGTAGGTAGGTGGTAGGTTAGTTTAATCTAACTTAGATTTATATTAGCCTAATCTAACCTATATAACATTTAGTTTAATTGACTTACCTTAACCCCTTAGGCATGTACATAGTTTACATGTAATAATAATTGAGCCATTGACTTCCTTAATAATAAACCAATTCTTTAACCAATGGAGAGTCACACTTTCAAAAAGTAACAATTTCTTTTTATGTTTTTTATTTCACATGTTTAAAACTTTCACATCAAATGTTGTACACTAAATTTATGTAGGTAAATAAAAAGGTTAGGTTATTAGGAGGTAAATAGGCAAGTTGTAGGTTGTATGAAGTAGCATGAAAGGAGGTAGGTTAGGTTGTAGGTAGAAGAAGTAGGTGAATGAAATAAGTAGGTAGCTAGTTACTTGTAAATAGGTAGCTACATGTAGGTAGGTTGTAGGAAATAACTAGGTAATCTAGGTAGGTAGGCTATAGGATGGTAGATGGGAGGTAAAAGGTAGGCATGTGGGTTGTAGAAAGTAGGTGGGTGGATAGGTAGGTCATAGAATTGTAGGTGGGGGGTAGTATGTAAGTAGGAGTGTGGGACATAAGTAAATAGGTACATAGGAGGTAAGTAGGTTGTAGGCAAGTAAGTAGGCTTAATCTATATATCTAAATGAGTTAATAAGTAGTTTCATTTATTTGCTAACATATGATGTCCCATTTGATTAAAAGCCTATTGGTCATTTTAATTTAAAATGCCATTTTTTTATACACAATTTAACTCAATGTCCTACTTGACTAGAACCCATTGGCCATTTTGACTAATGGTCATTTTTTTGTTCAACTTAATTGAATGTTCAATTTGAAAAATAGTCAAATAAGTCATTTTAATCAAATTGATTAGTCAAAAAAATGTCATCCAAGCCCTAGGCCTAGTTAAAATATACATGTTCACTAATCAAGAAGGATTAGTCAAAAAACTTAGACTGTTTGAAAAGCCATGAATTTTAATAATGAAAATATTTGTTGTTACATTTGTTGGTGATTCCCCATAATTTAAGAAGTTTTACATCTATTTTTTCATATTGTATAAAAGCATGGCATATGATTATGTTAAGGTTTTGAAAAGGGCATTCAACATGTTTTGATTTGCCTTGTGAATTTTCCTATCTTTATACTTGAGATTTATCACAATTGGTTTTTGAAGTGCATTCACAAACTTTGTTGTGTCAATATTCAATTTTTATTTGTGTAGCATTATAACAATCCAAGGTTTTCACCATCACCTTGTTGCTTTTGTTAATTGTTTCTATGGTTGGTGAGAATTGTTCATTCAATTTTGAATCCCATACTTCTAGGTGGAATTGGGGTTTTCCAAAAAAAAATTATTTCTAGTTGAAATTGTGGAGTGTGATTTTTTAAAAAGTTGATGAGGGGGAAATCACAATGATGAATATTTTCCAAATAACCATGTAGGTTTATCACATTAAGTTGAACATGTACATTTCTTTCATTTGCAAACTATTCACCTGCCACAAAATCATCACCTAAAGTCTTTTGCTTAAACTTTTGTTGTAGTTGTGCTAAATCTTGTTATTCTTTTGTATCAAATTTTCATATCAATGAAGTGTAATTCATATTTTCATCTACTTGCAAGTCCTTAACATGGAATGGAAAGTTCATAATTTTCTTTTCCTAAAACGCCTCAATAATAATTATAGTTGAATTGTTTGTCAAATGTAACTAGTCATGTTCATTAATGATTAGTTCCCAAAAAGAATGTTATGACCAATTTCATTGTGATAGTTTACATTTTTATTATAATCATAATTCATACCTTTCCATGTATCTTTGCCCATATTGCCATTCCATGGCAATTGTGCATTGAATATGTTCTAAAGTTCATATGCAATATTGGTCTAGTGTTCCACAACAAAAACCTAGATGAGCTCCTAGATCATGAGTTCATTTTGTGCATCGTATTCAAAAAAATTACACTTGATGAATGCAAACATTTCATTGTGCTCACAATTTACATGGTGTTGATGAATTTCATGCTTGTTGGATCCTATTCTCCATCATTTGCCTCTTCTAATTAAAACTACATGTAGTGCATCCATTGCCAAAAAAATTCATGTGCTTGAACATTTGGTGCTTGTAGGTGCTTGTGGGAATAAAGCATAGAAAGTGGAGAACAAACTTGTAGATAAGTTTGCAAAAGGTCAACTGTAATAAAAGCAAACCATGTGATGGCAACGGTCATAATCATTAAAAGAATAATCAACATTTTCAAATTTTAAGTAATCAAAAAAATGTTCTTCAAATATCACTTGAACTTTAGTTATATTTGGCTTGAAGCATCGTAATTGTAACACATTATCTACATGACAGTATTCTTGTCGTAAATTATTAAGAAGTGGTATGGTCATTATTTATGACTTGTGACATGGAACTAATTAGGTTATGGTAATGATAGTTCAATTCATTCATTCAAATTTCAGCCTAAAAAACTTATGTACAAACTTTAATGTATAATTACACCAATATTATAAAAAAAAATCAAATATCCACCCAACATTTGAAAGGATAGGGGTTTTGTGGGGGGCAAGGGAGTTGGTCTACCCCCATTTCATAATATTGTACGTAATACCTTTTTAGGTTCAACAAAAATTATATTATTTTTGAAATACCAAAATGTTAGAAAATTAAAGTCCCTTCTTGCTAATTTTTTTAAAAAATAAATTTTTATTGAAGTTGAAATTTCATATATAGGATTCCCAAGCTATTTTTAAAAATTCCCTTTTGTTGCTAAACATCCCCTAACGAGCTCTATCAAGCATCTTCTATGGGCCTAATAGTGTAGCCCTATGGAGAATTGCATTACTCTGTTGCAAGGTTTTTAAAAAATTTCCTTTTCAAATTTTGTGTATGCAATAAATCTAAAAAATAAACCATGTTTTTCAATGCCTAGTGGTATGTTAATGGTCAGTGCCATATTTCCTACATGGGAGGATTTGGGATCAAAACATGTGTCGTGAAGCCAAATGTTTGTGTAAAACATTGGTGATGAATAACATGTGGATATTTTTTTTATTTAAATGAAGTTTTGTCAAAATTTCAATTTATTTTATATTATAATTTTATTATATTATTTGCATCAAAATCAAATTTTCAAAATTAAATAATTATTTGACAACAAGATGTTAAATTTGAAGAGGTACTACGATAGCCCCCAAATGACAGGCATCAACCTGACTATAAATAGGATACACATAATTGAAGGAAATGGCATGTATTAAATTAATTTATTCTTCTTTACTCAATGTAATGAGGTTTCCCAATGTGACTCTTCCTATGTTGGGCAAACCATCACCTACATTGATACAATGGTAACAATTAATAACCAATGTTTTAGTACATGCCCATTTTTCAATACTTGATTGAATTTATTATCAAGGATCCCATCCATTTTTTATAGCAGGCTAGTACAACTATGTGTAGAAATATTAATTGATAAGGTATGAATATAATATGAATATTTATATTTTGGGATGTATGTATAAACCATATTGATATTACAATTTTTTACATTCATATTGGGGATATATGAACATTAGCATGGTATTTGAACTTGACTCATATTAGTTTTGAAATGTCATTAGGTAATGAAAGACATGTCACAAAGCACACCATTGCCACAATCATTTGCCTTTAGTCATGCATGTATGTTGACATTCAAAGGAAACACGAATTTGCAAGCACAAGAAGCCACAATTTGATGCAATCATACAGATGTGTAGCATGTGTGCACAAACCCAATGTCCTCTTCATACTCCTACTTAATTCCACCGCCACATATAAACTTAAAGCCATGATTTCTTGCAATACCACAATTGTTGATTTAGATTAAACTTTTATAATATTAAAAACTTAATATCAAAGCTACAAACTTTACTTTCATATCCACCCCAATATGAATATCCCCTAAGTATAGGTCATGGAATTCATACTAATGTTGGGTAAATATTTGAGATTTTTACCAGTTCAATTAGGTTTGGTTTTTTGTATAGGGAAGTTATGGGCTTTAAGAAAATGATTAACAAATAAACATTTAATTACATGACTTTGAAATTTGAAATATGAAGATATGAATAAAGGGCAAAGGTTTCAATGCCTTGTGTAAATGATTGTAAATGAAGTTATGTGACAATTAAAACTTAGTTGAATATATATCTTGGTTTTCTTACAAATACTTTGATTGAAAATATTAGGTCAGTTCTTGTAAATCAAAAGCATAAGGAGCCCATGGTTTTAGATTTATTTTAAAATTAAAATTTTGATTTTCTAGTATTGTTAGGGGACATGTAGGTTGAGTAAAACTAAACAAGTAAATAATTTGACAACTAGTTCAGATTTGGACATGAGGAAGGAACTTATAAAATTTTGATGTTTTTTTGCAAATGGGGTTTTGGAAGGGAACGGGGTAGCATTTCCTTCCTTCCTTGCTTTTGTCATGTATCATTTTTATTTGCATGTTCGGGTTTTTTTATAGAACATTGATTTATGTGTGGTAAAATAGGGTAGAGGTTAGGTGGAAAAAAACTATAAGGAATTAAGGATTTTCATAACAAAATTTAGTTAATACCTACAAGTAGAAATCACAAGTAGAAAACTTGTTAGGAATGCTAGTAAAAGAATTGTTAGTAGATTTGAAAACCAATAATTTAAGCATCATTTTGATACATGTTTTGAGTGTGTTTGCTTTAAAATAAAAGTTGGTACTTACCAAGTATATTAAAGCGTTTTAGTGTTTCTAGTGTTTTGTGTATTGTGCATATTTTACTAAATAAACAACCGCTACTTATTACCTTTGTGAAAAACAAATTGTATGTGTACTTAAATTAGAGTATAAGTCTTGTTTTTGTTTGTCAAATGTCGTTCTTGGGTATGCCATATGCCTTTCATATGCCTTGATCCAAACAACAATAACCCCAACATTCACAACTCTACCAAATTTATTAAAAAAAACACATCCCAATTTTACAAAAACATAAACGTGGGCCAACATGCTAGCTTTACAAAAACACAAATAACTCATGATTGATCTAAACAAAACCAATAGACTCAACATTCATAACTTTGATTAGTATTACAAACATACAAATATCTCATGATTGTCATTAATGTTTAGTTTTATACAAGAACCAAAAGACCCAACTCATTTGAAGAAAATTCATTATGTGTCTAAACTTAAATTGATATCATACCTTTTTATTGATTAGTAAGGTAGATAAATCCTATAAAAGAAACTTCCAAGAGCTTTTCATGTTCCATTCCTTCATCAAATTCAACCTCAAGTTCATCTATCAAGTTGACTTCCGTTACATGTACATTTACCAAATCAACATGCTTCAAGTAGTCAATGTGTAAATGAGATCGATAGTTATTTTTTAAACCAAAATTAATTTGTAAAGATTTTCAATTTGAAGATGATGCATATGGAAGAAATGTGAGGATTCCAATGATGAAAAAAAAATCTTTTTAGTTTTGATTTGGGAGGTTGGAATGACCATAATGTGTCTTACCAACTTTGCAACAATAAAAAATTTGTGTGATTCTATCCACTATCAACTTAAAATACACAAGTGCAATCTACATCAACAAGATAATGGCAAAATCCATCAACCTTTCTTGACACAAGGTGTTTCATTGTGTATGGATTTGTTTCGATGGTGTGAAACAAATCCTTGAAATCTACCTATGAACCTATTACATGAAGATTTTCAATTATATTTGGCAATGGTGATTTGTAAAACTTCGTCAATAAAGGTAGTGATAACTACAAATCATAATTGTCAACCAAACTTGATGCATTTTCATGACCAACGTGTGATGTGATTAGAGATATATTCTTGAACCTAGTATTTAACATTAACACTAACTTTTGATGGCACTTTTGGCTATAAAATTCATCCAAAAATGAGATGAAAGATATAAACATTTGTGGTTTCACATGAATTTGTAACTCTTTTAACTTTGCAAAAGAAATTACATCCAAATCATCCAAACTCTAAATGACAATATGATGTGTAAGTTCATATTAAAGCTCACAACATGTGGAAATGATAAATTACAAGGTATTTCCAATCAACCATTGTCCGTGGCTTTTATTCATCACACACATAGTTATTATGGGTGTTAGTATTTTAACAACAACCTCACATATTGACAGGGTGCTTGGAAATGGTACACAACTTTGTAACACCAATATTTGTTGAAAATAACATAAAGCATCACTTGAATGAAAAGTCAAACATCGTGGAATAATAAAAATTGAATTGAAAATTTGTAATTAGAAACCCATAAAACATAAAACAATGTCAAATACTAAAAACGAAAATAAGTTGTATAACTATTTTCATGCATCTATAATTTTTTTTTGTAAAAAAGACAAAAACAGAACCAAATGTAAAAAACACATTTAATTCACCTAGTTTTCACCAACATGTTCAAATTTTTAAACCTTAACCCATAATCTATGATGTTTTGTCATAGCCACCAATATTAGACATGGTCACATGATGAATGAAGTTCATTCACATGGATTTCCATTCATGACTTTGTAGTTTACTCATAGTCCACTCGTAATTAACTTATAATTAATTTATAGTTAATTTGTGATTAATTTTTAATTCATTTAAATTTAATTTTTAGTTAATTTTTATTTCAATCCCAAGTTTTTATAATCCTTTTAAATTTTCGATTCATCCGTAAGTGCTTCTAATTCATTTTTAATTAACTTCTAATTTTCTCCTAAATTTTTCTAGTTCATTATTCATTAACTTTTAATTCATTTTTAGTCAAGTCGTAGTTAATTTGTGGTTCAATTGTAACTAGGAGACCTTTTGAGAAGCTTATTTAGTTGGTGGCTACATGGAAACCTCTTGCATAAAAACGTCTTAAAGCTACGTCCCAAGGGGATATAAATAAAGGTAAAACCCCCATTTCCTTTAATCTGTTCAACATTAATTTAAGGTATGATCTTGTTCCACAACCTTGATTTTATTTTTTTTGTGTTTACTTTTTCATGTTTTATCACAATAAATATTTGTTTGCATTTTTGTTACACATTTTCATGTTCTTGTTTTTAACCTCTTATAGTTTTTAAAAAAATTTGTATATTTTGTGTTTGGATTTAAACTTCGTTTTGTTTTTTCATCGTTCATTTTCATAGTTTTCATGCCCGTGACATGCTTTGTCCCAAGCTTGCCTCCCTTTACTAAATTTTGTAGGCCATGTAATTTATTTTTGAATGTTGGCTTATGCAAACTTGATAGACAATATAACTAAATCCCTAAGCTATTTTTTTTTCCATACTAGCATATTAGTAGAATTTTGAAAGTCCATGTTCCAAGCAATTTTTATTGAAAGGTTTAGACATCCCCAAGCTATTTTAAGAAACAATATAATTCAAGGCAAATGCACATGTTTACAAATTGAACCCTTTGTCCTTTACATGTGCCACAACCCATATGTGTGTTGTGATCTTTTACAAACATGTTAGTAGTAACAAAAAAACTAGAGATGACATTTGGTGTAATGTGGGTCCTTTTACTAATTGTTTTTGATGAAATGGAGATACAAGGCGACTAGTTGCATTCTTCACATTCTTTGCAAACAATGTTTTATGTTCAACCTATACATGTTTTTTCATGGTGATAATGTCATTTCCTTTGTGTTATGCAATCAAACCTTGGCAACACCCAATATGCACAAGGCTATGATTTCAAGGCCACAAATGTGACTGTGACATATTATGCATTTCATGACTTGGTTGACATTTACATCTATGGGTTCGTTTGTATTTATTTTGAAGGATGCTCATGTTGATGAATTATAATTGTGAGGCTTCCAAACAAGGCCTTGCTTCTTCAACTCTTCCATGTGCACTTCTATTTGGTATGCTTCATTAACAACATCATGAGTCTTAAAAGGCAATTCTCCAGTTGCATCAACCACTTGCAAGTTTTCAATGGTAAGACTATTCACACCACTTGCAAAGATTAGTGAAAGAGGATTGAGATTAAATGAACATCCCCCAAGTTCACCTAACTTGAAGAATTCATATTTTACTACCTTGCACTTTGTAATTGTTCACAAGCACTCAATCATATGCAAATAAAACTAGAAAGTGAGTTCATTCAAGGATTGTCACCTTTTGACAATGTTAATGTCCCCACAAAATACCAATCATAATAAGTGTTGATATGTGCAACCCCTTTCAATTCATTTATTGCAAGGTTATCATAAGGACATTGTATAAAGCTTCACACTTCAAGTTCCAACATGAAGTGCTTAAGGTGTTATTGTAAGGAGATATTACAAGCTACAAGCACTAATTGATGAAGCTTACAAAAAATAAAAATAAAAAAGTTCTCAAGATGTGAACAAATTGTTTGTCTCTTGCTTGCACAAGCGAATGTGCGTCTATAGCACAAAAACATGAAAATGTAAAAATTAGCTCTATTTTTCTCCCTAAAGTAGACACAAATGTATAAGCTATAAGCACAAACATAATTGCATTGCAAGCACATGCAATGACAAATGCAAACAAATGAAAAAAAGAAGCTTACCTTCTTTGCATTTTTGCAAAATTCATAGGTAGTCCAACACCCTACAAGCTTTCTCAACTCATACTCCTTCACATTCATGAACAAGACATCAACATCAACACTCCATATGTCTTGTTCAAAAGAACAATGGAGATGGCAAACATGAAAAAATATAAAACCCTTTGGCAAAAAAAAAATGCTCTTAATGCTTGAGGGTCAACTATCTCAAGCTTGAAGTGCAAAGTGTGCCTTAAACCTAAACCTAAAAATAAACCCTAAAAACCTAATTTGTTGGCATTCCTTGTGAGGTAGAAATGGAGGGTATTAGGTAAGGCTCTTCTGGCTCGGACTTTGGGTTCCTCTCTCTTTGTTCTTCCTTTGCTGGGTGCTTTGTTTAATGGAGCTTACCAGGGTATCATCAATTGTTAGTTTGGGGGTCCCTCCTCCCAAACCAAGCAGCTACAGAGAGATACCCATTGGCAAACCCAGTGTTGGCCGGTTATTGAGAAAATGGGCCACTTATCAGCCTGGTTATTAACCTGGGTATTGATAACCTACCAGGCCAGGTATGAAGTTTTTTGAAACCTGGGAGAGAACCTACCTGCCTGGTACATAGAATTCCGAGAACCGGCAAGAGCCTTATGAGTTTGGGTATTGAAATTTTCAACATTTAATAACTTACCCAGATGATTGAAATTTCATCCTGTTAGGTTATCAATACTAAAACTCTAAATGCATTTATGATAATAAAATAAAGAAAGAAAGAAAGAAAAAAAAACAAAAAAAAAATTTTAAAAAAATAATTACAAACCTTGTAACATACCCTACCTAGGTAGTTCTCAAGGTGGGCATTTGAGAACCGACTTTTTGTTACCAATGGTAATAATCAAGTAAATTGATAACCTTGAGTATTACTTTGCAAGTGAAATTGATAACTGGAAAGTCTAGAAATTTTTATTTAAAAAGAAGAAGAAGAAGAAGATATTGATACCTCGTGTGGTCCTGAAAAAAAGAAAAAAACCTACCCAGTTTATTATTTAAAAAAAAAAACTGCAATTTTATTATTATTATTATTATTATTATTTTTTGGGGTTCAACTAATTCATATAGTCCAAGATAAAAATTGTGTTAATATTAATTAGGTACAAACACTTGAAACTAATAAATTATTTGCATAAAAAGTAAGGACATTTAAAATAATTATTTGCAAAAGAAATTAAAAAAAATAAAAAGGGAAAAAAGAGAGGGAAAAAAAAAAAAGAGAAAAAAAATAGGTCAGGGTTTTAGGGTTTTTACTATTATTGGCAAACCAAAGCGGGGCCTAGTTTGGGTTCCCCATAACAGGGTGGCCCACTTTGGTTTGGTTTGGTATCCAAAAGAGGTGGCCGGCTGTTTGCATTTTGGTATGTGATTGTAGTGGGACCACCCACATGGTTGGTTCCACTTGCACGTCCCAACCCACTAGAAAAGCGGAAAGGTCGTATCTGGTCCATACAGTCCATACCTTTTCGACGTGCCATTTCAGCATTGCACCGAGATGTCATAATTATTGTTCCACGAATGAGGATCCGACACGTCAAAAAGTGACGTCATTTGGGATCTGTGTGCGTGCGTCTCTCTCTCTTCCCGCCAGCTCTTCTTCGTGTTTTTGGTCGCGTTTTGTGCTTTCCTCAAAGCTTGCGTTCCCTCGCTCATTGTTGCAGGAAAGACCTCCGGCCATGACGGGCCGTTTTTAGGGTTCCTGTTTCTTCTTCTCTGCAGGCGGAAGGAAGACTGGAGAGGCAGGCAGCCGCGAGTCGCAGAGAGAGAGAGAGAGAGAGAGAGAGA
>Ga0116231_10008362_pt1 | contig 18205 bp, 10 predicted proteins | sample S1TSphgellanicum_2_FD_89695 | JGI IMG/M metagenome (GOLD analysis project Ga0116231, IMG submission 89695) | Host-associated microbial communities from peat moss isolated from Minnesota, USA - S1T2_Fd - Sphagnum magellanicum MG | ecosystem: Host-associated > Plants > Peat moss > Unclassified...
GGGGGTGTTTTTTTTTTTTTTTTTTTTTTATTTTTTTGTTTTTTTTTTCTTTTTTTTTTTTTTTTTTTTTTAGTGTTTTTTTTTTTTGGGGGGGGGGGGGGGGGGGGGGGGGGGGGGGGGTTAGGTGCATTATAGGCTCTTAGAGGAAGTAGGGGACCTATTTTATGTTTTATTCTTTTGTAACTGCATCGGTTGCTTCTCATGCAGCCAAAAAAAAATCTGAAAAATCCTTGCATGCGTGTGGAACTGTGAATTCATGCCTGCTTCTAGAACGTTGAAGTTTTAGGGATGTGTTCTGTCACAAGTAGAAGTCAAAGTTCTTCTGCTCCTGTAGACTTTTCCATGTGTGATGGATGATCACTTAGGTTATGGTGTGCAATTTACAAGGAAATTTGCTTCTTACAATTCATGAATTTTACGTGGCAAGCATAAGAAGTGCCATTTCCTGTTAAGAGTGATTTTGGTTTAGTTGGACATGCAAAAAATGTGGAGTATTATTTGCAGGAATGTTCATCAGTGGAACGAGTCTGTGACAGACTGCCCTTACCATAGAAGGCAGGCAAGATATGAGCAATTTTGACCCGTAGAAAGACACTACCATTAATGCTCAAGAACATGTATGTAATGACTGTTTCAAGCAAATGTTCACATGCTGATCATGAGCATTATTTTCTGTGAACATAACTAGGCTTGAACTAGAGTATGGAAAGCCTAGGGTGGAAAGCATGGTTGTCCATTTGAAGGATTGCTCATAGAAGTAACGGGTTTCCAAATTTAGGGAGAGGTATGCAGAGGAAGGTCTTTGCTGCATTTTGTTGATTGACAGTTTAACTGTTTTCCATGGATTGTGGCAAGAACTTCCATCTTTGCATCAAGAGAAGCCTGGTGCGTCAGGTTATAAGGGTGTGCAACACATTGTGAACCCATTGAACTAGAGATAAAAATGAGGCTGCATGCAATTGTTCTGCTTTGGCCTTGAAGCAAGTTGCTAGCTTGATATTTGAAAGAACGTCCTGTGCTTCAATATTTCTGCAAGATTACGTTAGGAATCCCCTAATTTATAGTTCTGTTTCTGTGACTTTACAACTTCACAGTTTGATATTGGCCACTGCATGTCAGCAAAATGACAGTAAGATTTGAAGTGATTACTTTCTCTAAACATATACATTCTGGAATTGAGTTGCATGTTAAGATCCAGTGAGCAGTGATTATCAAGTGACCTTAGCTCCTTCTGTCATGTTTATGACCACTGCAGTGGTGGTAATGTTTCAAAACCAGTTTGATGTTCTCTTTGTTTAAGAGGCCACCTTCTCTCATTTCAGGAAACTCTGCAACTGAGGAAGCTGGGTTGGAATTACATCCATATTTTCTAGTAGCCATGTGCATACAGCAAAGGCCATCAACAAAATACAAGTAGTTAGCCTTGAGTGTTGTGAAGAGATAAGGATCTGTGGAGCACACCTAATTCATGACCATTCCTTCAAAGAGGTCAGAATCTCCTATGATCTTTGTTTCCTTGGAACTTTCTTTTTACTTGTCAGCAGAGTCCTCTTAAGAACAGCCATGTTTCTTTCTATGTAGGATGGACTCTTTTCATTGAATGAATCCATCCCTCTCGACATAGTCTGTTTCTTTCTATCTATTTTGATTGATGCATTAATCTTAAATGCCATATGTTTGCCTTATTTAGTTCCTGGAATAGCAATGATTCTACATTTTGTTTTTGTTTTTGGCACCTAAGTAAAATATTTAGATCAACCTCTAAAGGTTCTAATCCACACTTGTCCAATTTCAATTCTTTTTAGAGTTTATGTGTAGGGTAAAGCCCAAGGGTGAGGGCATTACCAAAATTGGGCATGTGCTCCACTATTGCCTCCTGGAGGCCCTTATTTCAGTAATGCCCTCACCCTCAAGCTTTACCAATGTGAAGCACCAGGGCATCTTGAAAAAGGAAATGCCCAGCCCTTTTGCGCACAAATAATTCCACTTGATAATATGCCTTTCAGATACACTAAACATTTCTGCTGGCACTTTATGTTGAGCCATGTCTTTTGATTCTGCAGTTGTGGGTGTGACAAGTATTGCATTGATAGTTTTTAAACAATTCAAGGACCACACCTTTTTGTGATTTATCACCTGCAATGGTGTTGCAATTGGCAGCTCAGTGTTCTTATCTTGCTCTTGAATATCAACTTGACTAAGGTATGTAGGAATCTCTTCTTGGAATTTATCTGGTTCTTGGTGAAGAACTTCAGTGAAGTTCATACAAATATTCGTGTTCTCATGGAGATCACATTTAGCCTGTATGTAGAGTAAAGCTCCTGTGGAGGGTAATGCCCCCATGGTGGGTGTCAGAGGCATGATTACACTGGGTAAAGGTACCTCAGTATACATTGTGAAAAGAGCAGCCAGTTTTTAGGACGATGTTATGCATCCCAATGTAGGAAATACCGATGCTTTGATACTATATTGGAAATATGTGCAAATAATTGAACTAGGTATTACATCATGATTTTAAGACTCTTGTCATATGCTAAGAAGCTGGGAAGTTGAACCTTTGTGCAGGTTTGGCATTATTGGCAGACATGGAGAGACCACACTAGTTAGAGCAAGGACATAGCAATGGCAAACTTGCTCACATTCATGGTGTGCTTTCCTAAATGTTGTGAGGGTGAATTCTGTAGCAACAAAATGGCAAAATAGGAATATTTTGGTCTCAAATGCTGCACCTTCGGGATGGGATAAAAACATTCATACCCTACTACAACCACAATACACGTCTTCTTCCAAGAAATCCCTAATTTATGTTGCTGTGAGTTTTCCAAATGGCATTCTTTTGTATCTCCAAAATTCAAATGTACTCAGGTCCATTTCCTTTGTAAAGCAGAGCTCGGGTATTTTCACTTTTTAGAAATAGTGACAGGCTGGGTGGTACCTTCTGTTGGTCAGAAGATCCCCCTTGCTTAAAAGAGGTTTCTTCAGGCAGGTAAGGGAGCTGAAAATACAAAGGAAAAATCCAGGCAGTGCTTTATGTCAATATATATATATATAAACCATGGTTCTCAAAAAATTAAAGAGCTGGGTTCTGATATGTAACTGCTGGTTCTTTGCTGGTTATTGAATTATTTCATGGAAACTGCCAGTCTTCGTTGAGTGTTTGAAAAAACTGGAGCCAGAGGTTCTTTGATTCTGAAAATTTCCGAAAATTTGGATTTAGAGGTTGTAATTCCTTGGGTTTTGAAAAAGATTAAAAAAACTGAAACAAAAGGTTATTATTAAGAAAAGCCCGATTCTCCATACAGAGCATCACTTTATTTTGGGCAAAAAAAAGGTGCTATGAATGGCCTTAACGATTTTGGGACATAATATTTGAAAAAATCATCTCAATTTGAGGGTCACCAAAGGGATTGTAGCCAACCTTCATATCAATGATTTTCTTTCATTGCCATTTATGGCAATCCCTCCTTGCTGTAAAATGAGGGTGATGGGTTGGGCAGAGCAGGAAAGAATTTTGCTGGTCATAGGGTTAGTAGGCTGAGATTTTGTTCCTTAAGGTTCTTGGGAACTTGTGTGAATGAAGAGGCAACAAACAAAGGATGTCACAATGGATTGTAACTTTCACTTGCAGGCTGCAACTAATTCACAAGTTAAAGTTGGTTTCAACAATAAGCAAGAAATGCTTCAAGCAATGCAGTATGTATTATGTACTTGAATTTGTTTGATTTCCTTTAGACAATTTGCACTTTGGAGATGCCAAGTGCATTTCAACTTTCAATGCTTGAGTTACTCTTTGTATTAGGTCTGTTTGTGTGCTCTGGTGGGAGTTGCAATTACAGAAGGGTGAGAGGGCAGCAGCAAACTCACAGGTATAGAATCAAACCTTGATGTGTGAGGTGTGCAATCAAGGGTTTGTTTTACTATGCTCTTGAGGTGTTTAATGTTAGGATACATGCAATGTAGAAGGTGAGGAGACATCACAGCCTAGGTACAGATTCAAACTAATGTTTTTTTAAAACTTGATTATGCATTTGTTCTTTACAAATGTATATATCATTTTGTGTGTGCGCGCACTTTTGGATAAACTTTTGCCTGATTTTTTTTTCCCATCAAAGCTTGTGCATGTGAATTTATGTGTAGCTCCCGTAGCACAATCATGTGTGTGTATATTTTTGGAGAAACTTGTGCCTAATCTTTTTTTTTTGTCAAAACTTTCGCATGTGAGTTTGTGTAGCTCTTGCAACATAATCATGGGCACGCACATTTCTAGAGAAGCTTTTGCTTGGTCTTTTTTTGGTCAAAGCTTTTCGCATGTGAGTTTGCTTGTTGTTCCTATAGCACAATCACATGTGCGTGCATTTTTGGAGAAGGTTTTGTTTGGTCTTTTTTTTGTCAAAGTTTTTGTGCATGAGTTTGTGTGTAGTTCATGTAGTATGATTGAGCTTGACTTCTAACAAAGACTATTGAAGCACAATATATACGTTCATTTTTCAGAATCTTATGTCTTAGTCATGATTTCCTTTGTTGAGCCTTCAGAACATAGCTTTGTTTGATTTCATTTATGGTTTCCATGATTTTGGATTTTGTTGAACCTTTCACATGTGCACATTTATGGTAGTTTGTTTAAATGATGCTAGTTTGAAAATAAAATTTTTTAAGTGCATTTTTTCCTTTTCTACATGTGGGGTGTAATCACAATATAATAACTTAAGGAAAACATAACCATTGTTTTGTTTTTCACATTTTAAAGTGGCAGGTCAAGTCAATGTTGAAAATGTTTAATGTACTTTTACAAAAATGTTTTTAATACATTATGGAAATATTTGGTTAAGTTTGAGATGGATTCAATGATTATAAAATATTCAAAATCACTTCTTGAAAATGTGACTAGTGTTTTCATTGCTGAAAGGATTTCTCAAAACAGTTGAAATGACTTGAAAAATGACATATTTATGATTTGAAAAAAAAAAACTTTCATAAATATAGTAAACTACATAATTATATTGGGTCACAAATGTTTTTCTTGACTCGTAAAAAACATTTAAAAAATTCTTTTTGAAAATTTAATCCAATTATGCCATGTACTCTTGATTGACCAACCCATTATTTAAAGTAAAACACTAAAACATTAAACATGGGTCATTATATCGTGATTTCATGTTTTATTTTGTTGTGGACCAAATGTGCATACATTTGTGTTAATTTGTTTAAGTGATGGTGATCCACAAATAAAATTGGATTTTTAGTGCAAATTTTCAGTTTTGCTTGGTCACATTTTCTTTTACTGGGGCCAAATGTAGAATGTGGTTATTTGATTTAGTTTATGGCTTTGTTGCTCTTAATACACTTTCAACTTTGATCTATGTGAACTTTTTTTTGATTTGCCACATTTGTTTGGCCATGTTCAATTTTTCGATTTTTCTTTCATGTGAAAACTTTTTCTATTAATGGCAATTTTGAAAACCCATTGAACTTTAAATTTTTCCATTTTGTTTTGGCTTTGTAGTGCCCAATCATGTTTCTACAAACCATGTATTTGTTTTGTCACCTTCATCATCTAGCAATTTGTCACTCACCAATTGTTTTTTTTGCTTCAACACTTTTAGCAACCATGTGTTTATTTTATGTAGGCAATTTAAGGATTTGAGCTTTTATAATAGCTAGTTCCTTGTCCTTGTTATGCAACGCTTGCTTGTTGTCAATCAATTTTCGGCAATGAGCCTATAATTGATTATTTGTGTCTTCTAATAGGCTCTCAATAAAATTGTACCTAGTTCTCAAGTTGGCTAGGTTGTTTACTATATGAGGCCAAGTTTGGGCCACTAAGGTTGTTTGCTTAAAGAAAAGTCTAACATGTTTGAGACTTTCATGTTAAACATAAGCTATAGATGTCTTAGGAAATAGGTAAATAAGTTTAAACTAAACCGGTTGAACAAGTTCAGTACCTATTGGCAATAAGTTACTAAACTATTTTGTAGGAACACAAGTTCCTTGAACAAGTGAAGGTTTTTGGTTTGTTATTTGTTCAAAATCATGTTCGTTTTCATCCTCCATGATTTGATCATTTTTCGTTCATATTGAATCATCATGCTATTGCATTGTAACATTAGCTTGCATCTTTTCGTCTCTTCCTTCCATGATCAACACTTGTTGGCAGGTGCGTGGTTTTTTCTTTGGTTGAACATTGGTTGATTTTAGACTCACCCAATCCTTGGGTGTTGATGGCTCAATCTAGATTTTCAAGTTGTGGGATTGACGGACTAATTGTGGCAATATGTGGCAAAACACACTAGTTGACACTCATTGCATTATTACAATTCATGATTTTTAAGGGGTTCAAATATACTAATTTGTCATTTTGACTAATGGACATGTACATTTTGACTAAAGGCTAAGGGCTTGCATGACACATGTATTTGTTGACTGATCAACTTGACTATAATGGTTCATTTGACTAAATACACATAGTTGAATTATACAAATTTAGTCAAAATGACCGATGGTCTTTAATCAAATTAAACATTTAATCAAAATGGCCAATGATCTTTAGTTAAAATGACCAATGTTCTTTAGTCAAGTTGAACATTTAATCAAGATGGCCAATGATTTTTAGTCAAATATGACATGGTCTATTACCCTATGAATCTACCTCCTACCTATTTATCCACCTATTTATTTAGTTAGTTACTTACCTGTTACCCACCCACCCACCCACCTACTTTTTATTTACCTACCTACCTATTTATACCTTCTCATGTACCTACCTACATACCTACCTATATTTTTCACTTTCATACAACCTACCTACTTACTTACCCACCTACCAACGTATTATTTACTTCCCTATCCACCACGTACTCTTTTAATTTTAACCATGAGGTTTAACCATTATGTTTACCCAAATTTTAGCCAAATTTTAACCATTAAGTTTAGCCACTAAATTTGACTATATGTTTAACTTAAGTTGACCCATTAAATTTTGCTAATAGGTATAACCTAAATATAGCCACTAAGTATAGTTTAGGTTTATCCAATATGTTTAACCACTAGAGTTGCCTACTAGGTTTCACTTAAGTTTAACCATTATGTTTAGCCACTATGTTTAGCCTAAATTTAGACATTATGTTTAGCCAAGGTTTAGTCAATATGTTTAACCACTAAATTTTGCCATGATGTTTAACCTAGGTTTAACCACTATGTTTAGCCATTATGTTTAGCCACTATGTTTAGCCTAAATTTAGACATCATGTTTAGCCAAGGTTTAGTCAATATGTTTAACCACTAGGTTTAGTGATGTTTAACCACTAGATGTTTAACCATTATGTTTAGCCATTAAATTTAATCAAGGTTTAACCATTATGTTTAATAATTAGTTTAAGTCACTGAATTTAGTCACTATGTTTAGCCATTAATTTAAATCATTGTGTTTAGCCACTAAGTTTAACAATTATTTTAAATAATTGGGTTTAACCACTAGTTATCAATTAGGTTTAATTATTATGTTTAATGATGTGAAATAAACATGTGAAATAAAAAAAACTTGATAAAAGTTGAACACCTTTGATGGTGTAATCCATTGGTAAGCACTTGGTTTATCATTGTGAAGGTTTGGGGTTCAATTCCTTATATTTATAACCTATGTGCATCCTTAGAAGGCTAGGGTAGGTAGGCTATGTTAAATTAGGTTAAGTAGGTTAGGTTAGGCTAGCACCTACCTACTTAAATGCCTTTTTCAACCTACTTAAACCTATTTATTACCTACCTACCTACCTACCTATTATTTTTAAAATAATAACTCAAAAAATGATTTTAATTTAGGTATAAAATTAACACAGTCAAATGGTCCACTATCTATTAATCGAATAGTTAGTCATTTCATTAGTCATTTTGCCAATCAAAATGACAAGGTCCAAATTTGATTGCCTAGTCACACAAGACATGGCTAAAATGACTTGTCTAGATTGACAAGGTGATTTTTTTATGCTTGTCACTTTTGGGTATTTTTTGACTAGAAAACCCAATAAAAAAAACCATGAATTGTAATAATGTTGATAAATTATTCCTTAGTGACAACCTCAAGAAAAGTTTTTAAAAATTGTTCACCATGAATTTTCTTCTTTTCTTTTTCTTAAATTGGTTGCAATTTTGGAGAATCAACAGTTGTATCCTCATCTATGATTGAGAACCAATGCCTTTAACAAACTTTTATCACCAATCCCAAATAACAAGTGGTTACCTTCTTGTCAGGTGTTGTTAGTTTTACTACAATTGATTTTTGGTGTTCTATCCACTAGGTCAACTTTGTAGACATATGTGTTAACATAATGGAGCACCAATTGACCTTCTTTCCCTTGTTTGTTAAATTTTAAAGCTAATGGTTATCTAGTTGTTAAAGTAAGTTAACCTCTCTTGTTAGTAGATTATTTGCAAGATTGTGCAAACTTGGCATGGTAATCTTCCTTCATCCAAATCATGCTCCATTGCTCCTTGTTGATAAATGCATTCGGTCCAATTATATTCTTGAAAGCATGTGCTTTTTTGACCAATGCATTTGCTACATCAATCATTCCTTTAGCACTTATTCCAAATTGTTAAATTATCAACATTTGATCTATGGTGATCTTCTCACCATAAGCGATTGTTCAAATTCGTCCATCCTCTGTGATTCCCAAGTGTGTAAAAATTCTTCCAATAGGTCTACTTGTGGAACTATTAAGTGAACAACAAGCAAGCCACCCAAATCAGTTCATTCTACCCACTATTGATGTTTGGATCCCATCTAAATCCATTGTAACATCTTTTGGATTTCTTTCCCTTCAACAGGTGTTCACTTCCAAATCATTATGGTAGGTGAACCACCTTCTTCCATCGTCTCTTCCCTTTGCCTCTCATCATACATTTGGATTATGCTTTGGTGGGTACAACAACAGGTATGTCAGGTGAATTAGGTTCAACTTCAAAACACCTTCCTTAAACTAGTTCTAACAAAAAGTCTACTAATTGTTTAGCTTCAACAAGTTGATCATATTTCACTTTTGTAGTTCTCTTTTCAACTTGTTCTTTTTTTAAAAATCACTAATAACAATAACTATAGGTGTAGGGGGCGAAAAATGTCATTGAATGCCTTGCAATGTCTCTTCAAGTCCTCCTATAATGTCAGCATGTTGTAAAGCCTCAAGAATGTTTCTTTTTATGTTTTTCTCTTCTTTAGAATTCTCGCTACTTTCTTGAAATGTAGGAGGTGGCCTTGATGCATGTGGTTCAATATAAATTACTTTAGTTGCTCTGAAACCTTCCCCATCATTTTGAAACACAATTTTGGAGTGAGGATAGATGTAGCTACTTGTAGCAAAACTACATATTATGTTTTGGGAGATACCACAAATGTAATTTTGCTATTTTGATTTCGTTTCAACAAAACATGTGATTTTTTGTTGTATTTCAATTGAAGTTTTCAGTAAACAAGAGAAGTACAAACTTCTATAGTGATTTTCATATTCATATTGTTGTGTGAATTTCTTATAAAATCAAAAATATAAAGCAATGAAATGTAATTCTATTTTTGGATTTTCTACATTTCATTTTGAAGTACACATTCTAGTTTTATGAAATAACCATGAATCTAGTGTTTTAATGAACTATAAAAGCAAGTGTGTGTAGAATCAATGTAGGAATTCTGAATATGTGCATATTGTAGTGCAAATATGTTGTTATAGTAAGTGTGGAATAGGTCTATAAGGATTTAATCCACATCTACCAATGTTGTTTATGTAGTCAAATGAACAATTACACAATTACACACTATTAATTGTGTAATTGGTTATGAGTTTTCAAAACATTATAACTTGCTATGACTAGTCTATTTTTTTCATAAATCACCGTAATTTCTTTATGTTTGATTAGGGTATCTTTTATCACACTTGTTGTTGCTAATTTGAGGTATGATTATAAACCTACTCTAAAAATCGTAATAAGGAAAACATTAATAACTTTTATTTGTAAATAATTAACAAGTTTTAGCAAACATTTGTAATAAAATTTTACCCATTCATCGACTTGTTGTCGGAGGTTCCTCAATTGCATATAAATTTTTTGGTCATTTTTCACAATCTAAAAACACTTGCAAAATGCTCGCTCCAAATCTTCAAAAGTGCAATTGGGGTGATATTGTACAAAGTTTTCACCCCATTTCAAAATGTTCTTTCATAAGATGAAACTAATAAGCTTCCATAGTCTCACTATTACCTCTAATTGCCTTCTTGAAAACTTTGATGTAAGCATTAGGATTAATGTCCTTCACGCATGTTGGATATTTATATTTTTAATATGGCAATTTATTGGTTGGTTTAAATTGAACTGCAACTGGTTGGTACCATGGTGGCATGAATATCCTTGGATGAGGTGTTGTCCATTTGTAAAGTCTAATAGGTGGATCAAGTGGTGGTCCTTTAAGTTGGTTTCGATTAGGTGATTTTCCTCCTAGCAATCCTCCATATGATGAACCTCTAGGCGGTTCTCCACCCAAATGTGGATGTAAATTAGCCCTTTTTGGCTACTGAATTGAAACGCCATTACCATAGTTCCAAGTAGTTTAGTGGCAACACGTATGTTAACATGTAGAGATGTTGTTGTCACTTGTTAAACAAATACACTTTTTAGAATTAGAACTAGTTGTTCTAATCCAAAAGTTGGAGCTCTAACAAGATATTGAATTTGTTATAGTTGCTCAACAAATGACACCAATTCTGATTGGGTAGTAGTAAATATATATCTCTCTTTTCTTCCAAAAATCAATGGATTAGGTCCTTTGATTCTAGAATAATACATAGAATACATGTTGGGATCAATGGGTACAAAGGGTGGAATTGTATTATACCACATTAGATATGGTGGATATGGTATAACTCTAGGTTGTCCTGCTATTAATGGTGTAACAAGTTGTTGCCAACCTATGTGTTGATTAATCGGTGTTGGGTTGATAACAAAACCTAGTTGTGGTTGAATTTGTTACACAAGTACACCAACATGTGTCATTGGTGTGCTTGGTATAGCAAGCTATAGAGAAGTTTTGAGTTCTTCTTTCATCAATTGCTTTAGTTTATCATCCACAAAGGGACAATTTTTGAATTCATGTCCAACTTGTTAACAACATGCACATGTTAATGCAATTTCAACAATAGGTAGTGCATTTATAACCAATATATTTTGTTAAACATGTGGTGGTTCGACGTTTCCTATAACATGTACACTTGGCCAAATATTCTAAGTAAATGGTTGTGTTTGTTGGACAACAACAAGTATTGCGATTCCTTCTACCGATTTTGCATGTGGTTGAGAACTAGATCAATATGAAGGTATTTGCTCCAAGTTATGTAGTTGTTCCAACTAGTTTAAAAGTTGATTGCATTCCAATTTTAAATTTGTTGTGGTTGAATTTTGAATATGAAGTGGTTTGGGTGTGTAGTTACCAACAACTAGTGCTGATTGGGTTGGCATAATAGATTTGGGAATGTAGTAACTGGGCATTGCAAACTACCATTTATGTTTTATAGAGGTTACTTCATTAGCATGTCAAATAGGTGTAGTGTTTTCACCATCCAGTTGTGCATTTGGCCTCCATTGTTGGGATGACTATTAGGGTGTCAAAAATCAACCGATTGTAGGTATTTGTGATTCCCTTCTTTCTTCTTACTCTACTAGTATTTGATGATGAGGTAAATATGTTGTAACTAGTTGTTGAGGTTCATTGTTGAGAGTGTCAACCAATTGAATTCCCTATACTTGAAAACATGGTTGTTATTGTGGCTGAACCGCTTCATGAATAGGTTGTTGTGGTGTTTCTGATTTTAATTGCTTTTTAACGCCCCTTGTGATTAATTTTGACATTTTTTGTTATTTCCAAACAAGTGTTAATTCAAATTTTTTTGATCAATAATTTGTTTTATAAATAGAAAACAAACATGTAAATCTTAAGAATTCTTCAAACTAACTTTGTAAGAAATCAAAAACTTATCAAAACACAAAATAGTCGTAGAAAACTAGTAAAATTAATACAAATCCCAACTAAAATTTCAAAAATAAATAAATTGTTGAAACTATAGATTGTAAACGTGATTGTTTACAATTCTGTTCCACTTCATGGTCACTAAATGTTAATGGTGTTTTCTATTCCCTTAAATTACAAAATTTCTCTTCTATGTTTCTAATTTTCATTTGCAGAAATCATCAACAAGTAAGTTTATTCTAGATCTGAAAATATGGAAAACAATAACATAAAGATTTCACTACTTATTCACAAGGAATAAAAGTAATATGAATTCCCACACATAAAATTAAAATGGAAAAAAAATTCAAAAACTAGAAGTCTATTAGTTTAGAAAAATAAAAACTCGAAAGAGTTACAAAAAAATAAGAAATCTTCATCATCTTCAAAATCTTCCTATTTTTACCAAATCATGGTGTTGATTCAACTAAAACAATCACTATTAGTACAAACTCAAAATCAAAATATAGGAATATTGGTCACAAGTTTAAATCAACTTGTTTTGTCAACAATCGATTATTGTAACAAACTGGTTAGTGGTTTACATAATAGATTAATCAATTTAAGAATATGTTATCCAGTAATAATTAAATAGTTTCAAAATGGTACTATTTCATTGGTTACCAATAGGTATGACCAGTTACTATATACATAATGAATAATTGGGTTAACACCTTCCTAACATAATTAATAGTCTATTAATAAAACCTAGGTACCTATTACCTAGCCTAACATAGTTGGGTGTATGCACTATCTAATGGTTCATTTTAAGTAAATACAACACTCATAAAAGTCACAAGCAAGTTTTTATAAATGATCCATATGAATATGGTTTCAAATTCTAAGATTTCATTAGTGTAATCTTTAACTACTAAAGTTTTAGTCACTTATGAAACCTTTTGAAATTAGGTCAAAACTCATCTTGAAAAATGTTGTGATTAACTGGTATGGTGAAATCACTTTGAAAATCCTAAAAAAAAACTTTATAAAATCCATAAGAATAAAAGCCCATTTAAATATTTCAATTACGTACCCATTGGGCACAAAACAATTAACAAAAAAAAAAAAAAATAATTTCAAAAGGACTTTTGAAAACAAGGTTCAATTCTAACCTTTCAAAAATTCATAACTACCATTTGATTAAAGTTTCACAAAAAAAATTTCACATTTAACCATTTGTCCTCCATAGCATTTGGTAAAAAAAAATTGTAATTGCATAAACAATTTCAAAATGGTTGGAGACTATTTTTGATTTAAATGAAAATCTTCATTTTACCTTCACAAAAAATTGTTCTTTGATAAAAGTATTTTTTGAAAATTTTAGCCTTTCTAACAATAATATAATTTGTGTTGAAGTTGCCAAGGTTTGCTCAAGTTGACGGACATCATGGCACAATCTAACATTAATTCTTGATTGGTCAGATATATTGATTGGTCTAGATGATTTGTCGTTAGTATGTTCTATCATATTAGGATCCTAGTGTGATTGGATAGGGAGTGACTGGACATGGAGTCTTTTAGGTTTTTATAATGTGAATGTTGTATTCGTTTTAAGGTTTAGGTGTTGAACCACCATCAACTTTCTGCATGCAGATGTTGAGGTCTATCTTTTCATTGTTTGTTAGTGGTTGTGAGTTGGAAGGTTTGTTGCTTGTGTGTTATGTGAAACAGGGTGGCAGCTAAAGATGGATGGTGAAATGCGATTCATGGGTGCAAGGAAGATGGGAAAAATAGGAGGTTGGACGAGGATAAGAGATGGGATTCAAAGGAGAAGGTGGAGGTTGCCAGGTAGAAGAAAGGCAATTTTTGGGTGGTAAGAAGGAGCTTGCGGGATAGATAGTTGTTGTTTGTTTTTCGTTGCACTAATAACTATATGATGGCCAGCTCTATTTTCTAGCTAGAAGTAGGATTGATCAAGGGTTGATGTTGAAGGATGATGATGCCTAAAGGTGGTATGAGCTGTAGAATTAAAAACATATAGAAAATTGCATTTGTAGGGGTTTGGGGAAGACCTTATTTGGATTATCCATTGGGTAGATCATAACACCTGAGTGGGAGCCAGAAACCTCTAGGTGGGTATCCTTAAGATTGGGCAGAATGTGGGAGAGAGAAAAATAGGATGGAAGAAATCACAGCTAATATTCATAGATCCATACTTCTTATAGAATTATTTCCCTTTCTTGAGTAGTTGCAAACCAACTTGGCGGTTCAGTTGTTGAGTAGCACCCAGAAGTTGATTTGGGTCAAGTCCTAACACAAGCATTTATGTGCATTGATCCATGTAGAGGGGGAAAAGGGGAATTAGCAACTCATCATAGACCGAATGAACATTGAGAGTTTTGATTTCAAGCCAAACCCTACTAACATTTTGCGTTCACAATACAAAATGCCGCTGCCTCCAGCAACAACTAAGAACTATTGCTATTGTGGCAGATTTAGGATAGGTTGATCAGTGTGCATCTTCATAGGAACTGTTCGATAATGGAGGATCAGGAGCTATTGGACCCTAAAATCGGACTATTGTATTGATGCATGCTTGAAAGAAGATGAATATTAACATTACAACAGGAGTAGGGTTGTGTGAGAAGCAGATGTTTTGTGCACCCTCTCTTTTTGGTTACACTAGTTTCATGTTTATGGATGGGGCTTGGGAAACAGGAAATAAGTAATGTTGGATGTGAGAAATACTCTTGCTAGGCCAAATGTTAGGTAGGCCTATGGGTGGAGCTGCTAACTATATGAGAAGTACTATTCTATTACAAGGCCAAACGTTGAATATGGGTGGAGCTGCTACAATTTATAAAAGTCAAGATTTTGTTATAGTACAAAATTCATAAAACTACACTAAACTGTCACACCCAGCCACTTATTATTTTGCTTTATCTTGAAAGTTGAAATGCTGATAATAGGGTGAACACATAAAGGCCCTTTCACAGCTGGGTTTTAATTGATTTTTTACAACTCTCAACAGGTTTTTATACAGGTCAATAATGTTCCCCATGTTCTTTGCCTAAAGGGGCCTGGGTGAACCATCCCCCACACCCCTAACTTCGGCTTCTTGAGTGAGAAGCCTTAGTGGCCAAATTAAACCTAAGAAATGTTAGATTTGGACTTAGAGACCTGATTTAGTCTTCGCATGGGATAATTATAATTAAAACCAAATTAGATGAAGTTTGGTGTTTTTGCCAGGATACAGGTCTGGGTGTTGGTTCACCCAAGGCCCCTTAAATTGTATTTACTAAAATTTTCAGAGTCATGCCTTATGGAGGGTTAAAATCAGTGTTGGCAGTTCTTGACTTTCATAAAGAACTGAAGCAATGGGTCTTCCCCACCAAAGCAGGTACCTGCCCAACATTTGTTTGAAATTAAAGCCTTGTTGCCAGATGCATATTTCATTTTTCTTATTCTTGTTACTGAAATTTATGAGATTAAAATATTGATTTGAATTGATGATTGGGGATGACATTTGGCACACATTTGAATGCTTACATTCACGGTGTCAAGCCTTAAAATTGAAGGGCATCCTGTTCCTTCACTTGGAAGGCCTTGTGTTGAAAGTATCCGTCCATGTGAAGGCTTGGTGGAAAAGATGGTAGGTCTCTGAGTGAATGTTTATAGCAAATTTTACCCTTCACTATGAAGGCTTGATGGAAAATTGATGGCCATCCTTGGTGAATGTTTATAACAAATTTTGGCCTTCACAATGATAAGGGACAATTTTTATGGACTCACATGTTTAACAACTGTCTACTTGCATTTTATTGTCCAAGCATAGATCTAACAACATCAGAATCAAATGAATACTTCTGCAAAGGTTTCTACATCTTGATCTTGCATTTCAAACACAAATGAAGAACTAAATCCATGAAAGCAATAAATTCGCACACTCTGAAATTTGACCATGAACCCAAACAATACCAAATCAACTCAACGTTATAATTGGTCTTCCAAGCATGTCCAGTGTCCACCACAAATAAACAAATAATTTATGGAAACATTAAGAAGATTCATCAATAGTGTGAATTTATCAACATTTTCATGTCAAACCTCATCTTTTATAGAGTAATCAATGATATAACAAGATGTCGAACTGAATGATCTGGTTGGATAATTGGTCCTTCACTCAAATGCTACACTAATGTAGCATGGCACATGTTGCATTGTCACACAACATAACAAGTCACACTATGCACATGGGCAGAGTGAACCAGCAACCAGCAACCACCAATGCACCAGTTGGCCATTCTGTCAACTGGATGGGGTGCATTTTTTCATTTGGCGCCAGATGGGGTTCATCATAGTCCATTTCTTTTTGCTGCTGACCACTGTATCTTTTTCTTTTTTTTGGGTTCTTGGCCATTTTTCCCTTGGACCTGACTTGCCATGTTGCTCACTTTCCTACCTCCTAAGTCTTGCACCAACCTTCGTACCTTATTTATTATCCCCTACTGACATAGCTTATCTAATAACTAGTTATGATATTGACCTAACGACCTAGCTACTGTACTAACCACCTAACCTGCTAACCTAGCTACCTTATTAATTACATACCCTACTAACTTTCCTATCTACCTAACTACCTATCTATTTATGTTTTTTTCATAGCCAAATACCTAATTAACTACCTACTCATTTTTTTCACCCCCCCTATCAATCCTACCTATCAATTTATTAAGGTTCACCCTAGTTTATGGATGATGAACATAGGTTCCCATATGTAAATATTAGAAAATAATAATAGTGGAAACAATGCCATAATTTCAGCCATTTTGGTTTAGTTTATGCATATTTTATTAAATTTTGTTCACTTAATTTATTATTGAATGGACTTTACAATACATCTTTTCATGTAATTATTATAAGTATGTACTATTGAATTATGGTTTAAGTTTAGGGTTGGGACATAAATTAATTAATATTTTTTTCACAAATGTATAGTAATTAACCTAAAGTAGGTTAAATTTGGGGGGAAAATTTTAAGGTTTACACATATGTGAAGTAATACAATTTCATTCTATATCTTCTTCAAAGATAATGGAAAAAATTAGGTTGGAGAGATCACACAAAGGTAAAAGACATATCTTCTCTTTTGGTTTTGTACTTATTTGATTGTTATTAAAGTATTTTCTTCTAGTCAATAAATATTTATAGTTTAAACCTTTAAATTTTGGTTTCTAAATTTTTTCCTATGTTCTTTTAAGTTTATTTATTTTGCATTATATAATTTGTATAGTTTGTAAAGTTGTTTAGGTTTAGGGCATTTAAGGCATACATTTGGACTTTTTTTGGTTATGGTTTGTATAGTTAAGGTTGTAGTAAGGCTTATGGCAAAATATCACTTGGATTTTTAGGGTTATGCTTTATGATTTAGTGTATAGGAATTTGGTTCATATATTTTAAAGCCTGAGGTTAATATTCTAAACGTTGTTCATTGTATTGGTTTTTATCTTATCACTTGTTTAGATCTATACCATAATTATAAATCTGCTTTGTTTCCATATGTTCCATAGTTATTAGGGTTTAATATTTTCTAACCCACTTTTGTATGAGTTGTGATCTTTTAAGGTTACATTTTCAATTGGGACTACAAACTTTGGTGGAATGTTAACATCTTTTATTCCCAAAGGTATGCATTTGTCTCTTGTTATTTCTTTTTTTCTGTTTATATTTTCATAGTTCAACCTTTTTTCATTTCCAAGTTATTGGATATAGAAAGGGCATCAAGTTTCATTAAATATATAACCATAAATAAAGGTTTTAACCTTTACACAAATATTTCATATTTAATATCTCTTTGTGGTTTGATTTTTTCATACCCATATGTGAATAATGCATTGATTCCCCACAACCAGTGTGGGTTTTATGGCCCAAGGCAGGTATTGCATTTTGCACCTCTCAAACAGTGTGCATTAATTATCATTATGTGGGTATTACTGCATGGGGTTTTTAGACATTGTGGGCTTAAGGTACAATTCGGGTATTACATATGTGAACATTTTCAATGATGGAAGGGTTTAATAAATCAATGTGGGCAGTGCCAAGATTTGTTTTAGTATATGGGTTCATAATGTCATGTATGTATTGCATTTTGGGTTTTTGTTCAATGATGAATGTTTACAGAATTATAAATTATCTTGGTGCAGGAATTTGTCCTACTTCCTTCAA
>Ga0116231_10008363_pt1 | contig 18203 bp, 13 predicted proteins | sample S1TSphgellanicum_2_FD_89695 | JGI IMG/M metagenome (GOLD analysis project Ga0116231, IMG submission 89695) | Host-associated microbial communities from peat moss isolated from Minnesota, USA - S1T2_Fd - Sphagnum magellanicum MG | ecosystem: Host-associated > Plants > Peat moss > Unclassified...
AATGTTTGAATAAGGTTAAAATAGATTTTTATTTTTTGTTGTTTTTGTTTTGGAATAGAAAAAGAATACCAAACCGCTGTGTTTTTTTTAAAAGGGCCCCCCCCCCCCCCCAACCCCCTTTTTTGAGGTATGTTCAGTGTCAAGTGTTGGTCCGGTTTTGGTTTTGATAGGAACCATGGTGTCTGGGTTTAGGGTTAAATTTGGTTTTCATTGGAACCATGGGTCTTGGTTTAGGGTAAAATTTGGTTTCGATTGTAACCATGGAGTCTGGGTTTAGGGTTAAATTAATAAAAAAGAACTGGCCTAATTATTAATATTTTCATAAAATATAATTACTACGAAACTAACTATTTGTGAGCTCATTTTTTGGGGGACTTCATGGAACATAATTTCCTATTTTTAAGGTTGAGAAGAGTTGGTATCAACTTGCTTCTAGGATACAAAGGAAAGCCCCATTACACCAATGAGCACAAGCTTGCTCAATGCTCAACCTACTAAGTTACACTTATTTACTAGAGAGATTGCAAGTATTAGGCTATTTTTTAGTCTCACAATTGTCGTTATTTGTGTTACATTGGGACCCAAATGGTAATCTAGATAATAGAGTAAAAACACAATCAATAGAACCACCCAATGAGTGAACATTTTTTTAAACTGCATTTTTGTATGTTTGAAAAATCACAAGGGATACATAATAGTTTAGATTATCGTAATTTTTTTGGAATATTTTCTATTAATTGTAAAGTTTATATCTTCAAAGCTTGACACATATCAAAAATGTTTTTACATGTTCAAATCACTCAAACTTGGAGAGTGGACAGTCCTTATTTTTTTCAAATGTTTTTTTTCCTACCAAATGTGCACCATTCCTTCCGAAAATTGGAGAGGATTTTAACATTGATGATTATAAAAGAAAAAGGATTTGAATTCATGAAAATTGTTTATATAACCAATTTGAGTGACCCTAAAAATTATGAGTTTTGAAAATGTGGTTTTAGCAAAAGTTGTTCATATTTATGTGATAAAAGGCATGAATGCATAATATGTAATATAAAATCAATTTGTAATCAAAACGCATTTATATCTAACATGAAGTGTTAAACTAAGTATCCAAAATACAAAATTATAAATTATAAATTAATGTAAAAATGACACATGTCATGTGCAATGTTTGGAAAATGACTTTTACCTTTGTGCCCTAGGTTTCTTTGACCATGTTTTCACTCAATAGATGTACTAAAAACCAAGATTTTACTAAAAGCTCTCCATTCAGACCCAAGGATCATTGAAAAACATAAAAACCCTATGATTGGACACCCATTAATTTAATGTGAAATGTATTTCTTTATATTTTTTGGATACCCCCTTTTGTTTGAGAGGTATAATTTTGCTACCAATTTATAAATGAGGTTAGTGCATTTAAAATTTCCTTGTTTATTGATAAATATGGTGTGACCTTCTAAAGGCTTCCTTATAATTTTGGAACATGTACACATTGTATGATTAAACATATATTAATTATATGTTCATATACCATATTTATAAATGTAGATTATCTTAAGACCATATTTTCAAATGCATTTTTATTTCATGTGCATAATCAATTTTATAAATAATTACTTGAGCTTCGTGCTAGGTAAAAGTACAATGCGTTGGACGAAAATGGATGTTACAATCATTATTTTTTTACAAGTAATGTAATGTAATCAAAGATTAATATAGGATAATTATATTGATTTTTTAATGGTTTGGACTCAAATAAGTGTGAAAATTTATATGCAAAATGTAATGCATATAACATTTTTGCAAATAAAAATAACTACATTGTTATTGTGTGTATTGGTTTTTTAGAGGAGAAAATTTTATTCATGAATGCCTTTAGTATAAAACTTTCAAATACATTGACATTAATTATTGAATTTTAACAAAGTGTGAGTATGGCCTGAATATGACAATTTAAATATATGAAAAAAATTACATGGTATTTAACTAGTATTTAAATTTGTCAAAATATCAACATAGACCTAAAAATCAAAACTTCCAAATTTAAAACAAATGAATACCATGATACGAAAAAAATGGCCTATTTTTTAATTGTTTGAGAGGCTCAAGTTTTTCATTGTTTGATGATTAATATATTATGCCCATTGGATATTTCATCAAAGATTTATATATGAAATTTTTTGAATTGATTTTGGGTCAATTTAGATGAATTTTATATCAAAATCCTAAGAATAAATAACCATTTTTGGTCCACCCTAAAGGACCAAGACCCTTTTAGACTCTTAAATTTTTAGTTTTTTTGTAACACATTACAAATTATATGAATGTGGATTTTTTTTTCTATGGAAAAATTAAGTTTTAAAATTTCAATCAAATGAGTTTATTAAACATATATTAGATGACATGCAAAAATAAAAATTCAAGAAATACTATTTTTTTTCTTTACATGTGCACTCTAAATTGAAATATCTTAAAAAGTCCAAACTCCATAATGGACATTTATAAAAATTTAATTCATTTATAAAAAATATTTTTGTATTATCAATATGAAAAAAGGTGTGTAGCAAATGATGACATTCAATAAGGCCTAACTAGGCATGATGAACATCTAACAATTTTCCTATTCAAACATAAAGTGCCTGAAAAAATAAACAAATAAATGAAGGGAAAAAAATTTCATATTGATATTAACCATGTTATGATATATTTATTTAAGAAAAAAGAAGTTACAAGTCAAAGCGATTAAATCATTTAAAAAAAGGTTATGGAATTTTAAAGATGGCTATATTAATGTTAAGGCTTGAAATTGTGAGAGGGCTAAGAGAGGGATTGCAAAATTTGTGTGTTCATGTATGGATTTTGCATTTGCCAAAATTGGTCCACCACATCATACTTTCACCTTGTTATTAAGAACTACCAATGACATTCAATGGATGAATTGATGTTGGTGCTAAAAAGGTTTTAAAAAGTAAATGAAAACAATGATAAAAAGTAAAGAAGACAAAAACACTTCCTAACCAGAAAGCAAAGTTACCACTAATTGTATATTTAGTATAAATGAGCTCTAAAATAACATCTTTAAAATAAAATCCAGTACAAAAAGGGAAACTTATTAAAGATATGATGCCTATAAACATCATAACATAACTAAAAGATAACAAAGAAGTAAACCCTCCCATCTTACGCATATCTTGCTTATTTGACATGGCATGAATCACTGAACCTACATTCATATTTTGGTGTACTTTCATTTCCCGTTTCTTTTGACTTGAACCCTTTTTCAACTTGAGCTTCAGGTGGAGGATCTTTTTGTTTTATTTGTGAAAGTAAATGTTGCACAATAAGAATGAAAGCATATTTCCTTGTAAAATGCATGGGTCCTTAATATCTATTCCTACTATTTTGACATTAAACATCTTATGCAATGTGTCAAAATCTTTGCTCATAAAAAAATGAATTGATTTTATGACAATTAAGTTCCATTCAAATGAAAATATTGAATGACATTGCATGCAACTTGAATTTAATAGAATTTAGATTTAATCCAATTGGGTAAACACTACAACCATTCAACATTCCTAGGCAAAATAATGTAAAAGGTATGAACTACAAAAGGGACCTTTAAATGAAAAAAACATTATGACCATAGGCACATATCTAGAACAATAGGATTAAATTTGGTGATGGTTGCAAAATCATTATTTCTACCCAAAAATTAGATCAAGGGAATGGTTCAACTAAAGGAAGTGAAGGAATTCAATGAACTAATGAATTTTGTAATTGGACATGTTGTAAAAAGTTGATGTTTTATATAGAAATTGTTAAGGCAACTATCAATTCATTATTGGGTGAAACCAACTTAGTAGGAGTCATGGTGCCCCCTTAGGTGATAACTTATTATTATGGAATATTTTTTAAAAACTTCAAAAAAATCTTTGAAAAACATCAAATTCTCTTAGTCTTATTATGTTAAGGTTTATGTCAAAACTTTGTTAAAATTTTGTCATTTTATAAGACTTATTTTACTATTTAAAAGCACTAATTACAACTTCTTTAAAATTATTTCATGTTATATGGATGTTGAACATTACCATTATTTTTTCTTTCTTTGTTCACTTTGGGCGAGGAAGGTTTAATTAGAAAAATGGTTGTTGAATTTAAGGTTTAGCACTCTAATCTTTATTTCATGATGGTTCTTTTCTTTCTTCCATTCTCAAAGTAGACTCAAAGAAAATCCCACCAATGGTCATTGCTTTCTATTGGATGTTCAATGTAAAAAAAAATTTAAAAAAAAGAATCTTTTTCCAATTTCAAAATAGACCCAAAAAAATCCCACCAATGATCATTATCTTCCATTGGATTTCAATTGAAAAAAAGAAAGAAAAAGGAAGTAAATCTTTTTCCAATTTCAATGTAGATTCAAAGAAAAATCCCACCAATGACCATTATCTTCCATGGGATTTTGAATGAAGAAGCAAAAAAGCAAATCTTAATAGTTATTCACACAATTTGAGTGTAAGCAAAATAAAGTGAATAACTTGATTACTTTGTCAAAGCTAAAGCAAGTTGATTTAAAATACCAATAAATTTCATCATGGAACATTGAATGTCTTTAGTTGAATGATCAAAGGAAGATTTTTTTTCACTAATGTGCTATAATTTTGCAATTAATTAATGCTTGGTGGTCACCACATGATGAATAGCGAAAAACAAGGACTCGAAAAGATATAGGCCAAAAATGATTCAAATAATTTAAAACATTTTCAAAGTAAAAGAATAATCATGAAAGATGCATCATTTAAAATAAAATTTATTGTATACAAAATGCATCACATTATGTCATTTCAACTAAAAACTAAGAAATTTGGATTGAAAGTTTGAAAGCCCAATGAATTCATCAATTGATGACATATTATTACTAGTATAGTTAAAATAGTTGTGATTCTCTATAGTTTGATGGGTAATTACATTAGCACCTTTTTGAAATAGAAATCCAATTGGAGTAAAAAAAATGAAAACACAAATCTACAATGAAATCTAGAGGTTGTTTTGCAAAACACATATTTGCAACACAAATATTCAACAAAAAAACCTACAACACAATTGCAAATAAACAACATAAAAATCTAAAATCTACAAGTTTATAACACAAATTTATAAATTTGGAGCACAAAAGATTTTGTAACACAAAGTAGCACATAAATGCAAAACAACACAATATAGAAAACACAAAGTTGCAATAATCTTTGGAAGGAAATAAATTATAATAGACAAAGAAATTTTAAAAAGAAAAATGAAAAAGCATAAGTGTAAATGGTCATGTTAATTATTATGTAAAATTGTGTAAGTGGAAAATCATTCACTTACATGTCCAATTTTTAACACCTACATTTTAAGTTGAATATATTTTAAAGTTTACACTTATAGTTGCATAGTGTGTATATATTTTGAAATATCTTTACATGATGTTTCTTTTTGAGGTCATGTAAGGCTATCCAAGTATAAATTATCCTCAATTTTACTTTAAAATTTATTATCTTCAATAATCTAAGGATGTATTATCGCAACCTTAGCTTTGGGCTCGTGACCAAGGTGAGGGTTTGCAAAGGTCCGAACTGAAAGTGAAACCCGAGAATCACATTTTATGTCCTCAAGAGTGTAAGAGAATGTGAGGGAATGAACCCACACACTCCCAAGTGGCTACAACTTTGGGAGTTGGAATCCCAATGGACTCTTGCATTTTCATAAAACAATTACAAGGGTTAAAACTCATTAAATTGAAAAATTCCTTATACCATTGGAAAGATCTTGAAACATAAATGTCTAAAATGAGCTCGCATGTCCCATTTGAATACTTAAAACACAAATTATGGGCCCCCAAAAGGCCAGGAGTCAAAGTGCCAATTTGATTCCCGACCATTAAAAGTCGGGAATTGCCCTGATTTATTTGCATGCATGCGGGGTGCCATATATTGTTAGAAAGATCTTGACAAGGGCTACCACTTTTTTTTAAACCTCACCTTGATCAAAGGTCTACAAAAAACGTTATGGGCCTCCAAAGTTTCAAAAGCCCCAATTTCGGGAATTTCGAGATTCCTAACTTGGGAGTCCTAAGATAAAATCACATTTAAGTGCAACCCCCATGGCCAAGCATAGAGCATACTATAAGGGGGAAGGTGATGGCTTCCCCCAAATCTGGGCCGTGGTAAATCTTGTGAGTCCATGTATGCCCTTGGCTTGTTTGTGCACCAAAAGTGCTCCAGTTACACATTAACCAACTTGTTGTTTGGTTTATGTAGGTTTGTGTAGGTTTGTGTGAATAATTGACTCGCTTGTCAGTCATCCTAAAACCCATCTTGGAACTTCAACACACTCTTTTACCCATAAAATGCTACGAACTAGGGAACGTACCCCAATTCTTTTTTCTTTTATTGTTTTACCTTTAAACTTGCAATTATGTTTGTTAAAAAGTTTTGGGGTGTGTCATGTATATATCCCCATTATGTTACAAACTTCAATTCTTTTTGGGGGAATGAACATAATATTTATTACATATGCATGATGCATTTTTTTTTGTTTTGTTACATCTTTTCATAAGATTCGAGATAATAACTATGAACATCAAGCTAGTTCAACAAAAAAGAAAAAGAAAAAGGTGGCAAATAGGGCAAATAACAAATAGGAAAGAAAAATGAGCTAGGTAGGTATAAGAGTTAGGTGTCGTAGAACATCTTGTAAAATCCTTTTCATTGTGGCATGTGATGGGTTTCACCCAATGTGTTATTCCTCACCATTTAGGTTTTTTGGGTGAAACTAAGGGTGGTGCATGGTCGTTGTGTAACTCTTAATATAATTGTTGTAAGCTCTAACAACAAATTTTTTCAAATGAACTCTTTAATACCTTTTGTCATTTTGTGTTTTCTTCTATTATGATTTTGAATAACAAAGTTGAAAGTGAACTTCCCCATGTCGTTCTCCTTTTACCATTTTTTTAATAAGCGCAAGTGATGATGTCATGGTCATCTTTCAACTCCTAGTGTTCCTAAAAGCTTTGTCAACAACTTTTTTCATGTGAACTCCAACCCCCTATATCTTGCACATGCTTTCATTGTCATCTTGCATATAAATACCCTCATTGGTTCCAATTTCAAGCCAAACTTTTATGTCAAAATCTTATAGTGATATGAAATTCTTTTCTCTCTTGTTAGATCCAACAAAGAAAAGTGTAAAGATTCCAAACTCAAAATTGAAGTATGCATTCTATTGTCCACTTAACGGACCCCTTGATGAAATCCTACTAGTCATCAATAAAACAAAGCACCCAACAAAGGTGCTTCAATTGCATGCTGGAGTGCCCCATCACTAAATATAACTCAATTGCTTTGCACACCGTTGGGAGAAATGATACTTATGAGTTTCTTTTTTGGCAAATTTTTATCACTTGATGACAAAAAAATTCCTTGCAATGTATAAAGGATTTTTGTGAAAAAAAAGTGCCAAAGTTGTTAGATTTTGAGGAATTTTTTTTGAAATCATTAGATTTGGCTAATAGGTTCCAACCTATTGCAAAAATATAGCAAGATTTTGAAAATTTTCTACTTTCCTCCCTAACATGCAGCCAAATTTGACTAATTCCTCATGTGGATGATTAGCAATGTGACTACACCACAAAATAAAAAAAGAAGGCTTGCTCCCAAGTTCATAATGCACAAACTATTGGATATCAACATTGTCCAAGTTATTTTTATATCCTTCATATTTGTGCATGCATCTAAAGTTGGAACTATGGATTATTTCAAAAACAAAACTTGTTAATGAGGTAATTCGTATGGAAACCTTCAAAATTATTATGGACATTGACAAAAAAGATAGAATATGAAATTATTGCCATAAAACTAGGACTTAAAAGATCAAATAGTTTGTATGTCTTAATTTTTTAGTTCATTTGGTGATCGTTGTCCCTTATGCAAATAATATAACTTCCTAAACCCTAAATAGTCCATCTTGTGTATTGCATATTTGATTGTACATGAATTTTGACATTTTATTTACCCTAGCATCTTTGACATTAATTATATTATCTATAAATTTTTGTAATTTTCAATATTAATTTCTCAAAGAAAAAAAATTGTGAAAAAAAAAACATACTTCTTTTCTAATATTCAAGAATATTATTTTTCTTTTGACATCAAATAATCAAAATTTATTAGTATGTGTTGAAGTTTCAAAATTCATTAATGTGTGTTGATCCTTCCATGTATTCATGATGGATTAATAGCAATGTATGGCATTAATTATTTTAAAAATAAAATAACAAGTTTCATGGCATATAAATAATACATTAATATTATTTAATATGTTTTGAAACATGAATCTACAATTTTGTCTCCGTGCGCTAAATATTCATACATTTCACCTACTATGAAAGATAGATAATTGTTGATTTATATGAATTATTTTTAAATAATAAGATATTATTAAACATAAGTTATAAAATGGGGTTAAATTAGGGTTAATAGAAGACTTTTTAAGATTCCCTAAAGATGCAATAAGTAAAATTTCAATGATAACATCATTAACACTAATAATTTTATTAATAATTAAACCTTCAACCCTTAACTTAACTCATAGAACCTAAAACCACATCAAGAAAACTATCCTACTAGTGTGGCCTGTGCCGTTGGCCCAAGTGTTACCATGTCCTGAAACTCAGTTTTCCTTCCAAAACCTGGCTTTTTGGAATTTATTTGAATTTTCAGTGGGAGAAATTACTTTTAACTCAATATCTCCATTCAGTGAAGAAATCATTCAATATTCAAGAACTTTTGCACCACAAGTCCAACTGTCATGGAACCAAGCCCATGCGCCCCTCCTCATCTCAAGCCTCCCAGTTCGGTGGATTCTATCCACAAAAACAAAACAAACAAATTCCTTCATAGATAGATGTCATTCTTTCAAGACAATTAAGAAGAGAATTGTGACCACAAAATCTAGCAATTTCATTAGCCATAACATTTTTAATGCACGCATAGAAACAAACATATTAAACACCTTTTGTATATTAATACATTAGAATATTATAACCCTAGTTTGTATACATCTGCAAGGTTAAAAAATTGATGCCATATGCCTGATGATATCACATTATGACATCATTAGCAGATTTGGGAAATGAAAAGGCGAGAGAGATTTGAAGAGTTCCGCTAGATGATTACGTTTAAACTTTATTCTTGGTTTTGTTTTGTTATAGAGAATTGGACATGCAATAGTCGAAGTGCTTTCATGATGCTATCAAGTCATTTTAGGGTTTCTTTTGTTTTCTTCCAATTCATCATAAGGACCAAATTTTTCATAGTTTTCCATAAACAGCAAGTTTCACAGTTTTTTCATTTTGTGTTGTTGAGGAGAGTTGTGTGGACGCAGCAAATTCCAACGAAGGTCGCAAGCTTTCAGGATTCAAAAAAATTCTTTGGGCGCAACTTTTTGTGCGGGCACGCTTTTCTTTCCAGAAGGTAATTTGCTTCTTTTGCCTTCTTATATCTTCTTCTTATTTGTTTCTACAAGAAATTTTCTTTCTTCTCCTGTCAATTGATAATTCAGAATTTTTTTGAATCATTCAGGATCTGTCACTTTGCATGCAGCTTCTGTCATGTATATAAGGGTTGAAGGTACAGCCAAAAGCTGATCCTCTTGACATTGAATTGAAACATGCATGTGGAACTTGTCAGCATAGACATAGCTGGATTTGCTAGTGTTACTGGGAGCTCATCACCAGATGCTGTCTGAATAAAAGCAGCATGTATTGAAGAGAAGCTGGAGAGATAGTACCTGCCATGAAGAGAAGAAGACTGGTTGCTGGAACTTGATGTCAAAAAATGGAATTATAACAGAGATGAGCAAAATTGGCTAAAGATCACCACCCAACTTGTCATGGAGCAGCTTCTCCAACCCTTTGGCTGAATACTTGGGTTCAAAAAGTGATATGATGGTAGATTCCACAATTGGCCACAAGGCCCTCTGCAATCACATGCACCCCAAGAAATTAGCACAGAACTGAAGATCAAAATTCTAGATCATTCTGCATGCAGCTACACAATGTCCCATGAACCCATGCGTTTTCCAATTTCTAATCAACCAGCTAGGACTTGAAAGTCATTCCTGATCTGATCCTAGCAAGGCTACAACACATATATCATGATGCTTGATCATGCAGCTTGCTGATGATGCATACGTGAGTTTGCAGGATGTTGTACATGGATAGGCGTAAGAATTTGGGAGCATTAGCCATGTAGAATTCTGTGACTTTGTTGGCAGAGAAAAGGGACTGTGTGGGGTTTGTTGGATCAGGGGTTGTGATCATGGCTGTGGGAAGACTTCCAGTGCTGGTCCTTGCAACCAAATCAAACTAGTCCACCAGTCTTCTGTCTGCTCCATCCAATTCCTACATTCACAACCATGCCCACAACCCATTCACAGCAGATGAAGCCTCTCAGCAGAGCTCTCCCACTAGTGAAGAATATGCTCTTGGTAAAAGTTTCTGTGCATTTCTGATCAGCTGCTGGATGGGGATGCAGGTCAAAATATTTTGTTTTTTTCCACCTGAGTCTAGAAGCCACAAATGGGGATCAGTTCACAAGCTGAAATGGTGTCACTTGTGTATACATAGAAAGTACTCACAGGTGCACTAGGTGTGCAAAATACAATGAAACAGACAAAAGCAAAGCTGATCATCAGCTCTTAATAAACTCAACTCATGAAACCTGAAGATGAAGAAGACTAGAATACCCAATTTGACAAAATGATCATTCTGCAAAAATGTTCATCAACTTGCTAAATTCATGACAAAACTCGAGTAATTACAACAATGCAGTTGTCAACAATTAAAATTAGTTTGTGAAATTATATTAATTGATCAAGCTTGCCAACGGTTGCTACTTTAGCTTATAATCTTTTTTTAACAAACAGTCAATCCCCAAGATGAAAATATTGCTGGTGATAGAATGACGTCAAGGATTGTAGCAGACAGTGTATTGCTAAACACAATTTTCCAGTTACTGACCAATTGCTACAAAGGCCATTTTGGGAGTTGGGCTATATTTCTTCTTGGCACATAAAGTTCTTTGCTGGCACCAAGGGCAGGAAAACCATCTACATATGTCAATTTCCAAAGGGGTAGGAAGAGATCACCTAGACACTTGAAATGAAGTCTATAACACTGAGCTTTGTTCCAGGAGCTGGATTCAAGTTTGAACTGTTGCCTGTATAGTTGAAGCAATCAGAGGCTGATCTGGGAAAGTTAAATCAAGGCTTGAATTGAGCACATTCAGGCCATGACCATACATATAAGCCAGCTTCAACAGGCTCCTGTGCATGTTATTGGGCTGCACAAATGAAATGGTGCTTATAGATACCATGATTCTATAACCATTGAAGGCATAACACAACATTTGGGGTGTTCCTATATCTGAGCTACCAAGCCCATAAGCTGCAGTCTCTGTCGATTGTTTGTGGTACACTCAGTGTCTGATCACTTGTATTTACACAATGCACTAAGCTCTCACAGTAGTCCACATGTGAAGCATCATTTGCAGTGGAAAATGTACACATGTTGATTGTCTGACCTGTGAGCCTGTATGTGAAAAGTGCAGTTGCAGGAAAGGGGTCAGGCACCTGCAAGAAAGTGATTGAGAAAAATAAATTATTGTAAGTCCTTCCTCAGATCTTTTGTAAGAGTTGTTATCTGCAGTGAGAAGGAGGTTGTGTTTGAAAGTGAGTAGATTATTATGGTGTCACTCCAATCGTATGGGCTAGATACTGCTTCCTTCTTGGCTCAGGTGGGCAGAGCAGTATTTATGGGGGCAAATTGGCAATCACCTTCTTTGCCCAAGAGCTCCAATCCCCTGGGGTCTACACAACAACCCCAATATGAGAAAAGGCACATCCACAAAAATGGATCCCATCAAGGAATAACATGCACCTATTGGTGTGGCTTTTGGTAATCTAGAGGAAGAAAATGGAAAATGCACCTGCCCTAGTGCTGCCCTTTTACAGACTTTAGAAGGTATCAGCCTTAGAGGTATGGAGACATTCAGTGAACATATATGGAATCATTTCTTATTGCAGCATAACAGGATAACATTGACCTTTCCTTCCTCTAAATGAACCCCATTGACAAGCTTGCAAGGTAATCATATGCCAATGGCCCAACCTACCACTTTGGCATTAAATTGGTACTGGTTCTTTGCAATACATCATTTACAGGTCATTTCACATTGTTTTCCAGCTAAAGTTGGAGATGGTAGAAGCCATGGTGTAGGGTTTGGGAGCTTACTGCATCATAGGGGACCATCGAGAAGGGAGTAGCTGTCATGTAAAACTTGTATCCTGGTTTAGCCTTCACTTTGTAAGCATCTGCACAAAATGGAAAAATGTTACAATCTGTCAGTTCAGAACACATCGATTATACATGTGCCAACAAGCATACATGTGGCTGCATGTGCATCTTCATGCTAGGGCTCTGGCATCCTTTCCAGAGGTTGGACCTTTCCAGCTACATTTTTAAAAATTAAATTAAATCTGTGCATTCTCTAAGCCTTTCCTGGGAGACATGAAACCCCAAAACTCCTACCATATATACAGCTGGTTGATGACCTGATGAAGAACCCCATCAGATTCTCCCCATCAGAGCTAGAATTCTTTCTTCAGTGGGACATAGTGGAATTTGCGGTAGTTGTGCAGGAGTTACAGAGTAAACTGTAACCCTAGTACCTGCTGAGGAAGTTGTACAAGTAGCCAGGGTGGCCATTGATGGTAAGTACATTTGAAATCCTGTAGGCACTGCCTGTAGCTTGAACATCAATTACAACCTGCTCCACATTGGCATTCCACCATTCTCCTGAAGATCCTCTGACCCACAATCACAAATTGTCTCAAGGTTCAGAACTCCCTTAACAACTCTCAACCTGGCAATCAGAAACTGGCTACACATTCTAGGGCTGATCAAAATTGCTCATGTGAGAAGGCAACCAGAAGTATACAATACTCAATACAAGAACAATGGAAAAAGTGCCTAGGAAAGTTGGGGCTGACAGTAATGTCAGGGAGACATCTGCCTGATGCTGACTTCTCTGCACATGAAGAGGTGTAAGCTCTTTTCAACTACATACAAGCAAACTCCGTTATTGACACACTAACTGAGCATCTATACTATGTCCCTAGGGGTTGTGAAGGGAGGCTTGAGGTCCAGACAACAGGCAACAAAATTAGCACACGATATTATTCTTGAATTGATTGCAGGTATAATATTGACATGACAAATATCCCCACAATCTGGCAAGGCAGAGTCCATGCTACATGCATTTGCTGCCAAAGAACCTGCCCAAATGCTTTGGACCCTCAATGCAAACAAAAGCTATTACATGAGCAAAGAGCTTATTTGTGTCAAACTACTGGAGAACTGTGATCTCAGCAACAGAGTGAAATGCAATTTCGAGTTTGTTGTCCAGAGATCTGACTGAATGATTCACTGAATTCAAACCCTAAATGTTGTCTATTCATAATAAAACACCCAACAAACTGATAACCTACACTGCATCTCAATGAGCTGACAACAAGAACCAAAACACTAGGGAAAATTGATGGAATTTAACATATATATACCAATATTGGCACCAAAAGTGCTAGTGCTCCAATTTTGGCTTCTTCCTCTCCACGATCTTGAAACACTTATATGCTGGATGAACATAGCCCAACAACATGCTGCAAACAAAATTCCCCCTACCTGCCCCCCACACACCCCAGAACACCTCACTACCCAGATCCAAATACAAATCACACTGCATTCTGTAATCACACTACAGAAAGAGAAAAACAGTAGCTGAGAATCTCACTGCAGGAAAAAAAGGTCTAATGTGGGGGATTACTTTGAACTTATATGAACACCACTCTACCCATTGTAACATTCTGAACATTATAGCAAGCACAAAGCATGTGTGATATATCCTCTCCCAGGTCCTAGTTCCACAACTACAGAATTTGATTGTTCCCTGTGTTTGCAGACCTGTTTTTGTCATCTGTAGTCTCCCCATTCTCAGTGTTGAGGAGGCCAAAGGATTCCAAATTGCAAAGTAATGACGCTTGATGCATGCTTTTCTTGGTAAGGCAGTTTCCTGCATCCATTCTACAAATCCTATTGGCAAGACCTCATGTATGAAACAAAAATTGGGTCAACACTTTGACAAAAACTTTAAAGAGTCATATGGCATGATGTCAAACTATGCTCTGACCATTGATTCAAATTGCATCATTGGCATCACGACGCCCTTTTGAGTCTGCCAAAAAAAACCAGAAGTGAGCAGAAGCCATAATCACAAAGAGATGAGCAAAAGTACCTATCCCTATCATGAGACAACAATTCACTGCATGCCTTACTTGGCTGCAATATGGATTCCTCAATCACAATAGCACTACTGAAATGCTTTCTCAATCCTTTTGAGAAGATGTTGGAAATCAGCTATTGATTTTGAGCCCTCCTTTCACAGTCTTTAACTTACCATTTGAAGAATAAACACTTACATGAATTGAGGCCACAGATTGGAAATTTGTTTTGCTCAACTTGTGATGAATTGTTCAATGTCTCATTAGAAATCTCTTTCTTGACCACACATTATTAATACATATGATGGTTTTTATACTAGTTTTTATGTTTCAAAACAAACAATGGACAAAAATGTCCTCAATCGAATTGGACTAGTTGTTTATACCAAAAATTAAGTTACATGATTAAAATGATGAAAGATGAGTATCTGAAATCATTAAGATGGTTTTAAATATTAATTAACATAGTTTATTTATTTATCTATTTTTAAATATTAACTGTTGTATAAATATTTTTAATAATAATAATAATAATAATAATACTTAAAATATATATTTTTGGATTGAACTGTGGATGAGTGCAAAACACAATAGCACTAAACCCATTACACCAATGCCCATAGAAATTAATTAATTAATTAACTATAGGATAAACTTTTTACAAATCGATTTAATCACAACATGTCCAAAGTGGGGTTTGAACCAGTGTTGGGTGGATATTTGGATTTTTTGGATATCTACCCTGAATATCAAAATGATATTTGGTGGATATCATGGAGAATAATCTCCAATCTGATATTAGGGTGTTGGATATCACCCATCGTGATATTCAGCACCTTGATATCCGAAAATTATGTCGAATATAAAGATGTTGATACTTGACCCAAATATCATATGCATGGCCAAATATTATGGTTAGGTTACTAATTAGTTTAGGTTTAGGTGTAATTAGTAAGTAGGTTAGGTTTGTAAGCTCACACTTATTTATGTTTGTTTTCATTTTTCTGATGCACCTAGGGTGGGGAGAATCCTTAAACAATTTAAAACTTTTCTGGGGACACATTTTCAGAGGTCTTTTCAAAGTTGTAATCAATAATAATTATTGTTGTGCCTATCTTTTTTTAATTAATTTATGATTTTCTTTTGCAAATCCTTTTTAAAAATATATGTATTTGCGACAAAATATTCCCTTTTTAAAAAAGGATGTTACCTTTTGGAGATTTTTCACCCAAAAGAAAAGCCTTACACCTAGCATAATTAACAGGTGAATTTTTGAATTTTTGATATCCAGATTTGCTGATATTTGATTAATAAATAAATGATGGATATCTGGGAACACTAAGATTTGGGGCAGATTGAAAATGGTGAAAATCTGATATCCAACCAGGATTTTAAAAGTTTTTTAAATAAAAAATAAAACTTCCTTATCTGATGAATAAAAAAAGGATGGATATCTTTATTTGACAAATATCCCAAGAAAATTCAAACTAGTGTTGGATGGATATGAATTTGTTTGAAAATTTAAATAAATAAATTATATGTAAAGTATTGAAATCTATAATTATTGAAAATACGTTATTTCTATGATTTTATAATTTATTTATTTAAATTTTCATCTAATTCAATTTATATTTTTTGAATTTCCAAATGTAAAAACATTACACTAATTTTTATGTTTTGATTTGGGCAAAAATTCAACTATAACAATTGTATTGGATTTTATTTTCAAAAATTGCACAATAAAATGAATTTCACTTTTGCAATGACATAATTAAAATTCACATGTTTCAATTTTTTTATAAAATTTAAAAACCTTCAATTAATTCAAACTTTATACATATATTAGTTTTTTGTAATAAATTTAAATAAATAAATAAATATTTCATTTTTTCACATGTCATTTTGTTACATTTCAGTTTTTATCTCTTTTTTTTATAAATATGAATCATTACAAACAACAAATGAAAACATTCAAAATCCATAATTGCTTTCAATTTTTAATAATTTTGTTTTAAAATATTTATTTTTCTATTAATTTAATATTGTCACATCATTAAAATTAACATTATAATCATAACCAATCATATTTAGACAAATGATTTTAGTCACATTGGTCACATTAATCAAATTAAATAATTCTATGTGAGTGTCACATACATCACATGTGGAACATAGTTCCATTTTGACTAAGTAATTAGTTTTTTTAAGTAAATGAACATACTTAGTTCTGATCGTACTCAAATCAAACAAAGGACTCGTCATTTGAAGCAAATGGACTTGACTTTATAGTCATCCTAATCACAATGACCTACTAAAAGAAAAACCATGTTTTTATAATAGTGATAGCTAGATAGGAAAGTAGGCACTTCAATTTGAAATTTGACCAAAAGAAAACTACAATTGAATCTACATGTTTTAAGTATTGGATACTTAAACATGGCAAGTTACATAAAGGTAAATTTCAAAAACATACCTGACAACAAAAACAGTAATGACTTGGCACCTGGACAAACAAAACAAAGTTGAGCTACACATTATCATTCAATCCCAAAACCAAAATAAAATTGGAATTGGTAGGAGGACATGTATTTGTTAATTGCAATGAAATTTGCCATTGAAAATATGAAACAAAGCACTTACTACCCAACAACTAACCTATATATAGTCAAAGAAATGATAGGATTTGTGGAATGTATGGCTTGAAATATGGGTACTTAAATGTGCTTGTAAAGGAAGTGAATTGTAGTTCAAAGCATGATTCAACATCAAAAAATTACAACATTGGTACAAAGATTTTTGCAACATAATATTGAAATCACTAGAATGAAAACTTTTTGTATGGATATAATAGAAGATGTAAGGAAGGAAACTCTTCTTAATCACTTTTAATGACTTGGAAATAGAGTCATAACTAAAATTCAATGGCCTTTCCAATCACTTTGTTGCTTGAAAGGTGTAGATTTTCATGATGCCAAGCAACCAAATTGCCAATACATGAATACATTTAAAGGTCTACTAGTGCAAACATAAACCCTATTCTAAAAACTTCCATAATTGCATCTTAGCAAGACTTGATCATAAATCATTTTGGCAAGGGATGTCAACATTATTTTAATACAAATTAAGATGTCACAAGAAGCCTAACTCAAAATCAATAAGGCTACATGCACTTTATGGTGGCTCATTTTAGGCAAATACAAATGTCCCAACAAGTCCCACACAAATTCAGTACAAGTATTCAAATGGATGTGCTTGTTATTTTGTATATTTTTATTAATTTAATCTTTGATTATTAAAATGTTCACCCATTTACAAATCTTTCCAAACCTATGTCAAAATCTACATCAAAAGTCATTTATGTCATTTACTATGGTGAATGCAATGTGGAAGTCCTACAAGAAAATACCATAAAGTTCAAATGAACAAAATCCCAACTAAATATTTGAAAACATATGCATTAGACCCAAAAAAAATTGAAAAAAAAAATCCATTTGGAAAGGATTTTTGAAAATAAAGTGTAATTTTAATTCTTCAAAAAGTTCATAAGTAACATTTGGTTAAGATTTTTTTTAATTTATTTCAAATCTAACTTTATTATTTCATTTTTAAACACATATATAGTCATTCACTATAAACAATTTGGCATGAAATTCAATATGAAAATTTCAATTTCTTAATAGTCTAGTTAGCTCACCAATCCATTTTTTTGTTGAAGATTATGATGTAGATGAAACATAGATAGTGGTGTGATAGATATTAGAAACTATGTGGTAGATAAGTGTTGCAAGTAATCAAAGACATAGGTAGATTGAAGATATGTTAGT
>Ga0116231_10008364_pt1 | contig 18202 bp, 7 predicted proteins | sample S1TSphgellanicum_2_FD_89695 | JGI IMG/M metagenome (GOLD analysis project Ga0116231, IMG submission 89695) | Host-associated microbial communities from peat moss isolated from Minnesota, USA - S1T2_Fd - Sphagnum magellanicum MG | ecosystem: Host-associated > Plants > Peat moss > Unclassified...
ATTAAAAAAAATAAATAAAATAAAAAAAAAATAAAATAAAAATTAATACAAAAGGTTAAAAAAAAAAAAAAAAAAAAAACCACCCAACATTGGTAAGGACTATGGTTGTTCAAGGAAGGAGGTTCTTTGTGAGGTGGTAGTCAAACACAAGACCCAAATTCATAGAACAACCCCATTTAAGGTCCTTACCCAACATAAAGAACCCCTAGAATTTGTTGACAGCTGTGGTTCATTTGAGAGGAGAATGAGAGGAGGAGGAACATGAACCCTATATAAGGTTCCTCAATTTTGTGTAAGGTGCCACCCTTTGCCGAGGAAAAACTTTTACTTGAGGGTAAGGACCCTGTGAATTTGGACTCTGTGATCCTGATTTAGTTGTAGAAAAGGATCTTTACCATGGTTAAAAAAGCAACCTAAAAGAATTTCAGGGGTTTTAACCATGGTACCAGTGTAGGAGGTGCTAGTAGTTCACCAAAAGGCCCCCCCAGGGGAATGTCAAGAGTAGGCATCAAGAAGCAAAACCATGCATCATGAGACACCATGCATGAAGAAGAGCCCAGAGTTTCTGAGTCAAAAAAAGCCCATGGATTTGAGGTATATGAGCAAAGGAAGAGATGATGGTAGGAAGGGCCAGAGTGAACCTAGCACCCACTGGTGCACCATGAAGGATGGATGGTAAGTGGTCAGAAAACAGTTTTCTGTTGGGTTCCAGTTAGAAAATAAAAATCCCTAAATCCATTTAAATTATTTCTAAATAATAAAAATAATTAAAAACCCATCCTCTCTCAGTTCAAATTTAAACATTATTTGGGGCTGCTCACTCAAAAAGGTGAAGGGTACCATGGTGGGTGGATTACTCATGGTTCACCCTGGCTGGGTACCTGGGTTAATAATGTGTTCAAACTCTTTCTGGCACCTCTGGTTTCTTCTTCTCCTCATCAGCACAAAGGAACAAGAAGGAGTTAAGAACAGGAAACTGAGACTACAAGTAAGTCGTAAAGCTCTACATCCTCAACTTTTGAGGTACACTAGTTCTACCAAAAATGTCCCAACTATGCACAAACAAATATACACACTCTCCTCTAGCAAAAGATAAACTCATGATTGGGATTTCCACAGATTGGTGTCAGCTAAAAAACTGAGTCTCTAGTCTACTTTGTTTGGATTCATTCTAGAGTACAATAGCTTAAGGGATTTTGGCACCTCTAAGTAATAATAATAGGTCTATTTTTATATGAGGATTTTTGAAAGATGATATTGTTTTGGCTTGTGTTGAAACTTGAGATTATTAGTTATAGAGTTATAATATCTCTTGAAGGATTTTGGTTTCTCTTACAGGATTTTTATTGAAGATTTTATTTTTGTATGGTGAAATATTTGAATTTCCATAATTCTTCTTCTTTTGCCTTAAGATACTTTTTGAATGTAAATGGCAAGGTTACAGTGTGACACACCCCTTGGCGGATTTTTTTTGGGGGTTCCCAATGTGTTCTCATCAAGTTCCCAAATGAATCCCCAAGTTCTCAATTAATGTGTTCCTCAAGATGTTCCCTTCATAGTAGCACCACTCTTTTATCCCATATGCTTTGCCCAAAGTTACTCTCTTTTCACCTATATAGGTGGGCCAAAGGGATGGCTCTCTTATCTTCCAATGGGAAGCACTTTGGAAGCCTCCAACATTTCAATTTTTTAATTGACATTATCAAAAGAAATTGTGATGAGCCAATCAAAATGAGTTGTTGCAACAAAAAAAAGTTGAACTTGGGAGGCACTTGTCATTAGGCATAAAATTAATGTGCCCATATCACCTAAATATTGGGTTATCCTATCGCTACTTGGAAAACATTTAGAAAGATGTTACAATTAGTACCCCTAATGAATCCCCTGCTTTTCTTGATTTTATTGGTAGATAATGAATTTGCCTAAGGGTTTCTTTGACTCATCTTTCCATGATTACCCAATTGCTTTCTCAAAAATAAACTAGCCTACACCTTTGGATGAGTTGGATATTATATTGGAGAACATATTTCATCTCCTAATTAATCTCCTTTGTTAATCATGTTCATGGTATCATGAATTGATAATGCAATAGTCATGAAGGCACTTTTGAACAAAAGCACACTAGGGTGTCAAAATTTCATTAAATTGAAGTCCCTTTTCAAAGTCTTTTTTTAATGTAGTTGAAAACTGGTTTAAAATATGAATATTTAGATGATATTGGAAATAACATTGTATTTCATTTTCAATTTCAAATCATGATATTATAAAACATATAAAAAATATCAAAAAAGATTTTTTTAATGTTTAAAAAAACTTATATGTTTTGGGATTTTAAAAATTTCATAACATAATAAATTAAAATCACATTCTATTCGTTCAATGGACTTTTAGTTTCTTAAACATGATTCATCCAATATCCCAAAGTTTCAAACACATAAAACAAACACATTGTAAAATAAAAGTCCATATCCATGAGTTTTGCAAGTGTGACAAAAAGTGTGGGCAAAATTCAAAAGTCCATTATTTATTGGCTATCCACAATTTTGATTTGATTTTTTCATTCTTGGAGGGTTGATTATGATAGTTTTAAATAAGTGAGTCCTTTTTTCTATTATTTTAATGATTTTTATTTTGTTTATTTTCTTGTATCTAGGGAATACATGAAAAATTACCATTGTGACGTCCATATAAGGTCACCATAGTGTGCAAACACCCTTTTCATTAACCTTTTTTGGCACTCCTTTTAGGTTCAACATGCAGAAAAAAAATGTGTATAGTGGGTTTTTTTTGTTTTAAATTCTTTTTTTCCTTATCAAATGTTCATAAAATTGTTTCAATTTTTTTTTGAATTTTAATATATTCCACAAGAAGGGATCCATGTGTTCAAAATATTCAAAATATAAAGATACATATACCTTTTTAGATTTTGATATTCAAACATCTTTAAGCATTATTATAGTTTTGAATTCGTAATTATGGGTTAAAGTAAAGTTATAGATGTTATATGTCATATTTGGCTTCAATTCTAATATTCAATTTGAAAAATTGTGTGAAAATGCATCATAAACCAATAGAAAATTGCCATGTGAAAAATGTAGTCCTTGGAAAGGACTTTAACCTTGGCGTGACTAGCTCCTTTTTTCACGTTTTCACCCATGACTTGTTTTTGTTTATTGTTTTTCTAAAACAAAATTACACCCACCCCTGTTACAAACCAAAATGAATGTTTAAAAAAAAATCTGGTTTGGTCAACATAAGTGCTTCAACATGTGACAAAAAGGTTCCATATAAAAGGCTAGTCCTTTTTAATCAATTCAAACAATGGTTCAACAATTTTAATATACCTTCAAATGAATGCCTTGTAATGTTTATAAGGCTTAAAAAAGTTCGCACATTGGTTACAAATAAAAGAATTGGAAATTTTGAAAGTGTTTATACTTTGGAAGGATTTGACTGTAATCCTTACTAATCAACAACATGTCCAAAAAAAATTTATATCTATTGTTTTAAATCAACGATTTTTTAGATTCCATTTCAAGTTGACAACTTTCAATTTTTCAAACACTATCTTTAAATGATTAAAATGATCATTCCAACTACTGCTATGGACATTTACACCATTAACAAAAAAATTCCAAAATTAATTAATCTAATTTTTAAAAATATTTTCCATATTTTTTAGAAAATGTATTTGTTACATTCTTCAATGCAAACAACATCACATTCCATTTAAAAGGCTAGATTTTGTAATCGTAGTAATCTTCTTAATATTTTTAGTTGTCATTTTATCTGATAGAATCATGATTGCAAATCTAAAGGAAAAAACCATGCCAATTTCCCAAACTATGTGAATACATCTTCTATTATAAGCATAAGGAACTGATCTCATTCAATTTGCAAATTCAAAGGCTTATATTCTCCACAAAATCTTCAATTTCCATCCTTCTTCACAAGAAGAGTAACATGACATGCATATTTTGATGTGTTTTTGCACATTTTTCTCAAATGGATAAAAGTTTGATTCTACCTGGTGACACCCAACTTCTTCTTTAAAAAAAATCTATTGTCATTTTATAGAATGGAAAGCTAAGTGTGTCCATGGCATGTTTTTTGAAGGTACATATGCCTAATTCATCCTTATGCCCAACAAAGATATCTTGAAATTCCTTTAACAAATCCCAAAGTTCCTTATCTTGCAACATTGTAAATCCATGATTAAGTTAGATTTTGGAACAAATTTCCATCCGCCTACCTTTTTCCTTAATTATTTTAGAAACATTAAACACCTTTGTAACCTTTGTAATTGAACATGAAACATAGTTTTAAGAGGGTGTGATCACAATCAAATGAGCCAACATTGACAAAGGACTCAAGGACTATAATCCTTTTTGTGGTCATTTTCACTTTCTCATTAAAAGGAATTTTGGGATGAAATCTTTTGCAATATGTTATGAAAATACATATAATGTTTTCAATACATCACATTTTTTGTATTAAATTTTCATGAATAATTAAGATTTTTTTTTAAATGTATAAATTTTATCAAATTCTATGTTTCGTTTTGAAAAAATATCTTAATTGCAAATTGTATGAAAATATGCTAATTATCTAATTTTTTATTTTATTTTTTTAATATACTAAAACTTTGTTCTAAATGTCATGTACATTACACCCCATTTACATGTGGTAAAGGACTTTTGAAATTTTTAATTTTGTTCAATAGATTAAAAATTTTAAAATTTTAAAATTTCATAATTTTTTTATTTGTGAATGCTTTTTGAGTGTGGATAATCAATTAAGATCATCTCAAATTTTTCTCATCAAAATTCATTTATAAAAAGAGTCTTTAGCTTAATAATTTACAAAATTGATTGCTTTTGATGCAACTGTTGTTCAAGTTCAAAGGTCTTTTATTAAAACCAAACCCCAAAATCATTTTTTTTGAAATTTGTTTTTGAATTCTTCAACATTCATATTAATCATTTAGCACAACATTCCATGTTTAACATTGCATTAAAGTGACACCACAAAAATATATTTAACAAGATTATAATTTTTATTAAGTTTTGGCAATTGCTTGATGTGCTTTTTGGCTTGTTTGATTTTGATTGCATCTAGGAATAGAACCTCCAATCTTTTTTTCTCTTCAACTTTTACCCACTATATCTAGTCTTAGTAGTCATCTTCCCTAGTGGGTAATCCTTCTAATAACCTTTGATGTTGCTCCTATAAAATCAAATTGACCATTTGCATCAATGCCTCCACTTGAACCATTCCATCCAAACCTTGATCCATCATATCTTCCATGAAAAGCTCCATGTTTTGTAAGATCATTTTGTGATCATCATCCACATTGATCCCCAATCCATTCATTTTCAAATCAATATCTAGATCATCATATGAATCATTAGGCGGCAAATATTCCTAATGAACTAGTTTTGTCAATGACAACCCTTACATACCTTCATCAATCTATTGAATTATTTGTGAGAATTATTGTTCAAGTATTAATTGTAACATGTTGACAACAATGAATGGTAGGATCTCCACTTCCATACCTAGACCATTCCATATTTAGATCATTCCTAGTTTTTTGTTTTATGCCCATCTCTGCATATGATGCATTTAAATCTTTTGATAAATTTAGGGCATGTTGAAGCATATATTATGTCCCACCATGTGACATAGTTGACAACAATTTGAAACATTAGGGTTTGCATAATGGATCAACTTTCTATCATTAGTACCCTTGAAAAAATTGATTAGGGTTCCATTTAATACATGTAGTTGTCAATTATAAGATGTTTCTTTAAAAAAACCGTCCTCCTTTTTCTCCTCCTTTGAAAGGGAATTTCATTGATTTCTTCCATAATTTTTTCAATTTCAAATAGTAACTACCAATAATTCATCCATGTCCTTGTAGACCGTCACCACATAAAAATTATGGCCATGATAATTTAGCTAAGAATTTTCTTTTCCTTTTAACATCAAGGATTATGCCTTGCACAAAAAGGTGTTCCAACCAATCATATTAAGATTAAACTTGTTGAAATTCCCATTTTATTGCATCCATCTTTGTTGCAACTCCTCCCCATCATAAACACCAAATTTTGGCCAACATCAAAGTCCTCAAGGAGTCCCTTGATTAGGAGGGTTTGGATTCAACCTTTTGAACTAGTCTTAACCTTCCCACATAAGTTTAGTTTTGTTACTTTGAAAAGCTTATCCTCATCACATTCATGTACTTATGCCACCATATGTAGTATTTATGCTAGATCAAATACATCTTCCAAATCTTTTCCCCAAAACAATTCATCCATACCTTAGGATTAATTATTTTGAACTTTTGCTTTCTACCAATTCTATGCTACTTTCAAGAAAATTTGTTTGCTTCAATCATCACCTTCAACTTTTTCCTCCTCAGATTTAATTATTACAAGCCTGTTATATCATGTCTTCAAATTCTAACATTTGTCATTTCTTCCTACATACCCTCCAACCTAATTTCCAATACAAATTTTTGTAGAAAGTTCAACATAATAAATGTGAGTCCATACTAAAAAAATTATTCTAAAAAAATTATTCACAATTTTAATCTTGTTATTGAATTTTGATTTATAAAATTGTGCACAACAATTTTTAACATTTAATTTTGCAAGAATCCACATATCACTGGGTCTAGGAACTAACACAGTTTTTCCCCTTACCACCCTATGCTCTTCAATTTTCCCCAAATGGTCAAGAGTTTGTGAAGAAAGACATGGATTTTTTATTTGAATGAATGTCCACTATTTACTATTAGATCCAGATTTGGTTTTCATCCATAATGCAACCTTCATGAAAAATTCAGCATGCATCACCTTTAAAGCTATGTTTTCGACTTCCCCAACAACTAGGTCAAATCCAACAATGATGACTAAAGCAAATCTAGTGATTTTGAATATGAAAGACACCACATTTAGGCTCTTTTGGAACGAAAATTTCATCAAAAACCAACACTTTAAATTGTATCATGGGCACAAACAAGATAAAATGAGCCAATGGTGTTGCTTTAGAAAACGATTGCATGTCCTTTTGCCCAAAAAAAACTTTTTCATACAAATGAATTTTTGAATAACTTTTTTGACAATTATTATGAAAAATGCATATAATTTTTTAAGTAGATGACAATTTTTTTTTGAATAATACGAATTTTTGTAAATGTGTTGATTCCTTGTATATTACGTGTTTCATCTTTAAAAATGATAACAATTTCAAATCATAACCAAAAATTGATTTAATTTTTTAAAAAATTTGTATCATAAATTATAACTCTTCTCAAAACATCATGTACATTATACCCCATTTCTATGTGGCAAAGGACTTTGAAGTTTTAAAATTCTAGATCAATTTTGGAAAGTTCTTTGAATTTTTAAAGTTTTAGAATTTCACATATTTTAGGGTATGGGTGTTTTTTGAATGTGGATAATGGTTTTTTATCTTCTTAATTTTTTTCCCATCAATTTTGTCTTATTATATGAGTCTTGTTGATAGTCCTTTGCAATATTAATTCTATAGTACTATGTAGTTGTTCCCCATCCATTTGGTCCATCCCACATCTTCACCCAATTTTGTGTTCTTGAAATGAATCCATTACATCACCTTGACAACATCTTTTATATGTGCTTTAAAGGGATTAAATCCTACAATGTTCACCACACCAAATCCTGATGACTATAAAATTAATGCACCGAATTGTGGGGCATTTAAAATTTTTCAATTATCAAATTTGTAGGATCTATCTATTGATAATGAATCAATTGAACAATGATTTCCTTGTAGGATTCTTTTTCATTAAAACTAGACATGGCTACATGAATCTAGATCTCCTTTGGTTGACATAATCCTAATTCATCTATTCATTTTCTAATCCCATTCCTTTGGATTATAATGTTTTGATACAAAAAATAGTAATGCAAAACCAAGAGAGACCATGATGTGCTTGAGAAAAAAATGTGATTACAAATACTAAAGAGAACAAACAAAGATCAATATCGAAAATATGACAAAATCCCTCCATGCTTTTAATCATGTGAATATAAACTAATCAAAAGGTGGGTGGTGATGGATTAGATCCTTCTTTAGAATTCTCTCTTCCACCATTGACTGTTTAAAAAAACCTAATTTAGTTAAACATGTCAAAATTTATTTGTCTAAGGTGAAAGATATTATTTTTGGATTTTTTTAAACAAATTTTCTCATCAAACAAAGAATGAATTTTTGTAATGAAGATAGACAAAAACTTCACAGCAAGTTTTATATGTTAAAAATGATTGTAAAATAGCTTTTGATTGTTTTTAATATGAATTTCCCCCCTTGTTTTGACAATCCTTTTCGAAATGGCCTTGATGTTTTAATAACAACCTAAGCCAAAATGAACATCCCTAGGCTAAGGACAACTCAACTATCCTCTCAACACCCCTATTAATAGTTATTTTTAAAAAAATCATATTTAAATTTAACTTTTTCATTTGGGTGAAGGTTTGAAATTACTTTGTTGCAATGCATTTGATGAACTTGACACCTTTTGTTGGTTGAATTCTTTTTTCCTTTCCAAGGTTGATAATGTCTTTTTTAGTGCCCTTGGTGTCCCTTGTTGTTCCCACTACCCATGTATCATCCCCTAACACAACAAAAATTTGTTTTTTCTTGTTCACCCCTCCTTCTCCCCTTGACATTCTTGCAATCCTTTTTGGTGTGTTCATTGGTGCCCCTATCATCCCCTAACACTAATAAAAATCTTGTTGTTTGCAACCATTCCAACTACAACTAAATGTCGCTTATGACTACGAATGGTTCCTTATGTGACTATTTTTCAAATTTGGATGGATTTTGGTCTTCCTTTCAACTAGTTGCAACTATGACCTATTTCATCATTCCAATAGGTTGATTTTTATGATGTCTTTGTATTTTTTACAACATTGTATATACGTTTAGTTGCACATGCAACCAAAGTAGTCACATTATAATTGCATAAAGTACATATGCTACCTAATAGTTACACGTATAGACTATTTAATAATACATACGTACATATATGTATATATGTACCTACTAAATGCATACATACCCACTAACTACCTAATAGGTTATTTAATTATAAATAATTATGTATAAGCTATTTAAATATGTACTTAAAATAAATACTATTTAAATAGGTACCTAGTAAAAACTTATGCTACTTAGTAGGTAGGTTATGTAATAATATGTGCTAGGGAATAGTTGCATTAGGCTACAACTATGTGATTAGGCTGTAATAAAAAAATTATCCCATATTGTTTGTCTTTTCTTTCAAGTTTACAAACTATATAAGTAGGTTGGTTTGGTGGAATAAACACATTCAATTTTTTCAATTGCCATATGGGAGGAGCTAATCACATAGGCTCCACCCAAAAGGGTAAACTTAAAATAAAATAAGATTTTGTTGTAAAAGTTTTAAACCTAAACCTACCTACCTACCTACCTATGGCTAGGTGGCCTAAACTTAAGCTAGGTGCCACATGGCCTATTATAAATGACCTAGCCTGAAATTAGGTTAGGTACCTTAGGCACTTAATTAGGCTAGAGGTGGCCTAACCTAGGCCTAGCCTAGGTGCCACATGGCCTATCATAAGTGGTCCAATTTTAAACTAACCCTAAATGATTATAGGGCAATCTTAAGTTGTCATGTGACACAATCTTAGGCCACCATGTGGCACAATCTAATTGTTTTAATTGGATGGTTGAAAAAAATTATTTGGCAAAATATTTCGAAAAATCCAAATGATGCACATGTCACATTCCTTTGTTACCATGTGTGAACATATTGGTGTGCACTATACTCACAAGTATAGTTGTAAGTGTAGTCGTAAGAACCCATCCTTGGATACATATAAATCTCCATAGTCGTATTCTACAAAAAAAAATTAATCCATTGTCTGCAATTAGTGGTCACTTGCAACTTGTCATTTGTTACTATCTTGATTTTTAGTTGTTGTGTCACTTGTGACTAAAATTTAGTTGCAAACAACAATCGCAAATAACGTTTTTTCTACTATTGTAACATTTGTTGTCATTCGCAAGTAAAAAAACATTTTCTTCCTATGCACTTTAACACCTTGTCAACATATTTGCCATATATTTGGGCGAAAATATCCTTGGGTGGTACCACTAGGAACCACTTCAAAAAATGGTTAATGGACCAGAAACAACCAAATCATTTATCAATTTTCCTAGGCCCTTTACTATAAATGTTTTCACAATTATAATTTTTTTTCTCATATTTATCAATTTCATGCACGAACTCATGGGTTAAAGTTTATTTTGGAATTAAAAAAAAAGATAATTAAAAAAGATTGTACTGTTAATTAAAATGGCCTTTTAAGAAATTGATAGCCTTAACTTTATAAATTCATAACTAAATTATACTTATTTAAATAATTAACAAACTCATCTTTTGGAAAAACAAAATTTTTCAAAAAAATCAATTATCAGGCAGTGAGTGTGTATCAAGTTGGTTAACCTAACCTTGACTACCCTAGTTAAAGGACAACACCAAGAAAAAAAAAAATCCTTTAGCCTCCCCATTGACCAACTGCTCGCAAACATGATGGATTATTGGCCCAAGATGCTGCATTGGCTTGCTGCATGTATTTTCTTGACCTTTTGATGTTAAACATTGTTTCAAATGATCCCAAACAAATCCTTCACATGTAAAAGAATTGCAATTTCATTTTCCATGAATGAAAAATAACCTAACATTAAGTGTTTCAATCACTATTAGAAAAATTGTCATTTGTGATTAGTCTTTGCAACTAATTTTTAGTTGCAAGCGACACTTGTAACTAAAAAACTACCTAACAACAAATGACAAGCACCAATGATCACTAGTTGAAAATGACATATGAACTTTTTCACCATAGAATACATGTATGCCAATCATATATACATATCTAGATGTGTTCTTCTAACTATATCTAAAATTGTGATGGAACTACAACATGCACTAATGCAAATTTGAGACGTGGTACCGAAAAATCATCCACTAAATGACACAAGGCAACATTTAGGTTTTGAAATGTATTTTAATGAAGAAAAATGTTTTTTCCCCCACCATCCATTACCTGTCACATGGCAACCCAACAATAGTTACAAAAGACACATAATCATTTAGGGATAGCCTAGGGCTAATCCACTTACAAAATGCCATGTGGCATCTAGGTTTAGCTTAGGTGGCACCTAGGTTACGTAGGTAGGTCTAGGTATTAAAACTTATAAAATTACAAAATCCAATTTTATTTTGAATTTAGCCTTTTAATGTAAAGCATATTTGATTAGCTCTTCCCATGTGGCAATTAATAAATTTGAATGTTTTGATTACATTTAACCAACCTATTTATATAATTTACAAACTTGAAAGAAAAAATGAACAACATGGGATAAAATTTTAGTTGCAACCTAGTCACAATGCCACAACCTAGTTGCAATTACTTTTTATTACATACTACTATTTAGCCTACTTACTAGCTAAACTAGGTTTTTATTAGGTATTTTAGGTACTTACTTAACTAGCAGTTAGGTAGGTAAATACTTGGTACATATGTAAAAGGCAAGTAAATATGAAGTATGTCCATAGTAGGTACATAGTAATTAATAGGTACATAATATGTAAATATGTAGGTAGGTTGGTACCTATTAGGTAGGTATGTAGGTAGTTAGTTAGAGGTAGGTATGTGGGTAGGTAGGTAGCTTAGGTAGCCTATGGTCCTTATGCAACTATCATGTGACTATTTTGGTTGGGTGTGTGATTAAATGTATATATGGTGTTGTAGAAAATACAAAGATATTATGTGAAATCAACCCATTGGAAGGATTAAATAGGGCATAGTTGTAGTTTAGTTACAGGAAAAACCAAGAGTCATTTAAATTTGAAAAGTAGTTTCAGGTATATGCACAAATGAATGGCTCACTTTTGTGGCATTTTTTGGTTTTGGTAGTACCCATCTTGTTTTATTGTCTTCTAGCAAAACATATAGTGTCAAAATTTCCAATTGGGACTTGGTTTTAGATTATCAACTTGATTATGAAAACATTTGTATAATCATTTTTTGAAAAAATTCTCTCACTTTTACCTATGGACTTTTGAAATTAAAAAGTAAGGATTGGGATGTTGACTAGAGGTTTACAAGATTATGTTGTTGAACAAATGATTTGGAGTAACTAAGTATGTCAAGTTTTGTTATTCAAAGAAGTCATATTTGAAAACCTTATCATGAAAACTTTAACCATTTCATAGTATTGGACTTTTATGTTTTTAGAATTGGCCTTTATTTTCATAACTCTTTAATTGTTATATATTTTCTTTGATTTGAATTTTATTTTCACCAAAGCTAAGGTTTTTGAGGTATCTAAGTGGGCTTCCATAAATATGGACTGAATGTTTTTTAATACATGGACTTTATTACAATTTAACCAATGTTACCAGATCAAAAATTCAATTTAACATTGTAACATGGACTTTGTGTGGACTATTTTTTGTCCAAAAATGAGCCATTCATTAATGCATATACCTTTCCATAAACAATTGTTCATAGTGACATTTAATTGCACATAGTTGCATATGAAGTGGTTGCAAATGACAAGATTTCTTTTCATGAATGTCACAAACATTAGAACAAGATGCCATGATTGATAATTAAATTTGATGTTATAACTTAAGGATTGGTTTGGACCTACCTATTAGGGCAATCAAACACAAAGGATAAATGAAATGAAATGTGGCCTTACAGAATACACAACACCAAAAAAAAAAAAAGTTTTAATTGAGCTAAAATCATTCACAAACCTAAAACTTGATCTTTATGTGCACTACATCCAAAGGGAAATTCGTCACACTTCTAAAGACCTTGTTTATGGAAATTATTCACTAAATTCACATATGAGTCTTCATGAAAAAACATCAACATAACATCACCCAAATGAAGATTGAACTTCATGTTCCATTCACAACTCATTAAATACTTATAGAGAGATCCATCTAGACTTGTTTAATAAGGAGTTTTCAATTTGAAGTTGATAGGATTATGCATCTTATTATGTTTTAGAATACCCACACTTTCATGGATGAACTTTATATTACTTGGCATTGTCTTGAAGTATAATATTTTTGTTAGATTTGAGGCGAAGGTAATTGATATTTATTGGTGTTAACCCAAAATAATTAAATAAAAACATATTATTTATATAATCCATATGTGAGTCCAAAATAAGTCTTTAATCAATAGATCATAATGTGTAGTACCCATAAAATCAATTTGCTCTTTATCATATCATACTTATGATTGATGTCAACATAAAATACTTAAATGGGCAAGTTGGAAATAATAATAATAATAATTTCACCCTATTAAAATTTTCAGGAATTGAACTAGCACATTTGGAATATATGGAATAATCCACTTCACTAGGTTATCACAATATGTTCAAAATATAAAAAATTCCTTGTGTTTTTATACTTGATTATTCAAATCTTGAAATATTCAAATTGGGGCTACCAAATTCATTTTGTGAATAAAATAAAATAAAACATGCTGATTATTAGATGTAAGTATGGCATCTATCCATTTTTAAAAACTTAACTATAAATAAGGTCATTTATAAATTCTATTGTTAGTAATTAATTTTGGTGTGATTGTGCGAATGCTTTTGCTTTTTAACATGAAGGCATGGTTGAGTAGCTCAATTTTGGCAAATAGACATTTCATACAAATCCCTAACAAGTTTTTAAAAAATAGTCAAATGGACATAGTCGTTAATTTAAGATTTTATTATTATAATTTTTAATTATCAAATGTTCATCCACCTAAAAAAAACCTTTTAAACCCAAGTCAAAACCTATATCAAAAGATGTTGATACAATTTGTTATGGTGGAGTGCCACTTGGAAATCTTAAAAAGAAAACTCATAAAGTCCACATAAATGAAATGCTAAGTAAAAATTGAAAAAAGAAGTTCATTTAGCACATGAAAATTGATTTTTTTTTCATTTTTTTAACTTTTCAAAAGTCCATAACCACCATTTGGTTAAATTTTTAAATGAAAAGATTTCACACTTGAATTTTTTTTTAATTCCTAAATATCTACTCAATCATTATAAATTATAATGGAATTCAATATGAATTCATTCAATTTCTTAACAATCCAATCAAATGATTAGTACATATTTTTGTCTTTTAAAAATCTGTTATTAATGACAAATGCATTAATTTAAAAAAATTATATATATATACACACACAAATGTGTTCATAATCATCATGTTAATGTAAAATCTATTATTAAATGATAAATTCAAGATTATGTTATTCATCATATGGATCTAAACATAATGGACCTTACAACAATAACCATTGTGACACCAAAAGTGAAGCACTGAACCATTCATTCACCCTTTACAATTAACTTCAAATTTTGCCAATGAAGTTTTATTATTTTTTCCTCATTTTTGTCGTATACCTTAAAATAGTCTAAAATCTAGAGGATATCTTTCTAGAGTATGAAATTGATTTTCAAGTTTTTGTGTTTATACAACTTTCTTTTGCAGTTAAAATAACAAGTATTATCTTTAAATATTTGGCCTACATAAAAAAGTGGTTGAATCCTGGATGTTTCAGGGACTTTTGGAATCAAGAGTTCAACAAATGCACTTAATTTTTGACATTTTGGGGTCCAAATTAGTGTTGGCAAGTTCATACTATTCGGGAGATTTTTCAACTAGTTCAAAGGCAGGTTCTAAGATATTTGAATCATAAGTTCACAATTTTGTTGGAATTGGACGGCCCATGGAAGTGGCACTGGGTAAAACTAGGATCGGGACCCAAACGAGGCTCTTCTGGTATTTTCAAAAGGTCCAGGTTTTATATTTACCTATGTGTTAGCTTTTAAAAGTTTGAAAATAAGGCTCTATTTTCTAAGCAAGTTCTCAAATTTGATTGGTTGCACATGACTAATACCATAGAATATTTTGTTTTGGGCTTTGTTTGGACGTTGATCAAAACAAATAGGTAATGCACATTATTTTTTGGGTTTAAGTTGTGACTAATGTAGGTAGAATTTAACGAGATCTGGCTCCAATTGTTTTGGGAAATCTTTGAGACTAAAGGTATATTATGTAATCCCCCAAAAAAATCCATTGTCAGAATGACATCAAAGATTCTTTCTTACCAAAACAAAAAAGAACCCAAAATCCCAAGGTTCCTTTCAGAATCAAGGACGGGAACAACACTGGTCCAAACCCTGAAAAAAAAATGTCTAAACTAAATAGATGAATTTTAAGTGTGAATTTTAAATGTGATAATAGAGTTATCCGCAAAGTCACCCTGTCTTTGGGCATGCTTTCACCCCCTATCCCACCTTTCATTGGTATCTGCAAAGTAAAGAAATTTCATTAAATCTCAGTATGAAATGCTGAAACTAAGCATTTAATGCGCAAGGTTCGAGACTAATTATAGTAGTTGTACAGTTAAGAGCAGTGAAAATATATGTAGCAGGAGTGGAATCGCTCAAGGAGAAAGCAAAGACAGGATGAAACTCAGTTTACCACCAAAATTGGTGGAAAATTTAGTTTGGGTCCCAGTTATTTCGCTTTGTAAAATTTTCATTCCCTGTTACATGCTTGATGCACTATTATGCCGAAACTGGCCGTTCTTGTCCACTCATCGCCAGACTTTATGGTTAACTCTAATAATATTCAAAAATTCAAGTTCCAAAGCCTGAGTGTGAAACTCTCAACTTCCACCATCAAAGTCTGAATTCCTGATGTCGTGTATCTGAAGTGTTTTTACGTTTTGCATGATGTCATATTTGGTTGACCATTTTACAAAAAGAAAAGTCTTTACTGTCTTGAAGAATCCACTAAAATGGGTTGCGGGTTTTGGAAGGTGGGTGGGGGTGGAAGGCTTTTTGTCATCAATGGAAACTGACCAAACATCAACAACACAAGAGGGAACAACCACAAAATACTTCCCACACCAAATTTGAAGGAACTGGTAAACATGAGAGCCAAAGAGAGAAAACAACAATATGTACAAAGACAAAAACTTCATGAAAAAAGTTGTAACATGTCCAAGTAATTTAATTTATTTTATTGTCTTGTCCAAAAAACTCCTAAACCCAACAGACATATTAATCATTAAAATCAATCCCACCGCACTTCAAACAGAATTATGACCATTCTTTCAAAAAGTTCATTAAAAAAATAATAAGAAATATAATTTGCATAATTGTCCAGTTGTTGCAGCTTCTCTTTTGTGCCCACCTACAAGTCTTGTGTGGTTTTTCCTTGTTAAAAGAAACTTCGATCCTAGTCTTGAAATTGTAAAATTTATTCGAAATTTTTTCAAGCGAGGGTTTGATTGTTATTTTTCAAATTAAAAGCCTTTCAATTCTGGTTCTAACACATTAACTTCAGAGCCTGATTAAGACACTAGTTTCAATTTCATGTACATGCTACACAATCCACAATGCTAAAATATTTTAGAAGCACAAAATTTTATAACAAATTGAAACATGGGACTATGTAAATACGAAGTTCAACAACTAAATAAAATTAAAACTTAAATATAAAGTTCAACTTAGTTGTTAACTTTTAGAATTTAAAAAAAATAAAATCTAAAGATCATGACCTTGTTTTTATGAATACATTTCAATGATTAGAATTTCAGTTCTGGATTCACAAAAGATTAATTCCACGATCTAGTAATTCTTGTGTCAATTTCAATAAAATAATGATAACTTGAGTCCAAGTCACAAGAACCTAAACCCCTAATTTTTACCTTGCAAACTGAATATCCTCACTAACACTCGGATAGATCAACCCTTCACCCTATCCTTAGGGTCAACTGGTCTTTGCCTGGAGCACATAGAACCGTATGAGTTCTAGCAAATAGTGTACAAAAGTACCTAATGATATGGGTGTGTCCATTAGTACATGACTTTACAATAACTGAACACACTTTTCAGTTTCTGCTGTGGGTAGGTGACAAACAAGTGTTTTCTTCTTTGATCACGTATTTTATGACAATTTTTCACTCTTCAAGAAAGCACACCGAGGGAGGAAAATAAAAAAACTGAGGTTCAAAGTAAATTTTCTGACCTAAATTGGTCCTCAAGGAAGTTTCAACAAAAAATTTAATTAATTAGTCAATTAATTAATTAAATTTAAATTCTTCATGTGAAATGTGAAATTTTGACTCTTAAAGCCAAGGAGGTGAAGTAACCAGTGTAGTAGGTAAATAGGCCGTACTCCAGAAGACCTAGGGTGAACCGGCACCTACATTAGTTTAGGGTTTAGGGCCTACACCCTCTGGTGAATCAGCACCTATATGAGTGGCAACTAGAAATGTATTTAGGTTGCTTTTAACCATAGTATACACCGAAGATGTAATCGGGGTATATTTTGGAGTCCAAATTTAACATTTCCTGGGGTTAAATCCGGTTAAAATACGGACACTGAAAGTGGAGGAGGTGAAGTTTACCAGTGTAGGTACTAACTGGTTCACCCCTGACCTTCCAGTAGAGAAGGGTCAGAGTGTTGGTTAAGTTAATAAAGCAATGTAAGCAATCAATTGGGTTGGTGAAAAACACCTTAGTAAGTTATTGTACTTCTACTTACAAAAAGGGAAGAGCAGTTGAGAGCATTGTTGCAGAAGTGTAACGGCAAGCTCAGTGAGGTGGTCCCACCCACACCCACAACAATTTTTTTATTTATTCATGTAACCCTAAGTGGTGATTGATGATGATCCATGTATATATATATGAAGATGTTTAAAAAATAAAAATGGCAACCATCCTTAATAGGAAGATTATGAACCAAATCTGGCTAAACCATATATATGTTCAGTAATAATATTAAATCAATCAACCTTCTACAAGATTTATGATTACACATTGTAAGCCAAAATAAAGAAATTAATCTAGTGATTTTTTATTAATTTTTTTCTCACTTTTGATGATTAAAACCATTGAAGAAATTATTTAATTTTGGATTTATATATATATATATATATATATATATATATATATATATATATATATATATATTTTTTTTTTTTTTTGCGTTTTGTGTATATCTTTTAAATAATATATATATATATTTTTTATTTTTATAATGTGTATACAAAAAAAACCC
>Ga0116231_10008365_pt1 | contig 18200 bp, 11 predicted proteins | sample S1TSphgellanicum_2_FD_89695 | JGI IMG/M metagenome (GOLD analysis project Ga0116231, IMG submission 89695) | Host-associated microbial communities from peat moss isolated from Minnesota, USA - S1T2_Fd - Sphagnum magellanicum MG | ecosystem: Host-associated > Plants > Peat moss > Unclassified...
CTACAAATCTAGCATGAAATTCCTCTTTTATGCGTACTACATTCCACTATTCATTTTCAAGAAAGGCATGTGGACCTACAATCTTTTTCAAGGCGGTTTTGGCTTCGTCAAAAGTTGCATTTGTAGCATTTACTACTCCTTCCTTGGAAATCCCAAGTTGTTCATGAATAAGTACATGATCAATCAAAATTTCTTGACCACATATTTGCCCTTGAACTCTTCCATCCTCCGTTACTTCCCAAGTTTGTAAAATTTTTCGTAATAGGTCCTCTCATGGCGTAGTCCACTTCAAGTTGAACAGGCCTTCCAAATTGGCTTGTCTAGCCCATTTGAGTTTGTTGGAGTCCATTTTCATCCACTACAACATTTTCTGGCTCTCCTTCGCCTTAGACATTGTCTTCTTTTTAACATGTTTCTCAACTTATTATTTTGTAAGCACTTTGCCTTTTCACTTCATCATGGCTTTGGTTCTTAATCTTGGGCGCTAAAGAACAACATTGCAAATAGGTTCTTCTTCAATGAATTGTTGGAGAAATTGTTCTCCGCTATCCTTACTCACAAGTTGTTGTAACTCCTTTTCTTCCACAAATCTTGGAGTAGGAACTTGCTCTGATTGTTCTTTAATAACAAGCTTAGGTAAAATTTCAACCTCCTTCTTTGAGTCTAAAATAACAATGACTTATGGTGTTGGTGTTGGTGCTATTGTAGAAGTAATGGTTCTTGTAAGAAAATTAAAAACTATTTCTAATTCCTCTTCGAACTCCCTATTTTTTTATTCTTGCTCAAAAGTCCTAGTCTCCTTTGCTATGGGTGCACGCAAAGTTAATGGTTTTACATAGATTGCTCCAATTAATCTAACATGTTCTGCTTTTTCCTTCTTTACCTGTTTTTTTCTAAAAGCTTCAACTTTTCTCTCAAGTTTTCTCTCCTTTGATTCTCATTTTAACTTTTCTAAGGTGTTATCACTCACAGCCTCTCATAATATAAAGAAGTAAACAAGAATGAAGAGATAGAAAAAATGTTGTGGTAGTTATTCACACTATTTCAATTAGTAACAACCATGTGGCTATGAATAGACGTGACCTTTAGGGTTATAGACTTCTAAGATGTAGACGTTAATAAGGCCTTATTAAATGCATAGTTTTGATAATTGATAATAGTTGCATTATTTTCCTCAATAGGCACATCACATAATAATGAACAAATACATTTGTTCCTTTAATACTGCCACGTGCCAAAAGATTATTAAACGGTTCAAACTCTATAGGTTGAAAATATTCAAGTTTAATAGGTAGTGGTTCAGGTTCCTTGGTTTGAATGGGTTTATAAATAACCAAGTCACTAGGTTTAGTTAATATATGTTGTAGGGTTTTATCTTCAATGAACTTATATGGCTTCAACTTGTTAATGTTGATAAGCATTGGGTTAGGATCAAACTTATCAATAATGATAAGTAGAACAATATTATTGGGCAAACAATATTGGATTCTATATGGTCCAAACCATCATTTTTGAAATTTCAAAGCATGTTTGGAAACAACTTTTGGAAACCATAACACATAGTCTCCAAATTGAAACTTTGTTTTAATGAACCAATTATGTGACCATAATGACTAGTTCCATTGGTTTAAAGCGACTAAATCATGTGCAATCAACATATTTTCCTATAGTTTCTCTAATTCAACCAGTTAGTTAGTTAGGACTTTAACAAGTTGGGGATCTCTATTTTCATTAGGTTTGGATGGTAACAAATATTATGTAGTTAATAATGGATGTAATCAATACAGAAGTTGAAAAGGGGTACGACCGGTCCTAACTTTGTAGGCAGTTCAATATGAAAATAAAATTGTGAACATGTGTTCATCCTAATCATTTATATTATCATTAACTAGTTTGGTTAGTAAGGTTCCAAAAACCTTATTTATAGATTATCTTGTCCATTTCCTTGTGGATAATAAACAATAGAACTAATATGTCTCAGGATAAAATGGTCAGTGAGGTTTCTGATCGTATCATTGATTAAATGGGTACCTTGATCGATCACAATTGTTAATGGACATCCAAATCTCATAAAAATATGCTCATACAAAAACTTGGTGGTTATTACAACAATGTTGGTGCAAAATGTTCGTGCTTCCACCCACTTTGTTGCATAGTTAGTGGCCACCCAAATGTACCGATCGCCTAACTTTCAGCTTGCAAGTTTAATAAGTCCAATAAAATCCAATCCCCATTTTTGAAATGGTTTTTAAGGTAAACTGGTAACTAGTTTGGCGAGGTTATGTGTCAATAGATTACCTATTTTTTAACATTGAACACATGTTCGATAATATTCATGAACATCACGATTCATTGTCAACCACCAATACCCAGCATCCAAGATTTTTCTCACAATGATATTAAAAGAAAAATGGCCTCTTCCAACTCCTCCATGCAATTCTTGCAAATTTGTGGGCACCTGTTTTGGTTGCAGAATTCAACAAAACCTATTGTCTTGTCCAAATCTATATAGTATTCCTTGAAGCACAACTGGTTTAGTTCTTTGGGTTAAATATTGTCTTTGTGATGTAGTAAACCATTCTGCCATCACTCCTTTTAATATATACTCATAACCACTTTATAACCAATCAAGTTATAAAGTAAACATGTGAGCATCATAGGTTTGATCAAATACTCCAAAATGTTCAGTTTGATTAGGTAATATACTCAATGCATCTACCATTAGATGGGACCTACTAGATTTGTATACAATCTTGAAATCATATTCCAAAAATAATAAGAACCATCTAACTAACTTGCCAAAAAATGTGGTTTGTTAACTAAATACACAAAAGCCATATGGTCTACATAAAAATGTGAACCTATTGCTTAACAAGTAATGCTTAAATTTTTGTAAGGCATAAACCATAGCTAAAACCTTTCTTTCTATAGCAATATAATTTTTTTCAGTAGAATTAAGTAGTCTTGATGAATACATAATAGGTTGAAGTATTTTACCTATTGGATTCTAGGCCAATAATGCCCCTAGTGCGAGCTGAAATGCATCACTATGAACATGAAATTCTAATTCCTAATTAGGACTGATGAGTATAGGAGCTTGAATGTACCAGTTCTTGATGTCTTCCCAAGTAGTTTGACATTTAGGAGTCCGCTCAAACACTATAGGTTTTCTAAGTAATTTGGTGATTGGTGCCATAACAAAGGCAATTTTTTTCATGAAACATCTATAAAACTATGCCATTCCATTGAAGACTTGAATCTCTTGAAGTGTTTTGGGTAAAGTTGGCATTTTGACTAAAACATTTTTCTTCTTAGGATCTATGGTTCCTATTGAAAACAATCATGGTTCTATAACAAACATCAAATCCTCTTTTTCATCGAATATTCCATAATGAAACTCATAACAAACTAACACTTTTGGACGTTTGGTTGGTGCTCCAAGTTTTTTAATAACAAGTATAGTTTTGACTATACCGATTCCATGTGTAGTGATAGTATTGTTGCCCTAATCATCAGATACTTTAACATCCCTTAGCCAAGGACAGCTTAACAACATAAAATAGTTAGAGTTTAACACACTACTTTGGATCATAGTAAAAGTTACTACATAAGGAATTCCATGAATAAGAATTTTAAGATCTTTTATCAAACCTAAAGGTTTGGCAATGGTTTGATCAGCCATGCATAGGTTGTAAAATGTGGGTTTTGGTTTTGATAAGCCTAAGTACACTCTCAGCTTTTCCATAGTGATATTAACTCTAGAACCACCATCTAAAAGTACATCTTCAATAAAATTCTTTCCTACTTGAATTTGTATCACTACTATTTGATGATCAATGGCAGTTGAAGTAACTGTTAGTTCTAATAAAATTGGTTTTAATATTACTGGGTTAAGAATGTAACATTTGATATTAAGGATCACTCACAACAATTGACCCAAGTTTAATGTGTACTTGGTCTCAAAGACTTGTTTATTGATATCTTAAAAGAAATTCTAAAGTTTTTTATGTTGTGACCTATTCTGGAATCACAGGTTGTTGGTTTACATCACTAGTTTGATTGTTTTCAACTAGTTGAGTTGAAGTAAAATTATCAAGTAGTCTTGCCCAATTACTTTACAACGATTTTCCATTGACAATAACATGTTGTTTATTAGTCCCACCATGTTGTACCTATCTAATAGTTTCAATAAATGAATCACATAAACATTCTTCCTATAGACGTTGCCAATCTTCAACTCCTTTGGTTTTAACTGGCTCCCCTTTTTTAAACCCGTGTTGTTTTGATTATTGACTATGAGTGGTAACATTAACTATTACATTGACTGGCACATTGTTAGGCGGTTTAGGTGTTGTCATAACATTAGAATTAATAGGTTTAGTTCTGAACATGTTTTATACCTCAATCTTCTTAGGACATTTTCCAAATCTATGTTATGCACTAAAATAAATTATATAAGGATAACGAACAAGTATTCTTCTTGTTTTGATAGGTTGGGTTTTAGTTTCTACTACATGTTCTATAGATTTAACTATAATGGTTGGTACAACTAGTACCGTTTTTTTCATGTTATGATAAGTCTTTACTGAATGATCAATTTTATCACAATTGGTACAAGTTAATATTAATTTAGTTGTAACAACAAGTAGTACAGGTTCAAATATTGTATTAGCCTTTGGTGTGGTTAACATAACATTGTAATTCAAACTAACATGTCCACTTTCCTCACATACTACAATAGTTTCTTTGTGTTCTATCAAGGTATCTCTATTCATACCTGTAGTTACTAATTTTAGGTAAGGTAATAAATCTGCCCTCAAACAATGGTGAGAAAAACATATGTTGTTCTAACCTATAAACAATTTGTTAGTCTCAACATGTGTTCATAATAAACTTCAACATGTTCGGCAATTTGTTGTTGTATATTTTGTAATTGCATGTAAACCTCTTCATCATTTTTTATAGTTCTTAATCATTTGCAAAATGCTTGCTCCAACTTTTCAAAAGTGCAGTTTGGATGGTCTTGAACATAGTTTTCTCCCCATTTAAAGATATTATCTTTTAGTATAAAACTAAACAGGTTGATGATGTCAGCTTCCATTACTTCACCATTAGTTTTAGTGACCTTAAATATTCTAATGTGAACATTAGGATTAGTGTCTTTGACTTAGGTTGGATATTATAGCTTCCTATATGGCAACTTGGTTGTTGGTTTTAATATAGGTTGCACAATTGGTGGTATAAACATGCGCGGGTTAAGTGTTGGCCATCCATAAGATCCAACTAATGGATTAAAAGGTGTTCCTCCAAGTGGATCTCCTCAGGGTCAACTTCCTCTAGGTGAATCTCGAGGTTGTCTTCCATCTAGTCGTTGGTGAGTAGAACCTCTCGGTACATAAGTTGGTAAACTAATAGTAACCTATGTAGCGGTTGGAACTGGTGCAGTAACAGGTTAGTGAATAGGTTATCTATCCTTGTTGGTCATTAGTTGAACCATTGTAGGAAATTAATTTCCAACAGAGTATGGTGTATATGTTGGTGGTACAATAGGTTATTCAAGTATTGGGTACATATTTCTAGGTACATAACTTGTATAATTCTTAAAGATCAAAAAATCAAATCCTTTTGTTCTAATTGGATATGCTAAATACAAACTGAAATCTAACAACACAGAAGGTGGTATGACATTATACCACATTGGGTATGTTGAAGTAGGTAACATACTGATTTTACCTAATAAAATTGGTGTCACAAGTTATGACTAGGTTGTCTAATAGTTAACAGGTATTATTGTATGACCTATGTTAGGATTCATGGCTTAAGTTCCTAATATAGACACATTGGGTATTGTTATTGTAGTGATTGGAAGAACATGTTGATGAACATTCATCACCTCCTCCTTTTATAATTACTTTAATCTATCATCAACAAATGGGTAGCGGTTGAACATGTGTCCCACCTATTGACAATATGAATAGGTTACAGTTCTAGCACCTTGGTTTCCTCCTAAAACTGGTATGTGATGCAAAACTTGTGATCTTTCACATGGGTCAGGTATTGATATGAAAAGCCAAGTGCTATATGAATATGTATTCCTTATTGAATAGTTGTGGGTGTTGCTTGAAGTTCAACATGTTTTAATTGTGGTATAGAAATTGATTGATTAGATAGTCTTCGGTCGATGTGATGAAGCTACTCCAACTTGTTGAATAGGTGAAGTCGTTCCATCTCCAAATTAGTAGGTACCAAATTAATATTGGTGTTTAATGAGTGGTTTTGAAAACCAAAAAATGTTGTAATTGGTGTAGATGCACTAGTTATGGGTAAATTGTATCTTAGGGTTGCAAATTACCATGGTTGTTGTGTGGAGACAACTTCATCAAATGGCTGAATATGTTCATGATTATCATCATGATAAACACTCACTACCCATGGTTGGGTTGTTCATGGTGTTTCTTGATGAGTGGTTGAGAACACTATTAAGTCTTTTTGCATAACTAATTCTAAATTTTTTTAATGTTGTTCATTGACTTTTCCCCTTCATGCTACATTTGTGTATGGTGCATTCATAGGTTTGTTTCCCATAGGTTGCACTTGTTGTTCATCTTGTTCTTGTGCAAGTTCTAAAACATGTTGATATCTAACCTATTTTAATTGTTTTCTAAGACTTCCAATAACTAATTTTGACATTTTCTAAAATCATCTAAAAAAGCCCTTGCATTATTTTTTAACATAAAATCTTCATAACAACCCCTCCCAGTAATCAAGAGTTTATATAAAACTTCTTTTATAGATTGGGTGGCTACTTATTTCAACAAAATTACATTAACCTTACCTTATTCTTAATGTTTCGAAACTAAATAAAAAAGTAGAAACTTAAATCCTAAAGTAGACACAAAAACAAGGAAAACATGAACAAATTAAGATTTCAAGTGTTTTTTGCTTTTCAAACCTAATCCACTAAAACTACTGAATCAAACTAGAAATTCTAAGCATGATTGCTTATGAAACCTCATCCACTTCATGGTTGCCAAATGTTAACGAGTTTTTCTATTCCCATTAAAGTTGTTCAACTTTTAAATTTCCAGTAACATGTTCTTTTTACAACAAGTACATGCAAAAAACTAATAAAACTAAAACTAACTACAAATCCTAGACTAACATGTACACAAATTACTAAAATTTTGAAAAAAGTTGGTTGAAAAATAATGATTCATGTTCCAAAAATGAAAAAATGAAACACAAAATCAAAATGAAATCAAAAGTCCTCAAACATGTTTGTTCTCTTAGTCTTATACTAGCTATCGCAAAATACAACAATCATAATTGACCATTATAAACATTCAATACTGAATACTTATATTAACAATCCAAATTTTCAAAAAATTACACTTTATTTAACTACCTATTCAACTACCTATTTTGCCACCAGTTGACCAACCTGTCAACCTGTCTTCTTAACCCATCAATAATATTACCTACTAGGTTTAGTAACTAATTAGGTTAATGCTACAAGTTAGGTTAAATAAGAGGTTAAGTCACATGTTAAGTTTAACAACATGTTTACATTTTCAACCTATTAAGTCACATGTTAAATTTGGATAACAATGTTGTCCACATATCTAATGCATTAATGAACTTCTCAATCTCAATGCGGTTGAGAGTTTTAGGTTGAATACCTATGGAGGTCACCAATTTGGTAGTCGTTTGCCTCAAAAGATGTTCACTTGTGAAATAAGTTTTACATATTGGACAATTTGTTGCAATAGGATCACATGCATTCTACTTGGGCCTTTTGAAATTAGACTAGGTCAAGACAAATAGCCCCTTTCAAAATGGGTGCTTCCGTTTGGAGAAGTGTTTTTTACATGTAATGCACTTGTTCATAAACATGGAATTAATTTGGATTTCTAATAAGCTGTAGAAACCTAGTGGTAATGGTTGGCATGCCATGGGTATACAACAATTAGTGGGCATGGAGGTTTCCAGATCATTGCGATTCCATTGATGCAAATAACCCTTTACAAAAGTCGAATAATCCACCATATACCATAATACCTTAGTTATTTCATCACATGTATGTTGAAAAATTAATTAATTTTGAACAATTCATTTCAATAAATGGAATATTCCTAAATATTCATTATTATCCTTCACAATATTTTTTTGATTTGGAAAAAATAATATTTGAAATTTTCAACATTTAAAAAAATAATATAATTAGTGTCAAATTGGCCAAGGTATTAATGTAATCTCTATTTGGCATCCATGTAATGTGTACAAACCCCTATGGTCTTTGAATTGCAGAAAACCCAATTTTCTTCTAGAAATTACAATAATCACTTAAAGTTTGAGATCATTTTTAAAACATTTATATATAATTCCATGCATCTCAAAAGAAAAAGGTCATAACTTGCACCATGGACAACCTTTCTAAGTTCAATTTAATAAACTATCATTTGACATGCAAATCACTTCACAAATTATCAAATAAATAATTGTTTTATGTGGAGATAATTTATGAAACTTTTGATTTTCCTTGATGTTTGCTTCAGTCATTACAAGGTAGAGGTCATTTTCACAACCTAGATTATTTAATGTGAAAACCTAGGCAAAAACAAATAACATATAGAGAATATGGAATTACATGTGTAGAATATACAATTAATCCCAGAACCAAGCTTAAAATTACAACATGCATTCCAACAAATACTATCACTCTTATTTGACAATGGTACTCCAACATTGTGGTATGTACAAGATTCGACACGTATACCATGGTAGTTCCAGGAAGAATAATTAAAAGGAGCCTTGTGTGAAAACTAAAATAAAAGCAAAGTATGGTGCAACACATAAAAACATCAATAGAGTTCTCCACCCAATCTAAAGACCACCCAATGGGTTTATAAACCACGTGATCCACCCTCAAGCTCAAAAACTAATCATAAACATCTTCTAATGCTTCATCATTGATGTAACTTTTAACTCTTGGATCATAACCATCTGAAACTATTCGTGAAGGAGGTGAAGGTAAGGATGTTAGAGCCTAGGCTTAAAACCTCGGCATATGAGTGTAATAGAAAACTAATGGAAGGATCTTGGAGCATCCCATCCTCCCTGAATAAAAGGAGGTTCCTCGGTGGAGACTTCATTATGCAAATCAATAAAAAGGACAATGTGAAACATACAACAAACAAAATCGAAGGAATGCATAATATTGGTGCAAATGGTCAACTTACTCATAGTCAAGCAACCTCCTTGAGTGTTTCATGACAGAGAATCAATGTCAAAGTTGTGAACATGTTCAATGTTAAGGTTGGGCGTGGCTACTTTAATGAGAGGTTCCAACACCTTTGTGAAAACCTCCATATCTGATTTTAAAGCTAGGATGTGGTGCCCAAGGCTTTGGTAGGCCTTGATAATGTTACTTGCAAGGTGAAAGATGGTTAGACAATATTTGATGTAAAAATTCAAAATGAATCTATTAATGAAAGGCACATACCTGTGGATTCATATAAATCAGTAACAAAGGATCCAATCTTGGAACATACATCGATCAAGGCCTGAACAATAACAAGATGCATTTCCTTTGCTGCCTTGAAGGGCTTCCTAACCTTGGATATAAACATAGAAGCCTTATCCGTCCAATTATACAACACATTCTCATTACGAACATCAACTGAGTTGTTCACAAACTCATTGGATGGTGAGGAGAAGATGAATCTCCCACTTCTTGAAGAGCTCCCATTAAGGACCTTAACAAAAAGAATTACATGGTTGAAGATAGTTTGCAAAAATACAAGACAGATTTTAGTTGAAAAAAAATAAAATAAAATACAATGGAAGCTTAAAGGATTATGATGGAACCTTGAGAAATGGGTATTTGTTCCTCGCAAGTGGTAATGAATTCACCATAGCCCACATCATCCGAATATGGAAGCCATAGCTTTCAAATAAGACAATGACCTCTTTCAAAATTCTGAGGTCATTCAGGTGAAATAATAACAAAACCCCATTAGGGGCTAAAAACTTACTAACAAAATCAAAGATTGCAGCAATGTACTCATTAACCTTTCAATTCTAAGCAAGAATATTAGAAGGGTTCCTTGATACGAAAAGAACTGGAAGGTTTTTAGGAATGTGAAGATGGCTTGTGCATGAACGTGAAGTTTGAGCTTGGAACTTAAAGTACAATGTCATTTTAATCCACTTGCATGGATGAATATGTCCATAGATGAATGATTTCATATGGATGAATGTCATTTTTGTATGGATGAATTTCATTTATGATTTGATTAAATAAATAAATCATTCGATGAAATTCATCCATGATCGGAAGATAAATAAATTCAAAATTATTTATATCCATTCTCATTTGTTGTCCAAATATTAATATACCAAACTTAAATGTCATTTAATAATGATGGATAATGAAATTGTGATGGTAGCGGAAAATATGATGATGGCACCGAAATTATTTTAATTTTTTTATTCAAGAAATCATTTTCATGAACAATGTTAAGTAATTCAAAAAATATTTTCATGGAATGAATGTCACCCTTCCCCCCCTCCCCCCCACCCAATTGTTGTTAACAACATTGTAGTTTACTTTGTGGGAAATTGAGGTGCCTTGAAAATAAATAATTAGTAAAAAAACCCCATTGTCATCTATGATAGTAAGTTGTTTGAAAAAAGTTAATTAATTAAGGTGCCTAAAACTGAATTTTAGTTTAGTTCAAAAACCCATTATCATTAATGACATTGTGTAGTTTAAAATATCTAAAAACATTCAAAACCCATTGTTGTCAACAATGTTGGTTAAATTTGAAAAAAAATCATTGGCATCCTTGATGAAGAATGGGAAAAAAAAAACCCCCAATATTGTTTACAAATGACAATTATAAATATGTTTGAAATTGTGGCACCTTTAAAAGAGAGGGAGCAAAAAACCCATTGTCGTTAATGACATTGGGTCAATTGCCCCAATACATATATGTATGTATGTATGTATGTATATCTATTTTCTCTTTAAAAAAAACAATGACCATGGGGTGGATGTTAGCATGTTAATGGTAATATAGTTAAAACATTTTTAAAATAATTGCATTTTAAACCATAGCCATGAAATAAATTCATAATGGAATTTACATTATATTATTCAAAATGACACGCTCCCAAGTCCCTAGTTAGACCCAAGTTGGGTCTAACTTACTCACACAACGGAATTGTGAAGAACTTGGGGCATGCTCCCAGCTCTTAGCACTAAAAGGGGTAGAGGGGAGTATTGAAGCTCCAGGATGGGACTAGGAAGAGTGACAAGCTATTCACTTATTCGAACCTGCATCAAACCAACCAACAAGTTAGTTAGTTCACGTTCTAGAACACCCTTGGTGCTAGGACAAGCCACAAGCAACTCTGGACTCACTTGACTCACCATGGCCCAGACTCGGGGGAAGCCACCACCTTCCTCCATATAGTATACTCTGTGCCTCTCCGTGACACCCACATCCGAATGGCTTTTTATCCCGGGACTCCCATGGAGTCCCGAAACTATCCCGGTTTGGATTCTCGGGAATTTGCGTGATCATAACTCTTTGCTCAGACCTTCGATTGAGATGAGGTCTCAAGCAAACTTGTAGCTCTCCTCGAGAGCTTTCCAACGTTGTGTTACACTTTACCTGAATACATCGGGGTCAGGTCGATTCCTGACTTTTAGTGGTCGGGAGTCAAACTGCCAGTTTGACTCCTGGCCCTTCTTTTTGCCATAACTTGTGTTGTAGATGTCCAAATGGCCCATGAGAGGTCATTTTCGACATCTGCACTTTGCTAGTTTTCCAATGATATAAAAAATGCCCCAATGTGAAGTTTTTTGACCCCTACAATTGGGCTCTGAAGTTTCGAGAGTCCCGAAGGACTCCCAAGTCCCAATTTTGGGAGTGTGAGTTTCATCCTCACACTCCCTCTAAGTAGGGTTGCGACACCCACTTAAATAATTGCATTTTAAACCATAGCCATGAAATAAATTTATAATGGAATTTACATTATATTATTCAAAAGATGTTATATCATATACAATTAGATGGTGTTTCATAAAGCCCTAATTAATCAAGATTATGCAAAAAACATGTATCCATAATAATTTAATGATAAAATAAAACATTCATCCATAATTCTAATGGAAGTTTTGTTTACCAAAAACATTTATTAAATGCAATTTGTTTTCATCCATACATTAGACGGATGAAAAAAATCATTAATCCATAATGAAGATGAATGTTTACATTCATTTGCACATTTGCACTTCTAGGTTTATTAGTACAACATTCATTTTGTGGTTAAATTCTTCGGTTTGACTTGCAAGTGTATGGGGGAAAAAACATTTTGTCATTCCAAGTTCCAACTCTAAGCTCTAAGTTCATGTGGTAGTTTGCCTCCTAGGACTGCCAGTAATGAGAAGGTGAACCTTGCCACTAGGATTCATTTGCACAACAAGAGGAAAAAGTTAGTGCATCTAGGACAAGCTACTTGAACTATGTAGTGAAAGAAAATGTAATGTAAGCCTACCTTGTGAATGAACTTGGAAATTGTTTCATACTCTGGGGGCCAAGTCTAAGATGAGATCTTGGTGGCCACAATGGAAGGCCATGAGAATGGGAGGACCTTGTGTTGAAAGCCAGGAGACTTGCTAGAGGTATTTACAAACGGACTTGGGTGGGATGGAAAAAATTGGAATGATCTGTGTTGAGTGCTCTAGACTTTGCTAGGAAGAAGGGTGGTAAGAACTAGTGGGGTAATAGCCCTTATGTATGTCCTCATATCTTCTACTGTTTACAAATTTACAATTTGGTTAAAAGGGACCTCAACAAAGGCCTCTTGATCAACATCAAAAGAGGGAATTTTCGTTCCTTTTTCCTTCAACTTTCCTTTTCCCTTGGAAATGTTTTTCCACCTCCCACCTTCAGCCTATCTTCTTGTAGAACTTGCAAGAGTCTCCAAGAAAGATGATTCAATGTTCTCCCTCAATGGAATCTTTAGGGTGGGGGGGTTATCTTTCGAATAATCAAAGTACCAACCACACTGGAGAAAATGAAAAGTAGGCCAATCCTTGAGCAAGTCCTTTTGAAACATAATGTTATCCATAGTGGGGTCATGCTAGATCTCCAGGAGATTGGGAAACTAATCAATGGCACCATGAAATAATAAAACATGATAGAAATACATGTAGGGGAATGAACAACACCTTCACAATGAAATCAACAATCATGGCTACCAACTTTACTACTCTCAGTGCCAAAAGTAGGGGAAGCTTTGTGGTGATTTAAAAAAACCTATGTGGACCAACACACACTCAAAAATTATTTGCCATAAATTGAAGACAAAATGTAGACATGTTGGAATACATGTACAACACCCATTTGACAACCTCCTTACTCCTAGATTGTTATTCCCAAGATTTATTTCTCCAAATCCCATAAGGGCTTGAACTTTCAAAAGAAGCAAATTTCCCATACCATTGACCTCCATAGCTACGTATGTGAAGAGAAATAAATCATATCCAAAACCTCTTTCATAACCTAAAAAATTTGAAGATTATTACATCGAACAATTTGAACACCACAATTTCAAGTTGTAAGAACAAAAGTTCAATAAAAAAAAAGTCTTGAGGAAGAAAGGAAAAATAAAAAAAGATCTAGAAGTAGAATACTTGATGCTAGAAGATTACCTCGTGTAACCACTTATCAAATTGGGAGTCAAAAAACCTGGGCTTGGGGAAGTTTTTGACCTCCTTCAAAACAACAGACTCATTCCACATCTTGAGCTAGGATAACTTCTATTTGACAAGATGCAGGAATAGGCAAACATCTGGAGCTTTTCTATCAAGATCTCCGACTCCAAATTCATGTCATAATGAACATGTATTTCCTTCGAGAAATCTAGACCCAAGGAAGGATACTAGCAAATGCTTGCAAAAAGCCAACTAATGATACTTCTAAACCTGTTCCATGGCTTTTTCAATTCGCTCCTAGAACTTCAATGGTGAGTGGTCTCAAGTGTCAAGGATTTTTTCATAATACAATTAGTAGATACATAATTTTAAATCCTATATTCTAGTTTAAAATTTGGACTGAAATGCAATAAAACTAAATACTAACAAAGTCCGTTCATTCAGATATACTTATAACTAGTTTTAGAATTAAAATCTAGTAATGAAAGTATGATAAAAACATAAAAACAATAAACTTTGACTATGGAAACAAAGCTTTTCCAAAAATCAAAGTATATTTTTTTCATATTTCATTAATGCTCCATGTTCTACAATGATATAATGGTACTCATTTCTTCCTCTTTTCCAAAGATATTCTTCAACAAAAATAATCCTATGTTTTATTCAAATTCAAATGGTGATAAAAACTATGTAATCTAACTAGTAATTCCTAAAACAATAACTAGGTAAATAGGATTTACACTAACTAATAATTACCACAAGTAACTACTCCCTCAACATTACTCGACGCATACTCTGAATTATGTCTTGAAATTCTAAATAAAAAAATGTTCTAAGAAAGCTAAATGTGTTGTTGTTTCTAATCATGTGATTCAAAAATTTGATGTGTTTGTACTATAATCTACTATGTCTATACTATAGTTTACTCTACCTGTATTTTAGATTGAAGCATTATTTGATTTTCTACTATATATAAAGTTTCTTGTTATTTTTTTGATGCCCCTATTGACAATTGCGCAATTATTTGTTGATAGGTTGTTCTTTCCTCTTGGGATTGCAACTCTATTATCACTTGTAATTGTTGTGGTAATTGTAGATTTGATGTGATCTAATTTTGACCCTGCTATTGCAACTTTGATATAACTTGTAATTACTTATTTGATTGCAAATCTATTGTAATCCGAGTTTGATCCTGTTGTTGTAGCTCTGACACAAGCTCAATTTGACCTTACTAATCCTCTTGAATTATATGTTTTTTAGGTTATATATGCTCCCCTATTTTAGTGGCTATAAACCTGTACTGTTGAGAACTGACTTATTGTAAAAAAACAATTACTTTTTATAGAGTCTATTGAACAGTTTCCCTCTCAAGGTTATCCTTTCCTCCTCTAAGGTCTCTTGGCTCCTTTACTACTCTTGTACTTGTGGTCCTGCCCCATATGTATCCCCTATGTCTTTTTCCTCATATGAAGTCTCTATTTTTGGAGACATAACTAAAAGCTCATATTTAAATGATGGCATAACTTTTTCCATCTAAGAAATATTATGTTTGTACAACCTTTCAATCCTCTCATATTTTCTATAAATTTTCCCAATATCTTTCTAAACAATGTCCTGAATTACATCACACCATAAGTCTGCATTTTTTTCCTCCATTGATAGTGCCTTGAGCTTTACCTAAAACATAGTATTTTGCTTCTTGAATTCACTATTTTCCTTGAAGACAATGTCATAACTAAAGGGTTTTTTTTTCTCTAAGTCTCTTCTAAAAGTTTGTTTAACTTTTCATTAAAGGCCATCTACTTCTACAAATTTCTATCCATCTATGCATGCCTTTGACAATACTAATTTTTTTGTCTTTTGCAACTTGTCTTATGCAACTAAAAAATGTCGCATGCAATTCCAAAATAGTTGCGTGTGAGATTTTTTAGTTACATAAGACAAGTTGCAAAAGACAAAAGTTCTAGTAGTGTGATGAGCTTGCCTTTGTATCTCATTCTTAACTTGATATGCATTGGCATTATCCATTCTGAGCTCCTGCAACTCCTTTTGTTGCTTCAAGATAATTTTGTCCATGTTCTTGTGTTTTTTATGAAGTTTACTATACTCTACACTTAGAATATTTTTTTCTACTTTTAAACCCTAATAATTGGCATATGTCTCCTTTAAAGTGGCATGTAGGGAATCCCCTTCTATTTTGATGTTCTCCAAATCCTTACTTTGCTTCTCCATGTTATTGATCTTCTGTCTAGCTACCTAGAGTTATGCCAATACCTAACTATTATCATTGTTCCTATCCTAGAATTATGTTTTAAGCTTTTGCTCCTTCTCCAAAGCTTCTTGCAAATTTTGAACACATTTATATTTTTCCTCTATAATTTACTTATTTTTTAATCTTTAGATCAGAAAGTCTAAGCAAAATATTTATCACCTATACACTATATTCTTCTACCTATTGAAACATAGTAACAACTCTTGTATGTTCATCCAATTTTGCTTCTAACCCTTGCACATTTGTTAAGTGACTTTTCATCCCTCTATTCTTGATTCTATGAGGTGATTATACTTGGAGGTACATATGATATTGGTGAACGAAAAATGCAAAAGTGTATTTTTAAATATTAAATTGTGTTTATAATTGAAAACAAATAATTTACCTCCTATGCATCATTTATGATTTGGAATTTATAGATATATTTTCAAAGTTCAAACACTCATAATCCTATATGTTAAATTGTCACCCACCTAAACCAACTTCCAAGGAATCGACATAATGCTCAACTTGATAGTAGACTTCTAATCACTCAACATTGTTTCCATTACATATGTTATCCAAATCTAGCTTGCATTATTTCATTGAAAAGCTAACTACAAGGTGCACCTACCTACCAAATCTCAAGCCTTACACTTAAATTATTAAAGAGTTGTGTCATAGAACCCAAGAAGGTTTATGAAATTTTTCTAAAATTTCAAGCTCCAAATGTACCCCTACTCATTTCCATTCTTTCAAAGGTACTACTATCATCCCATTTATTTTCCCTCTTTCCACCATCTATTAAGAATAATCATTTTTTTCTTCCCAAGGAAAGTTGTAGGAACAAGTTTTCAAAGATTTAAATCGAAAATCATGTCCAAAAAAATAGAGAAAAATGATCTAAATTTGCACCTTTAAAGAAAAGGAAAAGGAAGGAGCCGAAGGAAGACCCCAACTTGGTGGCCAATGGAAAGTTCCAACCTTGGTGGCCAATGAAAGGTTCCAAGCTTAGTGGCCTTTGGAATGTTCCATGTTTGGTTACCTTTGGAAGGAAAATGAGAAGCATCATTTTCATTTCCTTCCACTTTTTACCCCATAAAATTTTACTTAAACCTTTTTCCCATTAGTTTTAAGGTTTTTTTACCATGGTTTTAAACCATTAATTCGCGTCTTTCCTTCCTTTTCCTTGACCTATAAATTATAATCACATTTTGAGGTACAAAGTATTCCACACATTCATTGCCAAGTTGATTTTGTTTGAAGATTTTTTCCTTTTTTTGAATTCATGGCATTGTGCATGATTGCGTCTTACGGGCCTCAAGTCACATAAATGAACGAAAAATCGCCCCAGGAGTCGTTCCTAGATTTGACATTGACCCAACACCCTCGTGATGAAGATCCAAAACCGTGAGAGGTGCACCCTTGTTTCGAAGTTGAACCCCCTCGAACTTGGTATTATCAAATTTTTTTTTAAACTCTCGTACCTTAGTGATTTTGTTGCGACCTCGATTTTGGTGATGAAGCTGAAATTATTTGCAAAGGTTTTTACAAAATTGAAAACACCTTGATTTTTACATGGTTTTTAGTTCCCAGTGTTAGACATTATTGTTAATTATGCGATCTAATTCATCAACTACCTCCTAATAGCAAGGCGGATTACTAAGTTCACACCATTCTACGCATCCTAGATTTCTTATAGTTATGAACTACCATTGTGACATAGTTGTGGCATAGCCTAAAATTCAACATGTATTTGCAGCTCCTCCTCAAGCTTTTCCATAACCTGAATTAAAACTTTGTTCATTATGAAATCCATGTTGTAATTACCACCTTGTCACCCTATTTATTTTAATTGTTATGTTGTCTTGAATTAATTCTACATGTTTATGATGTTTAAAGATTATTCTATCTCCATTGGACCTTTCATTGACACCCATTAACTATTTAAAAAACCTCAAATCACCCTTGGTTGCGTGACTATCCACTAAATATTAAAACGAGACCAACAATTTGTCGAACATTACCAATTTTGTTGTTTGCAATTAACCCCAACCTTCGACATACCTCTCACCCCCAATCATGCAATTGAAGTTCTAAAACTATGACTACCAACTTTTTTTGAATAAAATAATCTAATTCAAAAAAAAAAAAAAAAAAACCCCAATATAACATTCTTACCAAATATTTTTATTTTTAAATTAAATTTTTTAAATATTTTTA
>Ga0116231_10008366_pt1 | contig 18200 bp, 26 predicted proteins | sample S1TSphgellanicum_2_FD_89695 | JGI IMG/M metagenome (GOLD analysis project Ga0116231, IMG submission 89695) | Host-associated microbial communities from peat moss isolated from Minnesota, USA - S1T2_Fd - Sphagnum magellanicum MG | ecosystem: Host-associated > Plants > Peat moss > Unclassified...
CTGCAAAAAAATTGCCTGCTCACCTCCTCTTCATAATAACAAAAAGCCTCGTGATCGCAGAGCGAGCGTGAATATATTAGGACGGAGTGTACGGTGGCCGACACAAACGTGCACCTAGAATATCATCGCCAGTTTCTCTGTGTCCTCCCCCTCCACCTTGGCCCGACTAATCTGTTCAACAACAAACACGTAGACGTACAGGGAATTCGAAAACACAGTTTGCGGAAACAAAAGAAGCCAGAGAAACGATTGCTAACAGCCAAAACAACACACACACACACACAACCGACAGCGCCGTTCTGGACATCCAAGAGCTCTCTTCTCTCTCGTTGTGAAACAAACGCGACGCAAATGGCAGCAGCGGCAAACACGAAGAAGAAGAAGAGACAGAGCAGACAATCGTTCCCATGGAATGAACGGTGGAATCGGTCCCCGTTTGGAACGCGGTCCCGCGGAATGAACGGTGGAATGGGTCCCGTTTTGGAACGCGGTCAAGCGGAATGTCGGTGGAATCTCCCCCCTTTTATACCTACCTATTCTTCCAAACCTAAAATTACCTCACTCATAAACTTTTTACAGAAATAAATCTGGAAATAAATACAATTAAAATAGACCTTATATCACATCAAAAACACTTGTAACATATGGAAAAAAAAAATCAACTTGAATAAAATTAAAATACATTAAAATTGGATTTCATATTCAATTGAATAGAAATGGGGATGCAAATTTATGCAAAAAAATATTGAATTTTTTCTTCAACATTTCTATCATTTGTGACTATGGTGTTGGAGGGAAAAAAAAATCTTAAAAATTCATAGATATGGAAATTACACCTTTTGCATTCCATTCAATGTTTGATTCCAAACCAAAATCTATTGTTGTCAAACAAAAGAATATAGGATCCTATAGTTATAATCCATTCAAAACCAATTTTAATGTAATCATCATCATTGGAATTACTAGTTCTATTAAGTAAATGCATTTTGTTGTCATATTTTGTCAAAGATCCAATAGATGGCAAGCACCTACACAATCAACAACGAAGAATAGTTGCATCCAAATGTGACACTCCCATGGCCTAGAATGCCATAAATTGCTGTAAAATTGGAAGGTGTTGAATGATTTTACACCCCCCCTTTTGCCATTCACCTTAAACTCTTATTGTATCATCCATGAATGTTGCCATGCACATTTATGAGGTGATATGTCTTCTCATCGCCTTTTATTCCATGATGATATTTAAGGCCAAGTTGTGAACTTTATCAAATATTTTTAGTGATATTCATGAAGCTTTGAAGGTGAATCAATTTGAAATTTTTGATTTTTGAAGCTATCAAAATGTTAATTCAAGATTTGAGGAGAAAAGCTTCAAAAGGCAATGGACTTCTCCACTAGATGCATATTCTTCTCACGCATTTCATTTGTGCTTGTGTTTTTGTTTGATGTGCTCATTTTTTGGAAGTTTTATTTTCAATTCTTGTTCTAATTTTTTCATTCATGGAGTGTTGGTGTGCATTGCAAGCTTTGTCATAATCTTGTTTTTGTGCTTGTTGTTGTCCGTCATTTCCATTGTGTTTTTCTACTTGTCTTTTGGTCATTTTTTAACATGGTAGCTTTCAAGCTTTGGTGGGTTTTTGTGAATGGAATCATGGATTGGCTTTAGGGCTCAAATGATTGCCTACACTAGGTCTTTAAAACCTTTTTTTCGAGTTCATTATGCTTCCATTGAAACTTTTAGTGAATTTCAAGTTCATTTTTCCTTTGTCAAAAGTTGTTGCTTTTACAAATGAAAATTAAAGTAGACCTAACCTTGTTGGAAGCTTCAACAAAATTGTTGTAAACAAAGGGGCAAATTGTTTAGTTTCTACATCTAGGTTTATGTTGTCACTAGAATTGGATCTTGCCCTTGCACTTAAGAAACAAAGGAAAAAATAATGTGACCAATGAAATCAATTGGTCCTTTCAAGATTCTTGAATGATTAAGCTTCCTTGAGTCAATACAATAATGGGCTCCAATGGGAAGTTGAACTTAATTCATTGTAGAATTTTTATTAACATTGAAAACTGAAAAAAATTGTTAGTGTTGAAATTTTATGGCTTGCAGAAGCATGCACGTTGTTAGAAAGCAAGATGTCCTCATATATTCAAGTGTTGTTGTAAGTGAATTTTATGTTATAACACAAACATCCAACATCCAAAAAATGAAAAAGAGTTTGTTATGATGCATGGGCATGAGAATATAACAAGTTGTTAAAAGATTTTGTCACATAGTGGAAGCGTAAATGTGTGTAATTTGCTACAATTTTTCATTTGTTGAAGCTCGTGTCCCAAGATTGATTATGAAAAAATGAAAAACTTGCTTGAATACTTGAAAGATCTTATTAACCTTCAAAAACACTAAAACATGGGGCATGGCCGAATCTATGCATGAATTAGTTATAAAATGTACATGTATTGTAATTAAGAAGGTGAAATTTGTTGTTGTGTCATCTGATGAAATCACAATTATTGACAACTAATTTTGGATCAACATTCATGCACGTATGTTGTTATTTAAAAATAGATAGATTCTTATAATTACTATCTTTGGAGAAGGTTGTTGATGGTTCAATTAGTGACAACCTAATTAAAGTGGTTGTTGATGCACTAATGTAGTATGGCAATTTGTTTAAATCGGTCGTGGCTTCCAAACTTGTGTGTTTTGGGGTTTACAATGTAACTACTATGTTTCAAGCGATTAACAACAAAGGCAACTATGTAGTTAAAGCATAAACATGTTTTTTTCTTATTAAAAAATAATCGTGTAACCCACCAAACAAATATTGTTATGCAAACCTTGTGCAAGTTATCCCTAGTTTTCAATATTGAAGTTTTACAACAAGCTATGTATAATATTCACTTTGTCGCTTTGTGACCCACTTTGTGTTTCGTTCTTTTGGCTTGACATTGGGTCCTCCCTCTTTGTTGGGTTTTTCTTCTTTGTTCTTTGTTTCCCCCTTGGTTGGGTGCTTTGTTGTTTGTGAAGGTTCATTCCTCATAGATAGTTTTAAGTGTTAGTTTAACAAAGTTGATTCTTGAAATTAACTCCTCAAAACAATTTAAAGCTTCAATTGTAATAGTCCAATTGGTCATATAAGAAAAAAAAAATTTAATCCTAAAGCAAAAGCCTATTCTATAGACCCTAAATAACATTCTAATATAAAATTAAGAAAGGAACACATTGTGAACAAATGGGAACAACATTAGGCACATTATTGGGAACAATTGTGGGAACCAAAAACACAATAACACAAAAAAAAACTTCAAAGTTAAAATAGGGGTGATAGAGATTACTAAAGGTGCATTCACACTTGGTGTTAATGACTCTAGTGTTGAATCCCTAACACCTTAATCCTTAGGGTTAGGGTTTCTTGCTCGCTCGTTCGCTCGCTCCCTTGGCTCTCGCGCTCTCGCTCCCTCCCCTTAGTGCCTGTTTGTGCTTCACGTTCTTGTCTTTTTGTTTTTCTCTTTCTGGGTTTGAGAAACATTGTTGGAGAAGAAGTCGTTCCGTTTCCAGCAAACTGTAAGTTAGCGTCGCAAAAATAGGGTAAAAGCGCCAAACCGAGCCGAAGAGATGGCAGGAAGTGGGGAAAATGAAGGAGGAGGTGGCGGAGGGGGAGGGGGAGCAGCAGCAGCAGCTACTTTAGAAGTAGGGAGAGCAGAGAGAGCGGTATGGCTGCTGAAGGTGCCAACGGCTGTAGGACAATCATGGCAACAGCAGCAGGATGCCAGCAGCACACTCGCCAGAGTATCCCTTTCGCTGGATCCTCTAAACTCTGACCCTCAGTCTGCTGTCCAGGTATTTCTTTGTCTCCGATACTTAACTCTTCATTTCAATTTCAAGGTGTGAGCATTTTGCGCATCTGAGCATAGACCAAGCAAGTTTTGATGAATTCAATGATTGATGAGCTCTCTTGATGATGAGCCTCTTCATCTCTTTGCTGAAACTAGGATATAGCCATCAGCATCATGAATCACAATACATCATCTGTCCAGGCTTGAAACATCCAGAAAGAAACGGTTGTTTCTGGTAAAGTTGTCTTGAGCCTTGAAGGCTGAGGACGGAGTAACCCTTTTTTCCTTCTTTCTCTCTTGAAGGCTGGTTACTGAGCTCTAATCTCTGGCTCCAAGGTCCAGGGCATGTGTGATGGCAAACGTGTTCATCACTCTTCCACTTGACAACGCATGGTAATGATTGTTTTCATGAGCACTGTGGTAGGATGATGACATGTTGGACCACAACAATTTAAGGCTCATTTTCTTCTTTCATGTGTCAGAAACCTTGGTGGGTATTCTTTGTGATCTAATGAGCTCTATAGCACCCCACCCAGGAAGCATGAATGATGTTGAAGCTAGGGTTTTGTAATTCCTCCACCTCTTTTTGTAATTGCCACTCATATGGGGTCGGTACTTCACTTCTAGCAGATTCTAATGGAGGTACAGATATCTAGGTTTACTTCTGATAAGCGTAGGTGTGCTCATAAGTGTTCACTACTAAACAGGGTCTCAGCATTAAGTCTCACATTGTCGTGAATCCTAACCCTCATCACAGACTGAGAGGCCACCTTTTGCCTGCAGTACCATGAGCACTTTTTGTAGGATGATGACATGTTGTGGTCTCTAACCTTGCCCAGTCTGAAATCCTGATATTTCATCTTTCTTTTAATAAGGTTCATAATTTTAGTGGTGAAAAGTGTGGCCCTCATCTTCCATTTCTTTGTGCTGTTTGGAAGTTTCATACAAATCCAATTAAACCTATATTTATTTGTGTAGCCGGCTCTACTTCTCTTACTGAAGTTTCTAAGTGGCTAAGTTCTTTCTACAATTCTATTTTTTCTACAGTCAATGACCTTTCTGGTGTCAAAACTCAGAAAGGCAGATGTTCCTTGTGTTAGTAGTTGGATTCTAAATGACTCTGCAGGAGTAGTGGATGTAATTAAGCAACTTAATCTTTCAACCGGAAAACTTCTAACTCTTGTTGCAGTCTTTTGATTTCTCAACTCTGTACACTAAAATTGACCTGATGGATCTAAACACTTGTATGAAAGTTCTGATCAATAAAGCATTTCATCGGATGTTGAAGCTTCATTGTTTTAAATTTTTGTTCATTCAAAGATCCACTTTGAACTTAAGGTTTTTTGTGGCTGAAAAATAAAGAAGAGATAAATTTGTTTGAAAATCTTCATGGCTTTAAGGTTGTGGAGGCTTCAAATTTGATCTCTTGGTTGGATTTCTTGCTAGGTAATTTGTTTCTTTGTTTTGGTCATTGTGCTTATAGACAATGTATTGGTATCCCCATGGGTACTAATTGTGCTGTCTATTTGGCTAATTTCTATCTCTTTTCTGATGAGTTTGATTTTCTAAAGCATCTCTTGAAGAATAACACATGTTCTGTTGTGCTTCATAGATTGTCCCTTGCACATAGGTTTGTGCTTTTTGTTCCTGATTTTCCAGACTTTGAGAATTTTATGTACCTAGATGAAGGCTGTTTTTGGCAGCAGCATATACCCAAAAACATCTTGTGAGTTGAATTGTACTTCTAAAGGCTTCTCTTGTAATGTCTTGGATCTGGCTGTGAAACAAAGTCCTCAAGGTATATCCTGTAATATCTTTGACAGACATTCTCAACCAGAGTATGCATGTATTGGAATGATTCATATGCCTCATGTTCATTCCAATGTCTCAATTATTGCTAATTTGGGAGTTATCAATAGTGAATTTTACAGGTTTTTGGGGCTTTGTAGTTGTAAAGAGTTCTTTCTCTCAGATGGTCAGTCTTATTGTCCTTCTGAAAAATAAAGGCTACCCTCTAAAGATACCCTCTAAAGATTCTATTAATGAGGACTACAGAATTGCTCAATAAGGAAAAATTCCTTTTTGGAATTTTGCATTTGGAGTATTCAGAATGATTCTATATAAAGTCTTGTAAGTGGGAAGCTTCTTGTAAGCCCACTTGGTCTTTGTTCTTCTCTGTGGTCCTTTTCTGTGTGTTTTGTCTTTTGTGTTGTGTTTCTGCTTTTTGTTATCTCCTTGTGTTGTTGTTTGTTGCTAGCCAGTAGCATGGCTGAGTCTTCCCGTTGCTTGTGGAATTGCAGCAGAAACTCAGTATGAAGGTTAGTGTTTTCACTGGCCTTTACCCACTGTAGGGAGCTGATGAAGTCAGTGGGAAAGTTGTGATAGAGAAATCACTATCATACATGCTACTGTTGATGGTCCCTGAACAGGTGTGAGACTGGCACTGTTGTTCATACTGCTTTCGTGTTTTTTCTTTTTTGTTTCTTCGTCATTTGTTCTCTGTTTTGTCTTTCCTTCTTTGGAATTCTCTTTGGCTGGTCAAAGAAGTGTTAACCTTGCTTTGCATTTTATTAATCGTGAGAAGGGAGATTTCTCAATTCTTATGAGAGATATTTGTAGGCAACAATGGCTGACAGGCACAATGGAGATCAATTCTGCTGGTCATGAATCACAATATCTTTACCTCTGTAAAGAGTGGGATGAAGATATTGCGTGCAAAAGGTGTCCTTTCAGTCTGTGATGAGGGTTAGGCCACTTGTACCATACCTGGTTAAAATTGGGCTGCTAGAGTAGCAGCTGATCCAAGCAGAACATGTCGTTCCTTCCTTTTTTGTATTGAGAATGTTGTCTGAACCATGCTGTCACATCTGCTAGCATCCATATGAGACCAGATGGGCCCTAGGATCTACAGAAATGCTTCTTAGTTCAAGAAAGTGAGTGAATGAGAGTTAGAGACCTAGCAACACAGCTATGACAGTGAATGCTCGGTGTTGTGGGCAGTTCTCTATGACATTGGTTGAGAAGGAAGCAACAACTGTTCCAAAGGCATTTACACTGAATTTCACCAAGGATCTTGTTCCAATGCACATTTTCTCTGAAACCCCCCAAGGTATGGGCACACTTTCTGTATGGCAGATATCACATGTCAGTTCTTTCCAAGTTCTTTGATACTTGAAGGAAGATGTGAAAATCTGCAAATATGCCTCTTTGCCAGTGCATTAGTTTTGGGTTGAATTAGTGAGTTTTTAAGGCCTTGCACAGAGAATTTGAAATATCTGAATGTCCTGATGTAAGTGGGAGCTTTCTATGTGAGGGTTTTTTCTTTTCTGAATTCTGTATTGATGGACTTAAATCTGATACAGCCAAGTGTCACCAAAAGGGACAAACCTGGTAAAAATTCATGTCCTAAAGCTAGCAGATCCTCTGGTATTGTTTCAATGTCAATTCTCATTGCCCAGTCCTGTTTCTCCAAGGCAAGGACAAAGCTTCAGCTCATTGTCACTTCCTTTGAGGCTAGTTCTCTTTGCATCCATGGTTTTTCTGCAGCTGGGTTGGTTGCAGCTTGCTCAGAAACTTTAATGGGTGCCCTTCCACCTGGCAATTGGCCAGACTGGAACCAGGGCCAGTAATATACTAGTTGTCTTCAAGCACCCTGCCTTGTTTATTATCTTGTGCTATCTGTGTTGGTTTGATTTACAGTTCTCAATCTCTTGTAACTCTTGGACCCTGCGAATTTTGGAAGGATTTATCATCAACTGTTTGATAGCAGCTGGTTAGAGCCATCTGAAAGATACTTGGGGAACATCCCTTCTTGGCAAACATCTGTGCACTAACTACCTTAAAACTAGTGGATTGTTGATTAAATCATAGCAAACATTTGTTGCTTTGAAACCTGGAAGAGTCAGTGTGGGTGTATCCATCCCACATCCTTCACAGGTGATCTAGGCTCAAATCAGTTGACAATTGTGTTGCAGGAAGAGTGGCTGTTGAAGGAAAAGTGGAGCACAAATTTGACATGAAGCCTACCAATATGGGCAATAATGATGAAGCATACCGCAAGCTTTGCAGGGACCGACTAAACAAGTCTATGCTCAAAACCCGAACTACACAGGTACTGGATGAATTGCTAATGGAGAAGTTGGTCGTGGGATATTTTGAATCAACTCATCCTTGTAATTGGTCATGTGTGTCTCCAGCATATTTAAGCCCAGGTTTTCTCTTTGACTTGGCTTTCGTAGCTCTGTTTCATTTGTGGAATGTGGATTTGGGATTGGAGCAGGTTTTGCAGAATGATCGTGGAGGTTACATGAGACCAATGCCAATGGATGCTTGGCCTGTCTCAGCCTCCAAGGTTTAATGCCTCGCCATCCTTACTCTTCAGATTTACAGGTTCAGTAATAGAGGCCTGTCTGGTAAGTCAGCAAGGTGTAGTTGTGTAATCAGCACCCAGAAGCAGGATTATGTTTCCAAACATTGCATCAACTATTTCCCAGTTCACCTTCAGTGATGAAAATCTGAGATTTCCTCTGTAGTCCTCAGCAGTCTGTTGTTTGCTTATTCAGGACAGCAAGAAGAAGATTGCACCAGGGGCCATTAAGGCTCCAGAAGGCAAGAGGATTCGCAAAGAAAGGGGAGAACTGGAAGATATTGTATTCAAATTATTTGAGCGTCGGCCAAACTGGGCTCTGAAGCAACTTGTAGAAGAAACGGATCAGCCTGTGGTATGTTTGAGAGACTTCCAACTTCTTATGGTCTTTACATGTGTTAGTTACATTGTGGACAGACTCATAATTAGATGGGGATCTCAATTTTTGACTGATAACAAGGGAATCATGCTATGACTAGCCTCTTACTTCCAGTCATTTATTCATACAAGTGTATGATAGCGTTTTGCAACTTACACAACCTCGATTACAGAATCTAAAGAAGCTTGGGGCCACTGTGTACTTGCTTTTCCACAGGCAAGCTAGTTGGATTCAGTTTTCTTCCCCTTGGAGTCTTCTTTGCAGTTTCATTTTGCAGACATGGCTTGTTGGCAAAGTCATTGTGCCCCTTGGTACTGGAAGACTGACTAATGTGAAGTTTCTGGTTCTAAAGTTGTTCTGAGTAGTAGTTTTTCATTAATTGTCAACTACTAGTGTTGGAAAGAGGTTGGATGTTTCTGAGGCATACTGGATAAAGTACACATTTGAATTGAGGAATTGACAGTAAGATATGATACATCTTTGCTTATGTGCAGGCTTTTCTCAAGGAAATATTGAATGATCTGTGTATGTACAACAAGAGGGGTGCCAATCAAGGCACTTACGAGCTCAAGCCTGAGTACAGGAAGAATGCAACTGAAGATGTTAAGCCAGCTGCTTGACCGAGCAGCAAATTCTTCCATCATGTTCTGGGGAAACAATCCAGACCCAGGTATCTTGTAACTAGATGAATGTAGGTTAGGATCTGCAAGTTAGACTTCAACCATCTTGGGTCTTGATTGTAAAAATGTTTCCAAGAAATGGTGTAGAGAAATGCAGCATCTTGTTCTCACCTGCTTTCACATGAAGAAATGTAGTGCCTTGTGAATGGTCACATTGTGAGTTCTGGTACTATCTTTCCAAGTCTTTTTTCATACTGCAGTTTGAAGTGTAGCGATAGATTGGTTGCATAAGTACCTGGTAGAAGATTGGCACAATATCGTTGTGTGTATGTGGTGAAGTCTGTCACAGGGATTCTAAGATCAGAACGCACTGAGTACATAATTAGAGATGCCACAACCTACCTCTGGAGCCCAAGGACAAGAATCATGGATCAATGTTCAGTGGAAGGGGAAAATGGGGTTGGGATAAAAAGTAAGCTGTGGAGCAGTTAATATTTCATAAATGGTTGGCAGACCAATTTCATCATTCATAGTATGATGTCCAGTGGTTAATGTATGCGGCACAGAGACACCATACTTGGCAAACATGATGTCATTTTGATTATGATGACCAGTGTTCAGCATCTTGGTTGGAGAACCCAATGCTTGCAGCAACCACAGAAGTAATCAGTCATGCCAAGCTGATGATTATGGGAGGAAGACTGAACTGCCCTCCCCTTTTCTTCACAAGGATCTGACTAGGTACAAATACTCATCACCTTGTAAAATTGTTTAGAGACCCTCACAGAGAACACCTACAACTATAGTCTTTGCCAAAGCTCATCGCAGGCAGATTCCTAGCATCAGAAAATTTGTGATTGCTATGTAAACTCATTATTCTGTTCGTTGTTTTAGATTTGTCAAATGTGAGTCCTTCCAGAGGCTATGGGGGGACACAAAATTGACTAGATATGCAGGTGATGTGTGCATTTCATGCCTTGATATGGTTTCTTTGAAGAGTGGAGGAACTGAATATTATGGTGGCAACATCTCGTCCCTTCAATCTTGTTTTAAATTTTAATGCTAAAATATGAACTATTTAAAATATTATATTTATTAAAAATGAGCCACCCTAATTTGCAACTATAAATTTCAGAGTAATTTGAAAAATAAAATTGATTAGCAATAGCCGAACATAAGCCTAATTTTGCAATAGTTTTTGAAGTAAATTTCAGAGTGTATTTGGAAAGCATCTTCATATTCATGAACATCCCTCTTTAAAAAGAGAAGGAATTTTAGTGTAGGATAAAGCCTGAGGTTGAGGGAATCACAGAAATTAATAAAAGCCAATGTGAGGCAATAGCCGAAAATAGCCGAAAATAGCCCTAATTTTGGTAACGTCCTTCGCAACTGAGGGCTTTACCTGGTATAAACATTTGCCAAAAATTTTCATTTAGGGAGAAGTGATGTTACAAAGTACAACCCTGGGATTTTTATGGCTATTCATAGGTATAGTGCCTACATTCAAGCAAGGTAGCTCATTTTGAAAAGCAAAATGCCTACCAACAACACGAGCATTTCAATTTTTGAAACATAATAATGTCTCTCTTTTTTTTCTATTTTTTCTCATAATACCTGGTGGGTATTCATCAAATACCACAAAAGAATAATAATCATTATAAATAAATAAATAAATAAATGCTTTTTAAAAAATTTATTACTTGAGGTAATGGCATTACCCAAAATCAGGCGCATGCTCAACTCCTCCACCTCGCATTGGCCCCACCCCCTTATTTTGGGAATGTGAGGCCCTTAGGGCCTTAGGGACCACCACGTCAAGCCCTTGCTAAGTCACAATTGCTACGTGTCAAGATTAAAAGAGTTTTAGTTATAGAGGGTGTGGCACGTGGCAGCCTGAGCATTTGAATTGGGCCAGCATTGTTGTCAGGGTATGCCGCCTTTTTCGTGACTGCCATCTGTCTCGTCCATCTGCCATCTGCCGCCACGTGGAAGTGCCAAGACAGATCGGAGTTTGAAAGTCCCGCAGTTTTTGCGGGGGTTGCAGGCAGGTGTGTGTTTCTTGGATCGCGTTCTGTTCCTGTTCCATCAACGAGATTCTGAACGTAATAAGCTCGATGGAAAGGCTTTGGACGAATTTTTTGGGTGTTTTCTGGAGCAAATTGGGGTTGTGAGATTCGACACAGGAATGGATAGAGAGTGCGCTGTGCTTGTTGACACCCGACGCGAACGGCCTCCTGTCCTTTGCGCGTACACTCCGGTAGGCCTCTCTGGTTTCTCTCTCTGCTTGTTACGTTGAATTGTAGACAGACGGTGATTCTTTTCTCGTGGGACCCGATGGGAGAGGTAAAGTAGCAATCTGGAAAGTGCTCAATGCCTGAGATGGCTAATGTAGCTGACGACAGACAGAAGAGGAGCGGGAGCAGGGACGTCATCGCGAAGATCTATGTGAAATTAGTGGCAGAATGTATGCATTTTGCTGCATTTCGCTTGTTGCGATCATAGAAGCAAACACTCTCCAGGTACAAAACCGCAAAAGATGCCATCGGAGACGAACACTCTTCACAGATCCTTGAAGGATCGTCACGTCACACGGCAGAGTGCAAATTCTGGTAAAGCTATTCCGGCTGCGCGCCTTCATCATTACTACTAATGAGCATCTATCCTTCTCTCCCGAGGTGAGCCCTGAGCGTGAGAGCAGCGACAATAATATTTCTTCCCCTCCCGACATGTCAGGCGGGATCGGAAAGGTCTCACCGGAAGGAGACACGATGAAGTCTGCCACGAATTTCTCGGGAGAGCTTTTTCAAGTCGTGGAGAGCAAGATCCAAACTCCGCAAGTGGCAGGAGTGAGTAACAATACTGCCGGACTCCTCTACAAGTGGGTGAACTATGGGAAAGGATGGAGGCCTCGATGGTTTACTTTCCAGGCAGGCGTGCTTTCCTACTACAAGGTTCACGGCGCTGACAAAGTCACACTGAACCAAGAGAGCTACAAAGGATTCCGGTTGATTGGAGAGGAGGGACAACGCCTGATGCGGAAGCATAAACACTTCTACAGTGATCACAAGAACAACCCCGGAAGAGCTTGTGGCGACATCCATTTGAAGGTAAAATCTTTGCAACATCGGGCACTGGATTATTTAGCCTATAAAATCTGACTTTGGTGAATTTCCTTACATTCTTGAGAGAAATTGCACAAGAGTGCAACAGTGGGAGGTTCACACTGATTTAGGTTATGAAGATCGTGATCCTTTTCGGGTATGAGATACATCTGAACTTGTTCACCTGTCCCTGCAAAGTCTTAGGTTAATTGGTTTGGTGAAGAAGCTTTTTGGAGGAGTGTACATGCTCTCTCAACAGACAGTTGTACACCATTCCTAGGATTGTATGTGAATAAAAAGACCTACAGCAAGGGACCACTGATCTTCTCATTTGTATGACAGAAGGAAGTGACATGGGCTTTGACCACTTCTTGTCATCAGATGTTTCTTTGGGTAGTAGAGAGTTACTGTCCATGTGAAAGAAGGAAATTATTTTCTTAAAACCTTTTCTAGTGTTCCTAGTGAAGATGATGCCAGTATGACAGATCTGATAGACAGAGGTTCATGATGCCAATTGCTGTCTCTCATTCATCACATTGGATTCAATTACCCCCTTGATAATCCAAACCCTTGCCAATTTTTTCTTTCACCTACTGATTTCAGTTTCAGCATTGCTAAGGCTGCTTGTGTTTCTGGGGGAATTGGTGGTAATAGGTCTCAACACTCCGAAGTAGCCATTCGGATGACAAGAAGTTCTACATCTACTCAGGCACAAAGACTCTTCATCTTCGAGCAGAGACAAACACTGATAGAACAGCGTGGTTGGAAGCCTTGCAGGCAGCTAAAGATTGTTTCCCACGCAGCTCATTGCTGATTGGCATCACTCCCCCAGCAGAAGAGATCACAATTTCTACAGAGAAGCTGAGGTCAAAGCTAATTGAACAGGGCTTGTCACAAGATGTTGTAATTGAGTGTGAGAAGGTCATGTTGGCTGAATTCTCAAATGTTAAGCAGCAGTTGCAGGTTATGCAGGACCGTCGTACACACTTACTTGAACGATTGCAACGGCTGGAGGTATCTCCTGGCAACACAATCTATTAGTCTGCTTATGATCAAATTTGCTTGCTTGTAACAACCTGCAAAGTTCAAAAGCTGTTCTTGACAATCATATGGTGGTTGGAGTCACTGGTTTGCATCTTATGCAATTTTTTAATGATTTCTTCTCCACCCACACTACTTTGTTGCATTGTGGTGCAGGCTGACAAGGTGGAATTGGAGACAAATGTTGTGGACGAAATGCAGAGCCAAGGGGGGGTTGATGGTATTCATCAGCTGAAGAGATATTATGGTAAGTATACATCAGATATGTGCATATGGAAATGAGTGGCTCAAATGTTGCTCATTGATAGTGAAAGGCTTGTGAGACAATCACATCAGGACCAGTCATAGTGATGTCATTAGTGCAGCTTCTCCAGGATTTGTGCATCTCTTCTGATATGTTGCTCTGGTGATTTGGACTGGCATTGAGTTTATTTCCATAGAGAATGCTCTGCAGAATTTGATCTCACCTGAGACTTTACTTTATTGTGCTGCAGATGGGAGTGATACTGAAACAGATGATGACCATGACAATGGACGGAGTGGTGATGGTGAGAGTGATGATGAAGAAGAAGAATTTTTTGACACTAAAGACTCACTTATGAGTTCGAGATCCATGCAGAAACAGACTTCAGTCAATGAAGTCAATATGGAGTTAGTTGGATTGAATTATCCAGAAGTCCATCGGCGGAAGTCTTTGCCACAACCCAAGGAGAAGGAGAAGAGTGTGAGTTTGTGGTCAATGATCAAGGATAATATTGGCAAGGATCTCGGCAAGGTCTGCCTGCCTGTGTACTTTAATGAGCCAATTTCATCCTTGCAGAGGTGTTTTGAGGATGTTGAGTATTCCTACCTCCTTCATCGTGCATATGAGTATGGAAAGAGGGTAATGCATACTTAAACCCCATGGAAAAGTTCACTTTTCAGTAGTTGTGGCATTCTCCCAAAAACATGTTGGAAATTGGAATAAGGAAAGCCTGTTGAGCAATGCATATTGACTGCCAAGAAGTGGGTTGCACTGTCCACTGTCCACTCTGCCCATGCAGATATTTTGTGCAAATTTGCAAGGATTTTCCTGTTGGCCCCATTCTATCCTATACAAGAGTTAAACTACCAATGTTGTTCCTCAGAGTTGGCCAGTTCCTGTGCAGCAGGCTTTAGTGTTCTGAACAGTAGCACCATAGGTTTAGGACTCAATTTTGAGTACCGTTGTGTGCAGGGGGATAGTCTTATGAGGATTTTGTGCATAGGAGCATTTGCTGTCTCAGGGTACTCCTCAACAGAGGGTCGTACCTGTAAACCTTTCAATCCCCTGCTTGGTGAGACTTATGAGGCAGATTTTCCTGACATGGGTGTGCGTTTCGTTTCAGAAAAGGTCAGTCTCATGTCTCACCTCAACTTTGCAAAAGTAAATGCTGTGATCAGCAGTTTCTCCAAATTGGTTCAAGAAGAGACTTTGTAGATTGCAAGGACATGCTTCACTAAGCTTAAGGGACTGTGGCTGTATTCCAAGTAAAGCTAACCTTGACCTGGATGGACTGACAAGGAAGGTCAGTCATCATCCAATGATTCTTGCCTGCCATTGCGAAGGCCGAGGGTGGAAGTGTTGGGGAGACAGTAATTTGAAAAGCAAATTCTGGGGCCGCTCAATCCAGCTTGACCCTGTGGGTACCATTACAGTTCAGTTTGATGATGGTGAAGTCTTTCAGTGGAGCAAGGTATTTTGTAATTGTGATCCTCTTTGACCTCCTTCCATGTTCCTTATGGAGGATAACCATGTCATCACGAAGTGTTGGTGACATTTCCTTGATATGGATTGGTCATATAGCAAGCCTAATATATGACCTATTGTTTTTCCATAATTTTGAAGCTTGGTTATGCATGTGGCAGGTGACAACATCAATAAACAACTTGATACTAGGCAAGCTCTATGTTGATCATTATGGCACCATGCGCATTCAGGGTAACCGGGAGCTCTCATGCAGGCTCAAGTTCAAGGAGCAGTCCATTGTAGATCGCACTCCTCACCAGGTACTTAAAACCAAAGAACTCATCTCAGCTCTACCCCCTTGCTGACTCTGCTCCCAGTCTTTCTGCATTTTGACAATACTCTGAAGTGGGGCAAAACCTAGAGCAGATACAAATAGCTGTGTGTTCGAACTTCTCCTAGTCATGGCAGCTCATCACTGCTGCTATTCATGATGAAGGTGATGGTCTGACGCTTTGTGAGTGACCAACTCCCTTAAGGTTATGACCTGCTCATTGTCATGTTACCGTCAAAGTGTTGTGGAGATTTATCTGCAATCTCATAGATATGTGTGATCATATTTGTGGGTTGTTGCAAGGAGTCAAATTTGATAATTAATTGCTTCTACAGCATTTTATGGTACAGCACAGAGCACAATCATGTTCCTTTGACAAAGCTGTTAGCAATTTGTTCATAGGTAATGAGTATATTATTATGTATTCATTTGTAACTAAGAGTTCTGACAAAAATATCCGAAGCAGGTGCAAGGATTTGTGCATAACAAAAGTGGGGAGAAGCTAGCAACACTTTTTGGTAAGTGGGATGAGGCCATGTACTATGTAATGGGGGATGTTGGTGCAAGGCACAAGAGTTATGATCCGATGTCTGAGGCGGTCCAATTGTGGCAGCGTGCTGATCCTCCTGAAAACAGTACACGCTATAATCTTACAGCATTTGCTATATCATTGAATGAGCTCACCCCAGGGCTTAAGGTACTTGACTCCTTCTGAATATCATGTCCTGCATCTCTTGGTTGATTTTGCAAATGACTTGAGCTGGGAATGGGTTGAAAGCTGGATCCCTATTTCTGTTCAGCTGAGTTCCTGTTTGTGGAGCAGTAGCTTCTGATAGGATATAGCAATATTTTAATTGTGCAGGAGAAGTTGCCACCAACAGACTCAAGGCTACGACCTGATCAACGGCATTTGGAGAATGGTGAATATGATGATGCAAATGCAGAGAAATTACGGTTGGAGAGAAAGCAGCGACGGGTGAGTCATAATACACATGGACTTCTTGTTTGTCTTTTATGCTGTTGATTTGAAAAATTGTCGAGGGAAATTGTCCTGACAATTATGAGGGGCACTGAGAAGTCTGGTCAGATTCTGGAGGCAAGTGCTGTGTTTCTGAAAGCCAAAATTGTGTGTGGATGTGTTTCTGTAATAGGCTCGATTGGAACAGGACGCAGGATGGCAACCACTGTGGTTTCATAAGGGAAATACAAGCAACACATATGAGTATATAGGTGGTTATTGGGAGGCAAGGGAAGATGGGAAGTGGGATAATTGTCAGGATATTTTTGGGCCAGATCAGACAGAGGCTGAGAATTGTGAGGCTCAATGAACATAGAATTAGAAATATTATTTATCCTTTTCGTGGGCAGACGAAAACACTTCTGGTTGCCAGAGCTCAACCTGAGGTTAGTCTGTAACATGAAAAGGTGCTGTTTTCTGTGCAGAGTAGATTTTTGTGATAATACTTATCCATGTAGAGTATGATGTCAATATTCTGGATGACCAGGCAAGGTTAATAGCAAAGTAATGAGATTTTATGGATCACAATTACAGAAATTGCAGGTCCCGCATTCTTTTGCATTTTCTCAAGAAATCACAGTAGCACATCATACACCATCCTCTGTCACTGTTTTGTTCTCACCTTACTGTGTGCAGTCATTGCCCTTGACTGCTCTATCCGGATTCCAGATGTATGTCTCTGGAGCAAGACCTTTTTGTACAAGGGGTGGCACATGGAGGAGGGTGTTTCAGCAGTCGAGGTCCCACAGTTGAGGGTGGAAGCTGGTAAAGTTTTATCTTGGATGTGAAGACATCCAGCTTCCACCGTGCACATTAACTAATTTTTGTGCCAGAAAAAAAAGAGCACAAGCTGAGTGTCCCAGTACTCGGTCTTCACTATATGCAAGAGTTAAGTGCAAGTCAAACAAGCTTTCTGTAATATCTGCACATGACAATTCTGAAGTTTCTCACTGGCCTAGCCCTATCAGTAAATGTCTTCATTTACAAGACAAAAACAGACACTGAAATGATCTCTCTCTCTCTCTCTAATATGCTGTCACAACTTTCCAGTTTTGAGGTTTCTCATTGGCTGGGACATAGCCATCTCACTATCAGTCTTCAGTTTACAAAAAGAAAACGCAAGCTGAAATGAGCTCTCTGCAATATGCCATCACAACTTCTGGATTCTCAAGTTTCTCACTGGCCTGGACATAGCCTTATCACAATCAGTCTTCAGTTTACGAGAAGAAAAACAAAAGCTGAAATAAATTCAAGTATTAGGGTTCAATTAATGTAAGACCTTCATTTCTAAACTATATATCAAATGGGAATGCGGTGATCCAAACAATTTCTCACACATTAATACTCTTACCTTTGTGGTGGATAATGCAACAGTTGGTTGCAATCAAGTACTCCAAAGAATTGGACAATTGTGAAACTTGAAAATGAAGCCTGTCGTTGACCTCTAATTGTCTAGGTCCCTTGCCCTCAACATTCATATAGAAGGCCATTTCTTCTCCACCTTAGTTTGGGAAGAAAATTTCAAAGTTAATGGTACTCTTGATACATCTGAAAACCTTTTTTAAGCTACTATCATGTGCGCCTCTTGGGATGCTGAAACAAATTGACTTGAACAACTAACTGCAAGAGACAAATATGGTCATGCAATAGTGTAATAGATTAGTCTTCCAATGAAGCTCTGGAATTTTAGCTTACAAATATGGTCATGCAATAGTGTAATAGATTAGTCTTCCAATGAAGCTCTGGAATTTTAGCTTACAAATATGGTCATGCAATAGTGTAATAGATTAGTCTTCCAA
>Ga0116231_10008367_pt1 | contig 18198 bp, 16 predicted proteins | sample S1TSphgellanicum_2_FD_89695 | JGI IMG/M metagenome (GOLD analysis project Ga0116231, IMG submission 89695) | Host-associated microbial communities from peat moss isolated from Minnesota, USA - S1T2_Fd - Sphagnum magellanicum MG | ecosystem: Host-associated > Plants > Peat moss > Unclassified...
CCCACTACTACTAGAACTACTACTACTACTACCCTTTTAAGGGTTTGTGAAGAAGAAGATTTTTAGAAGAGAAGTGTGTGAAGAATGTGTTTTTGGGGATCTGCGTTGTGAGCATTTTTTTCTTTAGTTAGCTGAGAAAGGCTCCTTGAGAATCCTTTTTCTCTGCTTTGTGGATTTCTTTGAATCTACTTGAACCCAAATTGATTTTCAGAACACTTCCGTTGCTGCTCTGCGTTGCCCCTGTCCATCGGCGGGCTGCTGGCGGCAAGGAGGAAAGTGATGCTGGGCATGTTGGAGCAGATGCAGAGCCAGCACAACCTGCACAGGATGATGGCAACGAGGAGGAAGGTGATGTTGAGCATGTTGCAGCAGATGCAGGGTGAGCACAACCTGCACAACGCAAAAAAATCACTGCCCGGGAATGGGCTTGCTATCACATGCATGATAGGAATCCAGCATCGCACGCCCTTTTTGTGTATGGCAAACGTTTGTATCAAGAATGGGGTGTTGACCAATACAACAAAGTGGAATCACAACAGCTGTTTTACATACGCAACAACCAGGGCCCTTTGCGTGCTGCAATTTATGGTGGTGTGGCTGATGTTGTTGCCAATAACGACGCTAACACCGACAACCTGGGCAGGTTCATTGTATTGCCATCCGCATTCATTGGTGGCCACCGACACATGGCTCAGTTGTACCAAGATTCCATGGCCATTGTCCGCCAATATGGCGAACCTGATTTGTTCATCACCATGACCTGCAACCCCAAGTGGGAAGAGATTATCAGCGTGCTGAAGCCCGGCGAGATTGCCAATGACCGCCCTGATTTGGTCACACGCATTTTTGTTGGCAAATTACAGCACTTGTTGGACAAGCTTTTGAAGAAAGGCATTTTTGGCGAAGTGGTGGCTGACATTCATGTCATTGAGTGGCAGAAAAGAGGCCTGCCCCATGCACACATTCTGCTCATTCTGCACTTCGATCACAAACCACGAAGGCCCGATGAGTAAGACCGCACGGTGTCTGCAGAGTTACCTGATAAGGATGCACACCCCACTCTTTTTGAGGTCGTTACAAGTTGCATGCTACATGGCCCCTGTGGCACCATCAACCCACATTGCCCTTGCATGGCTGACGACGTTTGTTCAAAAGGCTACCCTAAAGCCTTCACAGAGCACACCACCGACACCACCAGCTCCTACCCAACATACCGCCGCCGGGATGATGGCCGCACATTTGAGCGGTAAGTGTGCTGGCAGTAGGACCATGCATTTGGATTGACAACATGCACGACTATGCTGCCATGCTTGCGTTTATTGACCTGTGGCACCACTCATGTAACAACTGCTATTTGACTGCTACTGTTGCAGGGGTGGGTTTGCCTTTGACAACCGCTGGGTGGTGCCCTACAACCCGTACCTGTCCCTGCTCTTCAACTGCCACATCAATGTGGAGGTCTGCACCTCCGTCGCGGCTATCAAATACCTCCACAAGTACGTCTACAAGGGCCACGACTGTGCATAGGTGGACGTTGGCCTGATGGACGCTGTTGCACCTGATGGCGCTACGCCCGCTCAACCACACATGCGAATGAGATCAAGATCTACCAAGACGGCCGGTATGTGTCGGCTTTTGAAGCCAGCCATCGTCTATATGGCTTTGATCTGCATAAGGAGCACCCCAATGTCGTTCGGCTTGATGTGCACTTGAAAGGGCGTCAGACCATCCTGTTTTAAGAGGGCACTGATGCTACGGCCGTACTTAACCGAAACCCTCACACAACTTTGACTGCATGGTTTGCATTTAACAAAACAGCACGAGAGCATCTCAATCCATCTACACCATTGCACCTGGCTCTCAACACGCTTTACCATGACTTTCCACGCATTGCCACATGGAAAAAGAAGGAAAAGCAATGGGCATTCTGCACATAGACGCCAGGTCTGTTGCTTGTCGGCCGCATATACTTTGTGCAACCTTCCGAGGGGGAGAGGTACTTCTTGCGTCTTTTGCTGCATCACGTGCTTGGGGCTACGTCTTTTGAGGACCTCACGTGCACTAATAGGCACTTGCAACATCCCACGCAGCACGCATCTTTCAAAGAAGCATGTCAGCAGCGTGGTTTGCTACAGGACGATGCTGAGTGGGCCCAATGCATGGAGGAGGCTACAAGCATGGCTAATGCCTCATGCCTCAGGGCACTGTTTACTACCTTGTTGGTGTTCAATGCTGTTGCAAACCCATTGGCTCTGTGGGAACGCTTCAAGGAGGACATGGTAGAAGACTTCCTGTATCAAGCATGCCAGGTTGGTGCTCAGCTCTACCCGTGTATGGCTCTGCATGTCAGCCCACCTTGCGGTTTTGCATGGTCATGGTTTGCATGTTGTGCAGCGCTCAATGCTCATTATGTCGTTTGTGTGCTCCTATAACGTGCAGGGCGAACCAGCGCGACAACTTGATGCTGCCATCTGGGACATGGTGCTGCGGGAGTTGGTGCTGCACTTGGCGCACCTCAACAACAGCTAGGGCTTGGCAACATTTGGCTTGCCGACGCCTGCGGCCCAGCTTGCTAGTGTTGTGGTGGCAGACGAAATTGCCAGGTATGACACGACAACGCAAGCAACCATGCGAAATGAACGCGTGCCGCAACTTAACCCTGAGCAATGGGCTGTCTATGACAATGTCATGGCCGCTATTAATCGCCCTGCATTTTTTGTCGATGGCCTTGGCGGCACTGGCAAAACCTTTCTCTACAGTTGTTTGCTGAGCACCATGTGCGCACAGGGTCGGGTCACTATTCCTATGGCATCGTCTGACATTGCTGCATTGCTATTGGATGGAGGCCGCACTGCACGCTCACGTTTCAAGATCCCTGTGCAAGGCCTCAACAGCACGTCCACATGCTACATCAGTAGGGACTCTGAGCTGGCAGCACTTTTGCAAGCAACTGCGCTCATTGTGTGGGATGAGGCTATCATGATGCACAGGCATGTTTTTGAGGCTGTCAACAGGTCTTTACAGGACATCATGGTTGTCATTAACCCAGCATTCAAGTTCTTACCCTTTGGCGGCTTGGTTGTGGTGTTTGGCGGCGATTTTCGGCAAATTTTGCCTATTGTGCCCTGCGGCACCAGGGGAGATGTCGTCATTGCAGCTTTGAACCGTTCCAGCATATGGTAACATGTGCGTGTATTCAAGCTGCACACCAACATGCGCGTGCAGAAGTTGTTGGCTCAGGGTGGGGCGCATGCACATGCAGATGCCACACGGCAGCAGGCATTTGCTGATTACTTGTAACGTGTGGGGGAGGGCGCAGAGCACGTGTATCCCTCTGTTGGTGAAGATTCCATTCTTATTTTTCATGACATGTGCTGTAATGGCCCTACTATGGCAGATTTGACTGAAGAAGTGTATGGTGCTCTGTCATCTATTGTTGAGTATGCTGCAAGATCTGCATACATCATTGAACATGCAATTCTTACACCTTTGAACGAAGATGTGGATGCACTCAATAAACTCATTAATGACAAATATGCATTCACAAAGCACGATGGCTCGCCCGCATAGCACCGCGTGTATTACAGCGCCGATTCTGTGGTGCATGGGGAGCAACATGGCATTTACCCCATTGAGTTCTTGAACACACTCAGTTTTTCGGCTGTACCACCCCATGAACTGCACTTGCAAGAAGGTTGTCCCATCATATTATTACGCAACATGACCAGCGGCCTGGCTAATGGTACCAGGCTCATTGTCATTCAACTCATGCAGCATGTCATTGAAGCAGAGGTGGCAACAGGTCCTGCAAAGGGCCAACGAGTGTTCATTCCACGGCTAAGCATCACACCTTTAGACATAGAACGAATGCCTTTCACTCGGCGCCGTCGCCAATTCCCTGTGCGCCCTGCATTTGCCATGACCATCAATAAGGCGCAAGGGCAGACATTGAAGATGGTCGGCATTTTTCTGCCTAAGCCTATATTTACACATGGCCAGTTGTATGTGGCCATGTCACGCATTGGGTGCCCCGAGGGGGTGAAACTGCTGGTTACAGATGGGTGGGAGGATGCTCATGAAGATGCACCGGTCGGTGTGTACACTCGCAATGTTGTTTACACAAAGGTGTTGTAACATGATTGTGTAGACAGTAGAGCTTAACAGAACGTTCGGGGTGGCTGGAGTGGCGGAGCCACGGGTTACCCACTAGTTTATTATTATTATTATTATTATTTTCTTGTTTATTTTTGGACCTAACTTGTGTAAATCAACTTTTTAAATACATTGGACAATTTTTTGACAATGTGCATGTTTAAAAATTTACAATGTTTGATGATTATTTCATTGCTTGCATGATCAAATTGTTTTGTTGAGAATCTAAGTTCTTTTGGATTTTTGACATGTACAATTCATTTGTCACCTCTATTATATTACAAATATTCAATTTAATTAAAAAATATCCTTGTCCAATTATTTCATTTGTTGAATTACCCCCAAACGCACAAATTGGCAATTTTTTGACTTATTATAAAATTTACAAATGAGCCAATGCGATGTGTCATATGATTTTTTGCACCAATATCAAGGTATCATGTATTATTGCTATATTTTGCAATTGCGAAAATTGTCACATATAGTCTATTTGAGCTCCATGGTGTTATTCACTACTAGTGACAATCAATTATTTTTATTTTTCTTATGTTTTCATATATTTATGTCAATGTCAAATTTAATTTAAATTAATATAAATTTCATGGACATGAAAAGACACATGTTAATTTGTTTTTTTATATCCATGTTGGTGGATAGGAAAAAGGAGTGAAGTAATTATAAAATGGATGTAGTTATTAGGAAAGGTGGGAGATAGTTATTATGAAAGTTAATAGGAAAAGGAAGTAGTTATAAAGAAAGCTGTTATGAAGTAATTATGAAATAGTTATAAAGGAAGTAGTTATGATGTAGTTAGGCTTGAAAATGATGTAGTTATTTTTTAATTGTCTTTGAAATGATCCAAGGACAACCATATGATTGGAATGGTCATGTAGAAGTGACATATGAAACTTTTTGCAAAGAACCCCATATAAACTAGTTCCTACATCACTAGAATTTTGTTTAGTAGTTAAATTAGATTGTATGATATTTGGTTTTTCTTTAGCAATTTGTACTCTATAATCTTTAATTCTATGACCCACTTTCTTACATCTAAAACATCTTATTTTATTTATTTATTTTTCAAAATTTCGGTCATTAAATGTAAAGGGACCAACATTGTCATTTCCTTTGAAAGATGATTGGAAGAAGGGTTGTTCAACTCTTTGGAACCTTCTATTAGGGTTATACGGCCTCTTGCCAACATATAAGACTAACATGTTGTTAGTATTATTATTTTAGTTTTTCATTAGCACTTCTTTTTGAAAAAATAATGATAAAATATTATAATATTTAGTTGTTTTTGCATAGAGAATATATATGTTTTATATGATAAACATGTATATCTCATTAATGATAGAACTACATCATCATTGGTCAATGTAACTCCTATGGTTGACAATTGTTCCAATAATGATTGAAAAGATTGAATGTGTTTCACAACATTTTCATTTTCTCACATTTTTAAGGTTTTCAAAACCATTTAGGTGACAACACCTTGACTTTCAAACATATTATTTTATTTTTGCTAAACATCATGAATGTGATGTAATTTTTTATTGGAGATTTGAACAACATTGTTATCTAAACAATTATTAGTGATTTGAATTGTTGCAACATTCTTGTCATCCCAATTAGCTACACTACTTGCACTAGTAGTTAGTGGAGCTAAAACTATTGTGGCAATTTGAATAGTAGTTAGAGGAATTGACATAAAATGTTTGTGTTATTAATGGCAAGCCCAATTTCACTAATTTCTCTTACATCTAATTGATCAATGTTTGAAAAATGTCACACCAAATCTAGCTACAAAATAAATAATTTTTCACTTACTTTGTTTAACTACAAAAATAATATGAATCCAGAACTTATCATGTTTTAAACAAATCAAAATAAATTGATTTTTTTTACTTTTAACCTTTTTTTCTTTCATTTTAATTTCATATTGGAAAAGTAAAACAAAGGAAAGGAATTGAATTCTATTGATAAAACAATGCACCTTATGTACAAAGAGAAGGAACATGATGTTTTATATCTTAAGGTTTATATGAGGGTCATGCCTTTTTCCAAATGACTTTTGAGTGCAATTGATTGTGTACATGTTAGTGAATTATTGTATAGAGATATGTATTTAACAATTATTCATTTTGAAATCAACACATGTGGTTCTTTGTTTGTTATCAATAAGATCTTTTATGACTAATGAAATCCATGTATTGAATTGGACTTTAAAAACATGTTTTAGTGGTCATTGCAAAATTGAATTTATAGGTTGTAGTTCATTTATGCAATTTGTTGATATGAAGATGACTAAAATGTTGGGCTAATCATCCTTCATCCAATTTATAAACTTTTCATTATTATATAATGAACATTAATCCAATAACCAAAACATTTTTGATGTTTCGATAAACTCAATTGTTCAACTTGTGAGTGTAGATATGACAACAACTTTGTGAACAAATCTTTTTGTGGTTTGCAAAGTTGACCAAAGATTATCATTAAACATGAGATCCTATCCATTGTTGATGCACATGGTTTTCCTTTTAATGTTGGGAGGCAATTTTTTATGATGCATGTAAAATGATTTGAAAGAAGGAAGAAGAATCCATCTACAAATGATGAAATGACAAGTGTCATTTATCGTGTGTTTTCTATCTTTGATACATTGATATGATTTGTATTTTTATTCACCCATGTTTGTTCCCTTGCTATTGGCACAAGGTGTAATGTGGTTTGGTCAATGTTGACTATTAGGGTTATGAAAATGTCATACTTTTAAAGGTAAACAACCTTGTAACCCATGTTTTACCCTTGTTGATTTCAATCAATAGCAAGTTTAATTGTTAAAAGCTTTTCCCTGTTTGAAAGTCCAATCCATCTATTGTTTCAAGAACTTTCTTGTGACCTTGAAACCTCCATGTGCATGTAGTGTATGACTTTAGGAAATAAAGATTATATCATGCTTCACACTATGGGTTGTATTTCAATTATGATAAGTGACTAACCCACCTTTCATTTTCTTAGCATAGTAACCAAGGTATTTAAAAGTTTTGAATACTCTTTAATAGTACCATGTTTTATTTATTCTTCTTTAATTTGGCAATCTCAAGTTGTTGTATGTGAATGTAGATCACATTGGGGTGTAAATCAATCCCACAAGCTTGGCCCCCTTAATTTCTCACACAAACTTGGGACTCCATGCTTCTTATAAAATATATTGAGAAAGTGTAAGGCTTGTGAATTATTATCATATTTCTTCGCAATAGCCATGATGGGTGGCCAAAGATCTAGTAAAAACCAATTGGTGTATGATCTTCACTTGTCTTATGTTGTTTTTTAATGCATTCATGTTGTCCTTCTTGTTTGATCTCTTGGTTTGATAATAAAGTTTTAAACATATTTTTATGGTCTACTTGCTAACCACTTTCTACTTGCTTCAAAATGATTTTGACAAGTACAACATATCAATTGAAGCAATCTTTCTCATGTTGTAATGCAACCTCTATTTCCTCATTTATGACTTTCTTAACAATAAAAATAAAAATAAAAATATTATCCGACAAATTATTGTTTCCAATCTTTCATTAAGCACTTCACAAAATCCTTGCTTTAAACAATCATAATATTTCTACAACAATTGTCATGTCATTTTATGTATATCTACCTCCATCATCTTGCTTCTATCAAACAATAGAAAACAAAGCAACTAGCTTGTATAATAACTCAAGAAATCGTGGCTATGAATGTTTTTTTTATAAAAATGATTAAATATTTTTTAAAAATAGTGACTAAAATACTAAAATGAATGAATGTTACCTTCCATTCATAATTGTTGAATTTCATTATATTGAGGATCTAATTTTTTCAATTAAAAATAATGTTGAAATAACATTTCCAGAATAAAATTCTCTCTCTCTATATATATATATCATTATCATCGAAGTTTTAGTTTGAACATGGGGCAACATTTGCTTGGTCCTATATGAACTCAATCAAACTTCATTATATCATCATCCCTTGCTTGATTTTGGGTAAATTTTATATTAAAGCTTTTTGATTGTGTTAACTTTGAATCCAATCATTGGGGTTTGTACTCACATTTGCAAATAAATAGATTGGACCAAATTTCCAATTAAAGCTTCAAATAAAAGTAAAAAGGTTGTGAAAAGGACCTAGGCTCATAAAGGTTAAAGGCTCATCAAAAGTTACATATCTTCTTCTCTTTGAAAAATGAATACATGTGAAGAAGCTAAATATGTTTCAAGCATAGAAAATGTTTTAAAATAATTATATAGTGACATAGTGACAATTCTTTTTTCCCCAATTTTGTGACCTTGGTGGACTAGCAATCATCCGCAAGAGGACTTAAGCCAAATTTGGCTATAGAGAAAAAAGTAGATTTTTTTTTGAAACCCCGGCAACATACATACAAGAACCTATGGTCTAAATGTGGTGATTTTCAAAGTTCTTTTCGTCGAAATATGGCACCTTAAGAAGGAAAAAAATAGGGGGGGGCAAAACAACAACATGTATATGTGTGTGAGAAATCCATGCCTTTTTTTTTACTAGTGAAAGAAACCTAAGTAGTTGGCTACCATGCCATTTTGTCCTTTATAATTTGACTCTTTAACTTTCAATTCCCCCAAAAAAGGGGCTAACTTATGTTCAAAATTAGGTCAAAATTAGTGCAATGATTAATTGACAAGAACAAAGGAAGGCCTGTGCAGAAATCTTAATGGAATGGATTTGTTAGCCTTGCCTACCAAGGAAAGGATATTGTTGTGTTTAGATTCATTATAGAGTATAGTAGCTTAAGGGATTTTGGCCCCTAGGTAATAGTAATAGGTCTATTTTTATATGAGGATTTTTGAAAGATGGTATTTTGGTTTGTTTTGAAACTTGAGATTAATTATAATAGAGTTATAATATCTTGAAAGATTTTGGTTTCTTTTAGAGGATTTTTCGAAGATTAGATTGTTTGCATGGTGGAATATTTGAGTTTTCATATTTCTTCTTTTGCCTGAAGATACTTACTTTTTAATGTAAATGGCAAGGCCACAGTGTGACACACCCCTTGTTTCCATAAGATTCTTCAACACCTGAACAAGTCTGACGAGAAATTTGGGTTTGTAGTTTTTTTTGTAGTCAAAGATTTTTTTGCAGCAGCTTGTTGTATGCAAATTATACATGATCTAAAAGCCTCTAGATACTTTTAGTTTTTCCTCCTTTGACAGACTCAGATTACATTCAGAGATTTCATAGTCTGTTGGGTTGGAGTTTTCTTATCCTGGTCTGGTGTATTTGAGTCTGACCCATTTGCATCATCTGTTTGAATTTTGTTGTGGGTTGTTTGGAAGGATTGTTAGTTTGGAGACTTGTTTGGTTTCTTCATCCCCCCACCCAAATTGCTAGCTTTGATCTACACTTGCACTTCTTCTTTTTCTTCTTCTGTTTCTTGTGAGAGTTGTGACTGGATTTGTTTTTGTGTTTGTTTTTGTTTTGTTTCAGTTTGGTTTCTATTTAGGTCAAGTGGGTTGCTGTTTTGTCTGTCTTGGTTTCTGGAAGCTCAAGTGTTGGGTGGCTCTCAGACTTTTTTTGTTTTGGCGAGAGGGTTTAAATCCAAAGCTCACTTGAATTTCCTTTTTTTGATCTTCTTGCATGACATTTGATTAGGATTAAAGGGAAAAAAAGCATGCATGGGGGGGGAAATTATGGAAGTTGGGGAGCGAATTATGCACCCCCAGCTGCAGTGCATCATCAACAGACATCTCCTGACTATTCTAATCTGTATACACCTGGTGCACCTCCATATGCACCACCACCGCCACTTCCACCACCACCCATAGTACCCATGACACACACACCACCTCCAGTGGTTCCTCCTAGCTCCCCTTATGATTTCCCACACAGTTCATTCACTCCTGCTCAAGAGCCCATTATAGCAGATCTGAATTCCGAGTTTTTGTTCAACCCTAATTCTTATTATGCTCCTATGGTGCCGTCTTACAATTTTGACAATGGACTGCTGCTGCAAGGAAGTCCTGGCTATGGTGCTGTGCCTGCTGCCCCTTCTCTGGGTTTTGAGCAAGCTGGGTACCTGGGTGGTGATATGCAAGGTGGTGGGACACCAGCTTCTGTACCTAGGAGGTCAGGAAGCTCCTCAGGTGGGGGAACTGCATATGATGCACAAGCATTTGGTGCTGGGAGCCAGGGAATTGGTGAGGTATATGTATATGATGGGGGTCAAGGACAGCAACCACAAGCACTGCAAGGGTTTGATGCTTATGGATCACACGTGTCATCTTGGAAATCAGGTGGATTTGAAGCTGGAGGGAACCTTGTGACTTATAATAATAAGGGTTTGGGTGGATCAAAAATGTCAAGGGCAACACCCAAAGTGGATACATATGACTTGGGTGGAGGTGTTCAAAAGTATCGGGTCAAACTGTTGCCTGATTCAAAAGATGTCATCTGCCAGGTATTGTGTATGACCCTGTTGTTGTCATACATATTGCTGCTCAAATTTCTTTCTTGTTTTAGCATCAGCATCATCTATGTATCAGGGCTGGTGGAATTTAGGGTTTTGTAATCATCGGCAAAGCTTGTGCACTCTGATAAAAGAAGTTGTCCTTGATGGACCAACCTACTAGGGTTTGTATAATTGGATGCTGTGAGCTTTATTATGAGTTCTGCTTCCAAGTCTGGAAGATAAAAGATGGTGTGTAAGATTAGGACTGCTCACAAACTCAGGAATTCGCCAACCATTTCTTGGTCTTTATCTCAGGGTTTATTTTAGGGTTGTGCATATCTGTGGAATTTTGCCATCCAAGTCTGGAAGAAAAATTATGCTGAAATTGGAAACCTGATTATATCTTTTGCTTCATCCCACTGCTGGACTATTAGAGATCTGAAATGAAGGAGGAAAAAAGATCAAATGGGTATCAAACTTTTGGTCAAAAATGATAGTGATGCTTGTCATGGAAAGAAGGGCAAGTTGTGGGAGACAGGAATTAGTCAGCAAAATTTTCTTTTTTTTACCTTGTTCTCCTGTGGTGGAGATGTGCAGATAGGCCTGGATGGAGTCAGGATGTTGGACCCAAGCACGAGCGTAACGCTGCGCATTTATCCTTTAGAAACCATTGAACGGTGGGAGGTGAGAAATCTTTCCTCACTGCTTTGCTGCATCTCCTCCTCAACCTCTTGTCTGCTACCTTTCTTCTTTTATCTAGATGAGGAATCCCTTTCCCTGATGGACTGAGGTACTACTCAGTGTGAGGTGTTTTGCCTTGATCCAAGAATGGAATATTGGGTTGTGCAGCAGATTCTTCTAATTAGGCCTGTTGCATTCTGTGTTGGAGATGCAGGTAACCGAGCCTTCAGTGTTCACATTTTGGGCCAAGAGTGCAGTAGACGTTGAGCAGCGCACCATCCGCCTTAAGTCTAGCAGCCACACTACTAGTGCAATTCTTGACACAATCACTGCAGCTTGTGTCCAGGTCTGTTCATCTGTTCTTTTTTTAAATGCACATCTTTTCTTTACCCTATAGCAAACTCATTTTATGCTGGTCTTGCAGAACAAGCACCAGGACAGTTGTCTTTTTCTGGCTTTTTTGTAGTAATGTGTGTAATGGATCTGGAGTTGTTTTATGCTGTACAAGTTTGCTGAAGTGGGCAATTTGGTTTGTGGTGACTCTTGTTTGAGGCAGCTATCTGAGATGCTTGCAAGAGATGGACCCAACAAAGCCTCAAGCAGTACAAGCTTAGTGCCCAGTCCAGTTGTACAACGAAAGAGCTCCATTGTGGATTGGGTCTCTATTCGACCTCGAGCTCTTACTCAAGAAGAGAAGCAGCACTGGGTATGTATCTTCTACCCAGTTGAAGGTTAGATGTTCTGCTTCTAGTTTTGTGGTCCCAGAATTGACCTTGTTGACATGTTTGTGTTTCTGCCTGGTGGGTTTTACAATTTTCATGCCTGTGACAATGCTGTTATCCTGGCCTGAAAATTTGGTCAAAGTGTGTGACTCTTGCTGAATGCCCTAAATCCTAAATCCTAAACCCTAGATCCTGCAACCCATGGCATGTGCATTGCATAGGTACCGGATGAAGCAGCGACCAAGTGCAGCAATTGTAGTGTTCAATTTTCTGCATTCAATCGACGGGTGGGTGCGCAAGTCCTGTCTCCTTTTCAGAATCATCATATCCAGGGTGCTGCTGAAATTAAACCTCCCTTCTTTGTATTGTGTCCCTCAGGGTTCCGGCCTTGTGTTTTTGCCGTAGGTGATGGGAGATATTCACTGAGCATGTGTTCAGGAATGCTGAATCTCCTGTCAATCTCAACTAGCTGACAAAGTTTTCTATATAATGAGTGACACTTTTTTAAAGAGAATTGCTCGTACAGATCCCACAATTTTGTTAGGAGCATATTTCATGCAACAAGAAAATGACTGAGAGACAAAAAGATAGTTCTGTTCTGAATGTTTCCTTTATGGGAGTATGTGTGTGCAGCACCATTGCAGGAACTGTGGTGACCTGTTTTGTGACAGATGTACACAAGGAAGAACTGCACTTACTGCTGAGCCAGATGCTGAAGTGGTGCGTGTATGTGATCACTGCCTGGTAGGTGTTTATAACATGAAATCTATTTGTTTTCTGTTGTGGTCTTGAGCTGGAGGCCAATGGGTGTTGGTGAAACTGATTTGTATCGGAGAAGGATTCAAGGTTTGCATTTTAGTTGCTTCTGTTGCACCAGATTGATTCCATGTTGGGTGTTGCCTTAACATGTGGTGAGCATCATGTCACATACATTACCTACTGAATCAACTCTGCACAAATAATATTGATCTGGGTTTGAATGACATGCGGTCAGGAGTTTAGGGCATTGCCTAAGCATGTTAGTGGCACACGTGTTAAAAGCTGAAATCTTCTGTGAAGGGTCTCGTGGTGCAAAATCCAAGTTCATTAATATGACAACTGATCTGACTTCTGGTGATGCCTGCAGGCTGAGGTAACACAAAGGCTAACTAACACAAAGGATACGAGCAACAGGGTGCCTGTTCTACGAACCCATGAAGATCTGGCCAAGACTCTTCAGGCAACTTCTTGCACCTTCTCACTTCAGACCTATTTTGTGAAAAATGTTCTTGCTGGCCTTGGATATATTCCATGGAAATTTTTTGCATGCTTCTGGAGTCTGAATGCTGCTGAGTGCTCCATGTAGATTTCTCTTGCTGTCAACTAGTTTGTATTTACATCCACTGGTCTGATGTGCTGGAAGCAATTCATCAAGTCCCTAAAAGGCTTACAGTTGAGCGAGACAGGAAATGGACTTTGGCAGCTGAGGAAGGCTTGGTATATTCTTTCCTGTTTGGCTGATAAGAAAATGTCTTTGGAGGGTTTAGGGCTAGGGACTTCTGGTTTGCATTGGGATGTTTGAAGAATTCTGAGGGAACCAAACCAGGCAGTTGATCTAAGAAGAAGCTAGATGGGTTCTGCAGTTTGTGTGAAAGGAATAAGTGGAGTAAATGCTGCTTGAGGGTGGTCTTGTGAATTTGAACTTAAAAAATCAGGAGGAGCTGGAGCGAAATGCAGGAAGGAAAGCTGAAAGGAGCAGCAGCCAAGATAGCAGCAGCCTGAGGAATACACCTGCAAAGTCATCTGGCACCTCTGTTCTGAACTGTAGCAAATGTGGAAGCATCTCATTGGTTACTGGAAGTGTCTCTTGTTGTCCATCATGTGGGGCTGGAACAAACCAGGGTCCTCCACAGCCTTGGCCAAATTCATCCACTCCACAGGGATCCAGCATACAGATGCGGGATGTGGCTTGTCCAACTTGCACAGTCCACCTCCAGGTGTTTCTTATTGCCATTAGCCTTTTAATAACGGGTTTCACCAGGTTGGCATGTATGCAACATGAGGGTGCATAAAAAGTTTCTGCCTGCTACCACATATGGATGAAATATACTCATGTGTATTGTTTACAGATGGAATACACACATACACGAGTATATTGAAATATACAATATGTGTTGTGGATTTGCTGATGAATCTCTGTTTTGTGATGAACAATTACACCCTTGACATTGTTTTGTATCATGGTTGTGCATTTAGAGTTGTTTCATGGAAGCATTTGTGGAACACAGAAGACAACAGCTTGCATCCTTGACAAAGATTTTGTTGTGAAGGGATGAGTGAAATGTTGCTGGCTTTAATAGGGGTGTCTGTCAGTACTTGTTCTGGGCATATTTTTTGGCTCCACCTACTGAAGGGCTTGTTGGTGTGTACATCCATCCTCAGGTGCAAGTGCCAAGCTTTGGAACAGAGACCGTGGAATGTGGTGTATGCCAACATCCGTTTCTCATCAGTGCTAATTGAGTCATAGGTGCAGCTGAAGTAGCTGCCACTGGTGATTGGGTTTTAGGAATAAGTGCTTGTGCCAGCTGCTTGTCTTTCTTGTACAAAGAATAGCTGTATAGAATTGACTAGAAGTTCAATGCAAAAGGGTAGGATGAGTTGTCAGATAACAAGTCTGAGAGTTGTTGCATATGCTGTCAAGCACAGATCCAGCAGGTTAGAGGATGTAAGATCATTACCCATCAGAGTATGTGAGAGTAACACCATTCCAACAATCCAAATGAGTGTTGAGCATTTCTGCTATGTCGGAATATAGCTAAATGTATCTTCAAGTAACTGCTTGCAATTGTAACCAAGATTACCAGCCTCCTGATTTTGTGTCCTTTGACTTGGTGAAACTTAGGTCGTGTTTATTATTAGGGTTTAGGGTATAGGATTTTATGGTTTATGGTTATTGCGATTCCAACAAAGAAATTGTAACTACTTTTTGAAGAAATTAGTATGATTATCTTGTAAATAATATAAATCCTCCTCCCCACAAATAGCTAATGAATAAGACTGGCTCATATATTCTCACCTTGCAAACATCTCTGCTGGAATTACAACGCTCACCTTCAGTGTACAATGCCCAGTATTCTATACACTAGGGAATATTGTCTGTTAATGGAGTAGTCCAGATGTTGAGTGAGAAGACTTAACTCTCAAATGGTTTTATTTGCCAAAGATGATTGATAAATGCCCATGTGGTCTGAAATGCACTATTGATAAAATTCAGGTTTTGTACGACTTGTCTTCACACCCCCAAAACTCCACACCATAAGCATTCCAATCTACCAAAGAAATTGTCTTTGTTTTCATCCAAAATAGAATATGGCTACCTCCCGTTTTGATGGTTGATTGTATACATCAGAAGCATCAAGTTGATGTGTTCAAGAATTTTCTTCTAGAAGAAATTTGTGTTAAATTTGCAATGTTGGTGAATTATGTTACTTGATGGATTGAATGAATTGATTATGATTCCAAAAGAGAAGAACCAAAGACAATTGTGTAATAGGAATTGTTGATTGAAGGCTAAATGCAAAGAGATGAAAACTGCCATCGTTTTGACTTTTGTTGATTGTGGTATAAATGCCATAGAGATTGGAACCTCATTCACCATATACCCAGCTAATCTTTGTTTTGTTTGCTCTGCTTGCAAGGGGGAGACTAAGGAATGATGTGTAGTTTTCATTCAGTCACACATATTGAGGATTGTTTGGGTTCATTTCATTTCTTCTGGGAACTTCATGGAACATTTCATATTTTTACCTACCAATGCTGAGTTGAATTTGCCTAATGGGGCAGAGCCATATGCCGTGAGCTTGGTTGTTTCTCTCTCTTCTAGGTGGAATATGATGTATGAAATGGATGTTGGATTTTTGGAAGATGGGGAGCAGAGGGCAGCCAGCAATTGAGCTTCTTGATAGGAAGAAATAGAAACGAAAAAAATAATATTGAGGAAAAATTTGAGAAACCAGGTTGCAACGATTGCAGGCCAGTAGTAATAAGTGAGGATTTTCCAAACCAGATGTATTTCTAAAATAGTATAGTAAGTAAAAAAAAGACAATTGATGACAATTCAAGACTCTGGAGAGAAAATCCTTAGTTACTATAATATTTGCAGCAATTTTATTATTATTATTAGATTTTGAGTTGCCAGGCTGCTTGCTGCTCTGCACAGGCCCCAAGAAGTTCACAAAGAGCAAATATATCAAGAACTTAGAGTATTTTTATCTGGTTCAGAATTGGCCAAAGAAAGCCAAAATTCTGTTCCAACAGAAGTTGCAAGCCATATAATTTACAGCGAAATCTGCATCAAGTACTTTGGGGCTATTATGAGATTTTGGCAATGATCAGCAGCAGCTGCTGTTGTGGTTGCATGCTGCAAATTGCAACAACAGGATAGAGAACTCATTTGTGGCATGAGCAAGTGGCACAGTTGCACATGCTTCCACACTTGCAGTCATTCTCCACGTTGTAGCTGCCATCAAACAACCACCCCAAAAGAAAAAAACATTGAGAACAAAAATTTGTCAACCCAAAATCTTGTACAATAATAGTATGAGAGAAATATGTTAATCCAAAATCTCATACAAAACACTGAGAGAAATTTGTGTAGGGTAAAAAGCCCCGGGTGGGAAAGTGGGGGAGCATTCTCAAAAATGCCGTGGGCCTAGCTAGCATCTCATTCAAGGCAAAATCAAGGACTATTTTTTTAGAAGAAGGCTTAGTTAGGGCTTTAGAAAGACTTACTTGCGCATGTCACTCCCTGAAACGGAGGCCGACATCTGCATGCAGCTGTCATAAGAGCACAGATGGGAAGAAAAATAGATCAGATGTGGACACAATCCCACCCATTTTCCAATTCAACCGCAAAAAGATACACGTGTAAAAAAACACTCTCTCCAAGCTCTACCCACAATAATTATTTTCTGAGACTCATCCTCCTCCCAGTGGGGTTTGAATCCACAAAACTTGCATGAATGAAATGACTATGGCCACCGCTTCAACAACAACTCCACCCATGATGATGGCTTTAAAATTAAAGAACGATACAAAATTTCAGAAGTGATAACAACCAACACTCCGATTACAGGAAGAAAATTTAATCACGCACAACAACAACCCCTCCCCCACCAAAAAAATAAAATAAAATTGAAAGAACTATAAAGAAACCATAATCAATGAAACAAAGCCTCTGCTGATCTGCAGCAAATAGGTAGTGAAAAACAAAAAAACATGTGCGCAGAAGAAAAAGAATGGGGAAAAGGAAAATTCCGAAACACAACAACAAAATTGAATTGATCCGTCAGTAACCGACGACCACACCAAGCACCTAAATTCGTTCGGCGACCACACCAAGCACCTAAATTCGTTCAGCGACCACACCAAACACCTAAAATTCTTACTTGCAGTTGCCTGGTGTGCAGGAGCAGGTAGCTCCGCAGTTGCAGTTAGGGCCTCCACAGTGTTCCATCATTGTCGCTTTGTTGCAGGAATGAAGCAAAGAAACTCGAAAATAGAGAGACACAGAGAGAGAGAGAGAGAGATGGTGATGATGACGACTAGAGCAGTTACAAGACTAGAAAGCTCGCAATCCTCACAAACAACAGAACTTGTTGGTTTTCTGCCACTGCAAGTCTGCTTCTTATATACACAGGGCCAGGGGTGAGGAAGCTGTTGGGGTGATGGGTCTGATGAGCCAAAAAGAAATGCCCTTTTTTTTGTTTTTTGGCGAATTGTGGGGACCTCTAAAAACTATATATGCCAAAAAAACAAACACTACTTGTGCAACTTGTAAAAGGAATTTTTTTGAGGGGAGGGGAAAAAAATTATTAAAAAAAAACCTGCAACAGTCGCCATATTTTCAGGGAAAAAAAAGTCACATTTTGCCATACTTAGACAATGAGCTTTCTATAGGTTGCCGCCAGAACTGGGCAGGAAATAAATAAATAAATAAATAAATAAATTATAATTATAATTAATTTACTGTCTGATTTGTAGCCAGATTTGGCTAAATCCTCTTGTGGCTGATTGCCACTTTTGGAGCAACATGAGAAAATTCAAGAAAAGAAAAGGGCAAAAAAAAAAAAAAAACAAAAAAAAAAAAAAAAAATAAAAAAAAAAAAAAAAAAAAAAAAAAAAAAAAAAAAAAAA
>Ga0116231_10008368_pt1 | contig 18198 bp, 7 predicted proteins | sample S1TSphgellanicum_2_FD_89695 | JGI IMG/M metagenome (GOLD analysis project Ga0116231, IMG submission 89695) | Host-associated microbial communities from peat moss isolated from Minnesota, USA - S1T2_Fd - Sphagnum magellanicum MG | ecosystem: Host-associated > Plants > Peat moss > Unclassified...
CAAAAGAAGAATTATGGAAACTCAAATATTTCACCATGCAAAAATATAATCTTCAAAAAAAAAATCTTCTAAAAGAAACCAAAATTTCTTCAAGAGATATTATAACTTTCTAACTGATCTCTCAAGTTTCAACATAAGCCAAAATATCGATCTTTCAAAAATCCTCATATAAAAAAAAAAAATAGACCTATTATTATTATCATTACCTAGGGGCCAAAATCCCTTAAGCTATTATAATTACTCTATAGGTAATGAATCTAAACACAATATCCTTCTTGCCTTGGTACTAGGCAAGGCCAATAAATGCTAGAACATTATTTGAAATAATATTATGCTAGAACATGTGGTGTTCATTGTGACATATATATTACATTAAAAGGACCATATTACAATATACAATATGTGATGTTTATTGTGGCATATATTACAATACAACGACCATTACAATGTACAATATGTGGCGTTTATTTGTGGCATATATTACATTACAAACACCATTCCAACATTCAACATGTGGTGTTTATTGTGGCGTATATTACATTACAATATACAATATGTGACGTTTACATTATGATGACCATTACAATGGACAATATGTGGCGTTTATTGTGGCATATATTACATTGCAACGACCATTACAATGTACAATATGTGGCGTTTATTGTGGCGTATATTGCATTACAACGACCATTACAATGAACAATATGTGACGTTTATTGTGGCGTATATTACATTACAATGACCATTACAATGGACAATATGTGGCGTTTATTGTGGCGTATATTACATTACAACTACCATTACAATGTACAATATGTGGCGTCTATTGTGGCGTATATTTCATTGCAATGACCATTCGACTTTAGAGGTCTAATGTGTAGCGTGTTGGTATTTGTAGTAGTTCAACTTAGCTTTGCTGAGGGGAGGACTTGTTGTCTTTCTGCAAGAATGAAGGTCATGCATGATTAGGCTCTGCAATATATTCCCAACATCAAGGGACAAGGGAGTGTGCTTCAACCGAGGACCTTTTGCACATCCACACCCATGCAATCTCTTTGTAGCTAGCTGGGTACATCATAAAATCAGTGGGGTGTTTAACAACACACGAGCATCTCTCTTGCTTGCTGCCACAGATTCAGTGGTCATTGTATCAAAGACAACCTGCATTCGGGCTCGGTTTCCACAGATCTACATTGAGCAGCAACATGAGGGTTGACACTCACTGACTAGAAGCTGCTGCACACCAAGAAGTTCTTGAGCTTCCCGATCGCTGCATTTTAAAAATGCCACCGCCTCTCTGCATTTTGCCTACTAAACGAATCCGGGAATTGGAAAGTATTCTAAAAATGTCACCTGTACTATTGTGTGTCTAAAGTGTGGCCCCGTTTGAATGTTTGACATTATCAACTGGAAATCGTGAGAAATTTTGAATCCCAATAAGCTATTCACCAGAATTATAGATACAAAGTTCATCCAGATAAAAAACTATAGGAATCTGAGGATGATGTGTGGGCTTACAAGAGCATTTTGTATAGCAGGTGGATGCTTGCTGGTTTGATAAGACTGGCACTCTGACCAGTGATGATATGGTAAGAAGAACAAGATTACAGATCTTCTACCCAATGTGTTTGTTCTCCTCATGAACTCTGTCTTTTCCCAATCCCCTTGCTGCATTTTCGTGACCTCCACTAACCTTCTGCATTCCTCAAATATACATGTCGCAATTTGCTGCCAGAACTGGAGAGAAGCATGTGAAGATGCTTTGTTTTTCCACTCATTTCAGATCTATCTTCCCCAGATGGAATGTCACTGTAATTGCAGATGGCAATGGTGGGTTAGCTTTACTTCAAACAGAGATTGTCAATTGCCCTTGATGCAGCCAAAAGGTATCAACAATTCTGTGGTGGTTTTCAGGCTCAGTAATGTAACTGCAACAGAGTTTAATTCTGCCAGTATAGAAGCCACTTAGAGTGTGTGCAAGTTCTTGTGTCACCCATAATTGCAAGTTCTTGTGTCACCAAAGAATTGACAAGGAATTTCTGACTCAAGGATCTACTGGGTTCCAGCATTCATGAACTTACGGGCTATTGGGGGTGGTGTGAATGCAGAGTTACAGATCTCCACACCAGAACTCTTGTACACAAGGATTTCAATGACAATCTGGTAGCAAAGGTCACAGACTTTGGGCTGGTATGCTTGCTTGAAGATGGCCCTAATATTAATGTCCCCTCCTCTGCACCTAATGGTGCCAATCATTTCCTTGATCCTAAGTATTGTGGAAATCTTCATCTCTAGTGTGGTGAATTGTGAACATTTTGCCACTGAAACACTCTGATGGGTGGAATCTATTTTTATCTTAGGGTCTCTGATTTTTGCTAACATTGGTTATTGGGAATGCTTATGAATGTTCAATACATTACACATATTGACAGAGAAGAGCTTCAACAGTTCTGAAGCTGAATGGAATCTTGTGGACTGGATAACTGATCTCTCTGCACAAGTGAGGCTCAGAGTTTTTAGCACAAATTGAAGTCATAGTTTGCATATCCAGTGGCACACTAATTCATAGTGAACTGTGCTGTTTGGTTTTGGGACCTTTCATGTAGTCTCTGTAGACCGAATGTGAACTACTTCAAAGTTAGGATCTCGATTGTTTGCTTGTGCCATCGGTTGCAATGGCTGCTCACATTCACAGACACAAGTGCTGCTGATACTTCCCCCTTTCAAGGTCATACTTGGTGATGACAACTTGATGGTGGCAGCAGCATGTTGTTGCAGTGAGATCCCCATTCATTTCTGTCATGAATAAATAGCCCTCAATGCTCATCTCCCGCACTTGATTGGAGGTCAGCTATAGGGATTTGCAGGAACATGGGGTGTGAACTTGTAGCTCTTATGGACAATATTGTCAGTGCTAGAGAAATCAACCATGCTGTTCATCCAGAGTAGGTGACTAATGGTGTCCTGAACAAGAGCCTTTTTTCTCAAAATCTGCCAAAATCTGTTCATACTTGTGGTTGCTGTACAGATGCTAGGCATGATGAAAATGACAAAAAGTTTGAGGAACTTAATCACTCTCACAAGATGGGTTTCCAACAGCAATCAACAAAACACTGTGTCAAGAGTATTGTTGTCTTGCTCATGTTGATCAGCGACATATGGTGCAGGCATGTAACTGGAGCAGCTCAAGCCCTCGTGCAGCAATTTGGACTTGCAGGCTCCATCTCTGACTGGAAGACCTAAGCTCATTGACAGAAATGCTCAATCTCTGACTGGAAGACCTAAGCTCATTGACAGAGATGCTCAACTCTTGCTGCAAAACTTGACATTCAACAACTTGTTGCTACTAAGAGAGGGTCTTTGTGTGTACCTGAGATTGTTGTCTTGCAGCTCTTTATCTTTTCATTTGGGAGATTTGGGTCCACCAACAAGGACCAGAGGTTTGTGCAGGTCTTCATGTCCTTCAGGTAGCCCCACCCATCAGAACTCCTTTTCAGTCTGCTCTGTGGAAAACAATGTGTTGATTGTCAGATTGTGACAGCAAGCAAGAAGTCTGTCTCAAGAGGATGCCTCTATCTCCACTACACTTCATTGTCAGATTGTGAAAAGAAATATTCTTCAAAGGATTAGAAATCCCACTGGCATTTAGGAGCCTGAGACTGTGAACCTGTTCAAACTTCAATCCGGACTTGAAGCACTGAACATCTCATGAGCCAAATTATGCAAAATGTCCAGACAAGTTAGTTGCCTTCATCTAGCTAACACACAAGTCCTTGTGATGACAGAAAAAATTGTTGTCACCAGAATGTGAGATGTGTAATCTAAAAGGACTTGAATGAATCCAAGATCTGCGATGACAAGAGAAGCTCTTGTGACAGAGTTGGAGATAATGTTCTTGTTCAGCAAGAGCTCTCCAAGTTGGAAAACAAGAGAGGAAGAAGAGCATGTCAGCAATATGAGGAACTATGGTCAATACTAAATCCTTATTCAACACATCCCCATCTCTGGTGTTCCCTCACCTTCACATTATGTGACCACCAACCGTAACATTATAATGTCAATTGGTGAACAACATTTGTTATTTCAAATGTTTTGGTGAAAAACATGGTGCTTGCTTCGTACATCACTATCGGAATCCCCAATCAATTGTTTGGTGTTCTTGTTCCAAAAGTGGAACTAAACATTCTCTTCAACATTATCGACACACCATCAACAATCAATGCCCCTATGGGGTTAGCAACTATATCTACTAGCACAAATGATTATGCTAAGTGAATCTAATGTTGAGCCTCACCACATTGAAGATCTAATTGTTCATCAACACCATGTGGTTCTTACACCTAAGCTTCATAATTGTTCATCAACACCATGGGGTTCTTACACCTGAGCTTCATAATTCTTCATAACACCATGTGGTTCTTACACCTGAGCTTGATAATTCTTCATAACACCATGTGGTTCTTACACTTGAGCTTCATTCTTATCATTGGTGCAATCATCAAAAACATTTTGACATGACTTGAAACCCTATCATGGTTTCCACTACCATGTACATGTGGGTCCTAATTTCCTCAAAGATTTAGCATAACATCATGGTTTGCCACAAAACCTACAAATTTTGCTTTACCAAAATAACCCAATCATCATTATGATCAAATGGTGATGATTTGCCTTTGATTCGTTATGAAACTAGTGTACCCAATTTCACTTGAAATGTCATATTCATAATGAAAGATTCAAAATTTGTGAATCTCACTTCAAGGCTATTGGGTTGACTTAGTGTTGACTTGGGTGTTAAACCCTTGTGGATGGCACCTTTCCTTTTATGGTCTTTCTCATAATCATGTCCTTCATTAACATTAACAATTTGTAATTGTAATTTATGTCATAGTTTTGGGTGTAATGTGAAACAATGATTTGTATCATGTTTATGAGTATTAAAATGAAAAAATGGTTAACTAAGATTAAGGTTGAAGGTAGTGGTCTAAAGGGGATTAAGGCAATCCTTCTTATGATGGGGCCCATCACACTTTCAACATTTGTATTTCCCCCTTTGTTTAACAAAATTGATGTGAAATCATCTTGTGTTGATTTGGTTCCCTCAATTTTTTATTTTAGACCTTATTGGGCTTGCCATGATATTAAACTAATGGTGTCAATGATTTTTTTGGATTTTCAATCTTAAACACCAAAACTTAAACCCAAAATTAAATGCATCGCATCATGAAAGGTATACACCATAATACTATATCCAAAAAGGCTAAAAGGGGGTCACCATAATGTGTTTTCACCTAGATTCAAACCTTGCACATAAAAATCAAATAAAATAATTCGAAATCATTCAACAATTGAACTATCACAATCTTTGAAATTAAAAGGTTTTTTTTTATATATTATCGCAAATTGTCTTGTTAACTATTCTTTCCCAAATCTGAAACAAGGTTTTTCTTCACTTGGTGAGGTAGGTGATATAACAATGCCCAAAAAAGGACCTTGCCAAATTTGGCTACCAACCAAAACAACTGATAAATAAAAATTGGAGACATTTTCCACAATAAAAGTTGGGAGTCTATCCAAGAATAAAAGTTTAGGTTTTTGCATTATTGTTTATTTAATTTCTTTGGATCTTGGAACATCTAGTGTAGTTGAGAATGTAGAAATAGTTTGACATTTTCAAACCTTTGTAGTAACCTCTTTTTTTTCTTGGAATAAAAGCTCAAATTTTTCACATTGAAGATTTTTGTGTTTTGCATATTGAAATTAGAACCAAAGGTTACCCAAAACTAGAGGTTATGGGATCAAAAACTAGAACCAATTTAATTTGAAAATTAAAAGGGACCAAAACCAAAACCACCCCCTAAATTTTAAAAAATAAAACCAAACCTATATCTAATTTTTGTAAAACAAAAGTCTCAACTAAAATAAAATTAATCCCTTGAAAATTTTAAGACCTAGAACTAGAGGTTCCTCCTATAACTTAAAAGCTTCCCAACAATAAAAAAACCTTGTTGTAATTAAAAAAAGGGGTATACTTCCTCTTTTTGTTCCCCCTTCCTCCCTTTGGATGTGCATGTGCATATGTCCAAACTTAATTTCACATTATTTAATGGTTGTAATTCATCCAAATTAATATATACAATCGTTATAGTATAGTAGATGGAGATGTTCAAATGACAAGTAATAAAAACTAGTATATGGGGTATTTTTTGGAATCCTTCATATGGTTGTCCATGGACCATTCCAATGACAATTTCAAAAGAGCTACCTCAACGTCAAGCCTAACTATTTCAATCGTTTTTTAATAATTGCTTCCTTTTCCTATGAACTTTCTTAATAATTCTTTCCCACCTTTCTTAATAAATACCTCCATTTTATAACTATCTCACTCTTTTCCCCTATTCACCAACATGGATATGAAAAAAAATAATTAACATGTGTTTTTTCAAGTCCATGAGTTGTATATTAATTTAAATTAAAATTGACATTGACATAAATAATGATGAATAATTGAAAACCATATGAAAACACAAGAAAAATAAAAATAGTTGATTGTCATTGGTAGTGCATAGCAATGCAAAGCTTAAATTAACATATACAAGTTCCATTATAATGTAATAGATGGAAATGTTCAAATAATAATGTTGAGTTCTAATCATAGCACGTAACAAAACATGAAATGTTTGTGTGAGCATTAAGGCTCTTTCAATTGGTAGATGCATTTTAAAGCACTAATATATAATATGATTTGAACATGTTTATAATTTAATACATTTTTGTCATAAACTTCAATTAGTTGAAGGTGTGTTCATGTTTTTTTTCTTTTAACCGGTGAAAAATGGATGGCACAATTATATTTCCTTATTAACAAATAGTTCATAAGATATTAGGAAATTCTAAACCATGGTGGTGAAATTGTTGAAAAAAAAGGTGATGACTCTTGAGAAATAATAAAATGCTAGTAAAGGAGAAGGAAGTTGCCTTAGAAAAAAGGTTAAACTCAAGTTGGAAGATGGTTCATAATGTATGTTTTTATGCAAAATGGTGTCATAAATGCCTTGGTGACTCCACAAAGATAGTACATATATTTGTTAGTAACATTGTTGCTTTTACATAGTGGTCAATGAAATCTCATGGTATTGTAACACAAAAAAAGAATTTCACATGGGTGATGGACATTTGTATACATGTTACTAATTAGCGACAAAGTGAAAACTATGTAAATATGAACTCCATTATAATTTAAGATTATTATCTCGTGGGCCTATTTTGAACTAATCCATAATTCTAATGATAATGATACTTAAAAGTTGGTTTAAGGATAGCAACTTCAGGTTTTTTAAGTTGTCCATTTTCAATGACAATTTCTAAAGATGATTCTACATGAAAGTCTTTTTATATTTGTCTTTTCATATCATCACTTTTGAATCATCACATGTAGAAATTGAAATTTTTTGGTCCTCCCAACACATATTTGAATTCAATTTAGATCACATGATATCGAACAACACAAATTGTGAAATGCAACATGAATATTGAACAATGCATAATTTACACAAAAAATTTCATGAAACTTTTGATTCTATAAGTTCAAAAAAATTGTCAAAATATGATGAATGAACAAAAACACAAAAATTTCCACATGTAACAACTATGATTAGATCATTTCACAAATTGTCAAAACATTATGAATAAACATAAACATAAAAATTATCATGACATAATCAAAAACATAATATGAAATTGTCATGACACTATCTTTTTTTAAACAATAATTTCATTGACATAATAAAAATAATAATTTTACCATCATGATGGGTAAACACATTATTATGACACAAATTCTAAAATAATATATTTCCACTTATTATTTCACATGGGTATTGACTAACTTTAGGAACTTAAAATTGCAAGTTGAAAATCCACCTTATAACACCCACCTTAAACATTGTAGATTAAAAATTTGATAAATTGAATTTTGGAATATATATGAATGGAGGTGTAAATGATTTCATGGAAAATCTATATGACCATTGAGTTTTTTTTTGGTATTGTAAATTTATTTTTTTAAATGAAAATATATCAATATTCCAACCTTATGTTAAATTGATTGTTACTAATAATGTAGAGCAATGAGGAGACCAAGTATTATTAAGTATTAATTGAAAAAAAAGTAAGTGTTGATATATCTTTTTTTGAAATATCATTGTATTAAAATCATTAAACACAAATGATAATCAAGTATGCTAACTTTATATGTGTTTAACATGTTAAATTATGAAGTGAAAACATCGAATAATATAAAGTATCATTCATGAGATGAATTAATGAACTTTTAAAAACCATTGGATTGCATAATCAAATAGACTTTGAAATAATGTCATGGAAATGTAATCTAAATTCCTAATAGGCCTAGATGGAAAAAAAGAATTTAACATCCATTAGCTATTTAAATATTTTTTAAATATTGTGAAAGGATTTTATCCTCAATTTTTCAATACAAATATAGTTTGTGTGATGAAATTTGTAATGCAACAAACTCAAAAATTTGTTCATGAATACATTTTATAATGTTTCATTAATCATTCTAAAGGTTAATGGCCTATACCATAGTATCTTTGTAGCTTTCACACTAATTATATCATTTGTACAAAATTTTAAATTTTCAAAATTATTTTATTAAAGGGAAACAATTACAAGGGAAAATCCTAAGGTGATTTTTTTAATTCTATGTTAAAATTTTACACTTTGCATCAGATAGGATATTGTTTAAAGAGTATTATGTGAGGGTGCAATTAATTTTCCCACCTTATTATCGTCTGATTTTTAATATTCACATATTTAAACCACCCTAAACTTAATTTAAATTTTAATATGTTTGAATTGAATTTTTATATCATACATTTGTTTCGATTTCTAGTTTTAATTGAAGCTATGAAAAGTAACAAAGGATGCACAATCTATCCACGTGCACATATATACAAGGCAAACAACCATTTAACATAAATAAAATCATGATTATTTTTATACACACAACTTAACATCGTGTTGCCAAGGAGGAATCCTTAACAACATTCATTAATTCATCCCAAAAACTTCCCCAACCCTTTCATGACATTACTTTCCCCACTTTTCTCTCAAAATTGAAATCAAATTCAAAACCTAAGAGACATTGTAAACTTTTGCAAACTTTGAATAACAAAAAATTAAATGGACCTATTAACATTTAACAACTAAGTCCCCTGTACATGTATGTTATAATTTTCCTAATGGTTATTTAATACTTAAAATCAATGCATACCCAATATTAATTGTATCTAGGTTTTGATAACAAACATGATCTCATTATATAATTAATTGATTTATATTTTTTATCTAACAACAAATATAGGAGACCCTATTTTTTTGCTCACAAAGTTTTCAAATTCCAAAATGAGTGTTTTCCTTCAAAAAAAAAAAGAATATATTTTTGAATATTCAAATTTCTTTTATTTTTGGCATCAAATTTTCAAAAGTAATTCGTTTTTTATCGGCACATGTTGAAGATGCTCAATTTGTAATACAATACATAAAATAAAGTGATTCCGATGCAAAAATTATTAAAGATGCATACCCCAAAGTAGGGCATAACATTATTATTTCATTTGATAGGAATTTTGTTATACAATGATCATTAATAACTTGGATATAGGAAGCTCAACATTCATTGATATTGTGATTCACATTAATTAATTATGAATCCATCCAAAGTTCAAGTTTTCTTTTTGTGATAATCTTTTTGAATTAGCCAAAAATGTCTTCAATCTTCATAATTATAGATAGATAATGTTATAAAAAATTTCATTTGACTCACTTATACAAGTGAAAATGGTACAACTTTAAGAAAAGAATATTAAATAATAATGCCATTGTAGACAAATACAAAGAACAAATGGGAACTTGAGGAATGAAATACATGAACATTAAGCAAAGAATATGGGATAAATAATGAAAACACATAGGGAACACAATAATGAACTAATTAAGAGCAATTGAGAATCATAAATGGGAGAAATTATGCATTTGAATGGGAATATGCATAATGCAATTGGAAACACCTTTGGGGATAAAAAAAAGGTTCCAATTCAAAATATTATTTAACCAAAAAATGGAACCAATTTGACTTTTTCACCTAATTGTCTCTCACATATATGATAAGTTTTCATACACTCCAACTTTCCATCTACCTTTGTCCCAAGCACCACACAACTCACATGTTGCAAGTAATTCAACTTGCAAAGATCCATGACACAAACATTAAACCTCCCACCTATTTCCCTATGTTAAATTCGATGTCACCCATCCACACTTGTACATTGCAAGCATACATACTAGAAGAATTGGATTAGGTCTACATCAATTTCCATTTTTTTCTCATGGGTAGGTGGGTAAAAGTCACAATGCAAGACACTAATTTAAAAATTAAGATCAACAAAATTCCATTAGGCAACAACACATATGTTAAAAAAGGTAGCCTCCTTTATTCCATCAAGAAATAAACAAATATTATCACACTATTTTAAACCTATGATAAGTTTGTTCTTATCAAAACATCCCAAAAATTTCCTTTTGTTTGTTAAATGTTTGTGTCCCTATACTATTTTGGTTACCACCTAGACCTTTGTTCATGCCATACCAAAAATGCACAAATTGTCTCTCTTTCTCTCTTGCAACTTCTTTTTGCGTTTTCCATCTCATGTTGACTAAATTTTTACAACAAAAAGACCTACTTCCTCTTTATGTTAAATAAGGTGGCCCACTTTAATCAAGCTCACCCAAAAACTTGAATGTTCATTCTCCTAACAACTTTCCAACACAACAAAAAGTTTCACTTAATTTCCACATTGTGAAACAACATCCATAAAAATACTTCACCTCACATCTACAAGCTATCAACTTCACTCATACACCCATCCCTATCTCCTACATGCTTCTCTTTCCTTAAATTGCCTTTGCACTCTTCCATCCCAAAGCTATTCTATTTTGCTTTGTTGGCAAACTTTGCATGATCTCATTATGTCCCACCACCAAGCTTGAAATTAAACCCATCAACAACACATCCAAAATCTTCCAAAAACAATAGCAAAAAATAAAATCCAATATGATCAAAACAACAACCTTAACCATGTCCTCACAAAAACACCGACATTTTTTGTTGGTTGCTTATATGTTATATTCATAATTGTGTTTTTTCAACAATTTTTGTCTAGGTGAATGAGGCAATGGTAGGGGCAAGATTTTGATGGAGGAGGATAGGAAATTCAATTATTGACTTTTCTAAGATCAATAGTTCATTACTCGTTAACTAACAACTCTTTTCAAGGTTAAGTTTGAAACAAAAATTCTAATGAACGTCCAAGTATATTTTAGATGTTTGAAATGTTTTGTCATGTGGAATTGATGCACATTAACATCATTAACACATACCTTAAAGAAAATATCCATCCATTCCCAAAACTTCACCCCTTCTTTTAAAAAATGTTAGTTGCATTTTTCATTTTAATATCCATATTCTCCAATGACACAATATTGTTTGTGGTTAATAAAAATTTCAAAGGCCATATGAATTTGTCAAAAACCTTTCCATCCGATGTACTAACTTTCCCATTTAAGTTAATAAATCTTCTATCACTGACATTGGGTAGAAATTCCCTACCTATTTACCTATGGTACTTACCCACTTACATAAGTAGTTGCGTAGGTAATGTGCAGTGTAAATAGGACATAGGTAATTAAGGTGGAACCTTGATGACTAAGTTTGTGGTTCTAAATAATGTTGGGGAATTATATATATATTTTTATAATTCCCATTCCAATTTTTTTTTAACTTTCAGAATAAGAAAACCTCCAATAATGTAAATGTTTAAAGCCTCGAAAAACTAATGGTTTTCAATAAATAACTGGCAATTTTGTAGAATTTTATTTGATCAATTTTTATCTTTTTTGAGACAGGTGGTTGTATATCGTAATTGATTCTCAAAATTTTGAAAATTGTGCTTTATTGTTAACTAGTTATTTATTTTTTTGAAAATTATGATTATATATCTTTGAAATTATTGGTTATTAGGTTTCATTTTTAATACCCACCCAACACTAGTTCCAACCACAACTAAATCATAATGGGTTTCCAATGGATGATGCAATGGTAGACAATGGTGGACCAACAAATTTTTAAATTGTTTTGAAAACAATAGTTCGGAAATTTTTGAATTTTTTTTCTAATGTAAATTTCACTAATATAGAAAATTTCTTGGAATTCTTTAGCCAAAATGTCAAGATCACAAAACTAAAGGGAAAACAATGGTAGGTGTCAAATGCATAATCCCTTAAAACCCAATAATTTCAAACCAAAAAGGAATCAATTTGAATTCATTGAATTCTTCAACAAACCTAAAATTAGATCAATTGAAAATTAATGAAAAGTGAGCTCCAAAGTCCAAATTCCATACCCCCCAAAGTCTTGATATGATCAAAAAGTTTTGAAATGCAAATGCAATAGACAAAATACACAAAATCATAAAATGGGAGAAATGCACCACCATAATATTTTTAAAAATACATATTTAATATTTATTTATTTATTTATTAAAGATTCCATGCTAAAAAAATGTTTTTAAGTATTCTAAAAGATTATTTGTATTATGTCATAAATTTTTTTGCTTTGAAAATAATACATTTTTTTTGAAAATTTCCACATTTCTACAAATAATATAATTATGGTTGAAGCTAATTTGTACTATCCTAGTTCCTCTTTGATTAATTATAAAACTCAAAGACCAAAAGTTCAAAATAATCAACCTAGTAAGTGTGTGACCTTCGTATTAATGTTCAATGTTATATGATTCTTTTTTATATAACTTAGGTTTTAGTGTTTTTTTAAAGTGGAAATCAAAGAACCTCCAATCCCATTTTTTTGTTTTTTAAAAATTAAAAAACATTCAATTCAAGTTTTTTCAAAAAGTCTCAAAGAACTAGAGGCATTCAAAAAATAATTTACCAAAAATTATAGTTTATAGAAGGTTATTAATCTCACAATTCTTAGAATTTTTTGGAGATTTGCAATTATATATCAAAACTAGTTTTCAACTTTTTAAAACCTTGCAGTTTTATATCAAAATATGAAAATTTGATTTTTTGGAAAAACTTGTAATTATATGTAATTGAGAATAACCAGTTATTAGGTTCCATTGTGACCTAAAAGGAAATCCTAAACTAAAAAGTTCAAAAGGTGTTGCTTTAATCCAACAATTGATAAACCACTATAACCATTCATGATCATGTTGATCATGCCTTGGTCCAAATAGATTTATTTTTTAATGTTATGTTTACAAGTGTTTACATTCGCGAAGGAGGAAGAATGTGGGCGTTTTGGTCTCCATGTTTTAAAAGATGAGCTTACTAACTTATCATATTTGTTTTTTGCTTTTCATGGTGGATCACAGAGTCTTGGTTCCAATTGGTTGGCAAGATTTTATGGTGATTTGGAGCTTCAACTATTTGAAGGAGAACAATTCATCAATGGAACAACTTTTTTTGTTTTCCTTTAATCTTGGCAAGAGCTAAGTTTTTTTTTTCAATGAACATTGTTTTGGATTTTTTGTAGAGTTGTTTTGATGTTGAATGCATTTGGAAATGAATGCTTTATGTGTATAACTTTGTTTTTTGAGATTCTGTTGCGTCGAAGATATAGAGTCTATGGTAGTACGTTAGTTACAAGTTGTTGGTGAAAATGACGCAGAATTTAGAGGGTTCATGAACTACTTTTTAGTGGCATTGCCTCAAGAGTGATCAAGCTTGAGTTTGGGAAGTAGGTTCTGGGATGGGATGAAGTGAGTACCTTGGTTGGCGCTTTGAATTTGGGGTTTGTAGTTGGTTTCCACTTGGGAAATTATTAATTTTTATTCATTAGGTGTGGGATTGGGTTGAGTTTTCTTTCTTGTAAAAACTTATGGGATTTTGGTGGGATGTGGGAAGAAGTAATGCCATTAGGAGATATGTGGATGCTCAATGAAATTGAATCCAAAAAGGTTTGATTCACCTAAGCCCTAGTATATGTAATGTAATTGTGAATAGGTGGTTTCATGGCAAAGCATAGTCTTTGACTAATTTGGTACTTTGTTCTATCATCACCATTATATGTAGTAGAACTATGAGGTTTTGTTGACCTCTTTTTTTTGGCTACACCATTTTTGATAACCATCCAACAATGCTTTTTATTGCAACTTTTAAACCTTCGGCATAAAATTTTCTTTGCAAAGCCTAATGGGAATTTTCGCTTGTTGAAGTGCCTCTATTGACCAAAAGCAATTTTTTGTGTAGGGTAACACCTTACAATTAGGGAATTCTTGAAATAAAGACCTCCTTGAAGTAAAGGACTTTTCAAAGCAAATCGAAAGGTCCTTACTTTGGGAACTCCTTTAATCTAACATTGTTATTGAATGTAAGAATTGATGAATTTTTTCTATTTAAAAACCCTCATCATACTTGATGGGTTTCGCACAAAAAAAAAAAGAAAAAAAGAAAAAATGATGATGAGTGTTTCAAAAATATCTCCCAAAAATTTCATTTTTTGAAAACACCCACCTTTTGCACACAAACATATCACACTCTATAAGCATATTTCCAAATACTTTAAAACAATTTAGAGGTTTTCACCAATATTGTGAGGGTATCCGATTTGCAATGTTATATTTAGGAGTTTAGGTTCAAGTTTTTGTGACATGGATTCAAGTGGACACCTTTTCATTGGAACCAATGCAAGAATTAGACCTTGAAACTATTATTTTGTTAGATTTGAGACTAAACTAGACCCTTGAAAAAACATTCTTGAACACAAGGTCAAGTTCTTTAGATAGCAACTTGAATTTTTTTAAAAAATTTGATAAGCAAGCTAAATTTGATAATTAACTTTTAATTTTAACTAATGTAATGTGTTGTTGACTCAAGGGTGAATTGGTTACCCAATTAATTTTTCTTTCCAAAACCATTTTTTGTAATTTGATCAAATTTCCAATGACCAAAAAACTACTCAAAATTCAAATATATTTCATGCACCTTAAGTCTAAAATTTTTCAAATCACCTTCATTAAATCCTACAACATACACAAAACCAATTGCAATTTATGATATTCATTTGAGCTTAGTAATTAGAAGTGGATGAAATCAAGTATGCTTCCCCAACCGCAATCAAATTCAATTTCCTAATGAAACACTCCTACAAGCATTTTTCTAAGTGTGATAGCCAGCCATTTATTGGCTCTACTTTTGGTGATGCAAATTGACAATTACTAAAAGTGCTTGAAATGCAAATCAACAATCAAAAAGCGATTATGCTTTGAAACAAGTCACAAAAGAACCCATCAACATGCAATGGAATAACAAGTGTTCATGGGTGGAATGGTCCATAGTACAAAATAGAAGTCATATCAAACTAGATGTACCCAATGCCCACATGGTGTTATAGGTTATATTCCATAACCTTGCAACATCCTTTGTCACATACTTGCAAAGTAGGGTATTTGTTGGCTTTGCCTACCAAGGCAAGGATATATTGTGTTTAGATTCATTATGGAGTAGAGTAGCTTAAGGGATTTTGGCCCCTAGGTAATAGTAGGTCTATTTTTATATGAGCACTTTTGAAAGTCAATATTTTGGCTTGTGTTGAAACTTGAGATTAGTTATAGAGTTATAGTATCTTGAAGGACTTTGGTTTCCTTTAGAGGATTCTTTGAACATTACATTTTTTTGCATGGTCAAATATTTGAGTTTCATTTCCATAATTATTCATTTGCATTAGGTACTTTTTAATGTAAATGGCAAGGCCACAATATGACACAACACAATATGTTCACAATATGATTGAAATTTTGAACAAGCACAATCAAGGTCTAATAGCATCACATCCATGGATAACTCATGGGATTAATGCAAGATGAAAAAGTATCAATTCCTTTCAAACTTGGATAGAGAGCATTAATTACTAAAAAGGAATAAATCGTTATTGATGATCATATGACATTCCTATCGGATGCAACCAATTAAACTTTTCTAAAAATGCCAATGGAATATTGATGGATGGAGTTTTTTACAGATTGAGTGAACATAAAGCCACCACACATGCCTATACTCACTTGGAATCTATATGTGATTAAGTGTTTAGAACTATGCAGAACTAGACTAGTTTAGGGTTTAGGGTTTAGGGTTTAGGGTTACCAGAGTCAGGGACATTGGAGAGTTCTCATGTGGACAATGCTTTAGTGTGCCTCCAATGTGGAAATTGCACGAAGAATTTTGTATAAATCATTAGTTTAGTGATAAACATCATGTTGAGAGTCACATGAATTGGTATCAAATGCTAACCTCAATTGGAGTGAGTGCTTTTATCCAGAGTTTTACTGGGGCAACAAAAACAACCGGAGTCTAAACACCACTTCCTTGGTCAGCATCTGTAATAATCTGGCCATGTGGACAAATGAATTAGGAATTTGATTAAACCCCAAGAAGGAAACACCACACAAGTAGGAACCCTTCTAGATCTATCAAACACGAAAGAATCTATGACCTCATCAAAGTCTAGATTATTGAGGAGATTAGTATAGTGAGACCCGACACAATATCACAAATGAGCGACTTGTGTAAGCTAGCATCAAATGGTATAATGGGTACTTGCTAATTTAACACAAATCATGATAGCTGTATGGAGCAAATTTGTTTGAAGGCTAGTGATATTCTCTGGCGGAATATCCTGGAAAATCTGCCACCACCCACCATAGCCACAATGGGCAAAAAAACTTGTTAAGGTAGAATGAAAGGAAAAACCAATTTGCATGTGTGCGTGTATTCACAATGTGCTTCTCATCTACACATATGCTCTCAATTAAATCCAGCACAGATCATCATGCTAGTGTGGAACAATAGAAGGAAAGTCTGAGTGTCTTTGAAGGAAGAAAGACCTCTGTGATTCAGTTTGTGATGGCCACTGCAGAGCCATTGATGTTATGTTGCTTGATAGCTTCTGTCAATTCCTCCTCATAGCCATTACTTGACTGCATGTATGACAGGAGGCATTCCAAATGTCCAAAATTACTGATCATTTAGTTTCCTCAGGGTGGTGAAAAACATCAAAGAGAATCAATTGGAGTAAATACACCAAACATTTGACATTCTGTCAACCATCTGAAGGAAAGAAAGTGAATGGAGAAGGAATGGGAGGAAGAAGCCAGGGAGAAGTTGTAAGACAGAGAGAGGGGTACCACATGGTTGAAGCGATCAAACAAAGGTCGAATTGAATCAAAGACTTCGTCAACTGATTTGGTGGCATCAATCTGCGGAACAGGACAAGAATATCAGAGTCCTGATTAGGTCAGTAATGTCTGAACAGTCACATGTAGACTCAGGAAAATTGGATCAGGATCTGAAGCATCGTGGATCCTTCAACCAACTGCACAGACAATGATGGACCCAATATGGCATTTGGAAAACATTGTGGGTTGAGAGTTGAACAGTTTGAGTACTTTGTTAACTTTGCCAGAGGTTTCATAGTAGTCCACAACAGGAATGCTGGATTCCACAAACACTTTAAACCGCTTACGTATGGTCTCTATGTTGTCATCAACACGGCCCTGTTCACCCAACACCATCACAGTTTGGTTTATTCTATAAACAAAACAGTACTTAAAACTAATGAAAATAAAACCATAGAAGGAAGAATTTTGCTGATGAAAGACAAGCCAATCATCTTCATGATTTTTGTAGACCTGATTGCGACCAAGAAGCCTTCTCTCCATCTCTTCCTCAGGACAGTCAAAGAAAAGAATGAACTGGGGTTCAATGCCGGTCTGCAAAAAAATTTGTCCCAGGTAAAATATACATCATTAGTTACATCTTGGACAGTCAGGCTTTTCTAAGTATGCATGAAAGTGCAAGATATAACATCTCAGAGGGTTCAAGAATTTCAAGCAACAAAGTTGATAAAACACTCCAAAGCATAAAAAACATGGACTTCAAGATATAAGACCACAAAACATAAAATTGCACATCTTTTTGAATAGCATACCACACTCTCAAAGATAGCACGGTTCTCCTCATTCCTGGGGAACCCATCAATCAGAAACTTGTCATTCTCACTCTCCTCCATAGCCTTCTGGAGAAGCTTGACTGTAA
>Ga0116231_10008369_pt1 | contig 18196 bp, 12 predicted proteins | sample S1TSphgellanicum_2_FD_89695 | JGI IMG/M metagenome (GOLD analysis project Ga0116231, IMG submission 89695) | Host-associated microbial communities from peat moss isolated from Minnesota, USA - S1T2_Fd - Sphagnum magellanicum MG | ecosystem: Host-associated > Plants > Peat moss > Unclassified...
AACAAAAAAAAAAAAAAATCTCCACCCCCCCCCCCCCCCCCCCCCCCATCAGGAAAAATATGATTTAGACCAATATTCATAGATATAAAATAGCTTGAATTCTCCAGATTTCCAGAAAATTTCCTCATTTTTTTTTGGTTACATTCATATGTGGTATATAGCCAAATTTGGCTACAGTGTTTTTGGGATGATGGTCACTCTGGCTACATCACAAAATTGGCCCCCAAAAGAAAAGAAAAGAAAAGAAAAGAAAAGAAATGAAATGAAATGAAACAACCAAATGGCTGTAGGAGGACTGTAGGGGTACAACAGGACAGATTTTTTCATGATGGTAAAGTATCGGAGCATGAAGGGAACTTGTGTGGGCGAATCTAATTGAGCTGTCAAACAAATAACGGAAGCCCAATTGGCCACACCAGTTGCCGACGGCTGATCCTCTGCCTTTGGTGAAGGTTATGGCTACATACATGGGAGTGATTGGATTGTCAATACTATTTGCTTGTGCTTGCACTCCAATTAGGGCTAACCCCTCGGATGTCAAGATGGGGGATCAACATTCTTAAGCAGTAAATCCCGAAAAGAGGTGTGTGTAATCAAGCAATATTATGCAGAAAAAGGGCATGACATTTTGTTGCATGGGGGCGGGGGAGGAGGTGCCAATCCCACTGTGCCCGAGGAAACTACTTGAGTGTTACTCAACTTGTCCAGACAGGCACTAAGTAGTCGCAGGCCAGAGTGAACCAGCATTGCACCAGCACACCATCGGATATGCTGGATGGATGATATGTGAACTGAAAACACTTTTTCTGTTTTATTCCTGTACATTTATCTAACCACAATGATTAGCTATATATTTAACCATTGGTATGTATTTAATATTTTATCTCCCTATGCTGAGGTCATGACTCATCATAGCCCATCATTGACCATCCTCTTTAGTTCTCGTTATGCTTATTTCTTATTATCAGCAGCATGTGTTCATAGTCCTCCAATGGGTGTAGGCCATTATGATTTTTTTTAATGTGTTATCGTGCTTCGAAAGCATTTCTCATCTCTTCCACACATTGCAGCCAGTGCACTTTCATGGTTGGTTGATTTGTGACAGACGACACCTTTTTAGCTTATGATTTTTTATTTTATTAGTGTATTAGTGATGTCCTGATTGTTATGTTCTTTTGTGACATGTGTTTTGCCTTTTAAAAATAAATAAATAAAAAACAAACAAACAATGTTTTTCTTCTTATCTAGGAATCACCAAGTGCATTACTTAGAACAATTCCACTCATATTTGACATTTGGCCCTACTAAAATATTTCTCACATTCAAGATTATTTATCATTTACAGTTTCCCAAGCCCCACCCCATAAGCCTGAAACTTGGACTGAAAAAAAAGGTCAGAATCTATTAATTATAAATTACTTAAAACCAATCAATATATTTATTCGCTCAATCAAGAGCAAGATGTCGTGCTACCTATCTACTTACTTACCTACCTACCTACCTACCTGGAAGACCTATCTTTGCCAGGAATGGTTACCAAGGTGAAACTTGATGTCAAGTCATTTGGGATTCCATCCACAACAGAGTCATAACAGGCTTCCAATGCATCATGCATGGTGCACTGGTTGTTTGGTGGTTCACTCTGACCTGGGTAGTAGACCCTAGACTTGTTCTACACCCATGGTTGAGCCTGACTCAAGGCTATGGTCACAAGTGGAAGGAAGAAGAACCCACTTTTGCCAGTATCCTCAAGAAAATCTACATTGCCCATGTGTATATACTGTATACTAGGCTAGCATTGAGGCTGCAGATTTGAGTGGCATTTTGAATCCAGGATAGTACTATATTTGTACCTTATTACTTAGGGTTGGAAATAGGTAATCTTCACTCAAACCTATAAGAAATAGGTAGTAACTTAAAACTAGCTTAAAAGATTAAAGTACTTTGAACATGAAGCTCTAGAAGCAAGGGAAGGAAAATGGCTTGCTTCATATTCCACTCATTTCAAAGATCTGCTCCATCATTTGTATCTCATTTTGATTTTTGATGTTTCACAATTCTGGTTTCATTGTGTTTTTAATCTTATGTTATGGAACCAACCATCCTTTCAATTTCATTTTGATTTTTGATGTTTTACAATTTTGGTTTAATTGTGTTTTTAATCTTATGTTACGGAACCAACTATCCTTTAAATTTCATTTTGATTTTTGATGTTTTATAATTTTCGTTTAATTGTGTTTTTAATCTTATGTTATGGAACCCCAAAAAAAATGGGCGGGATTTTAAATACTTTGGTGAAAGGGAAAAGTAGTCCAACAAGACTATTGATTGGAATGAAAATTAATTTAACAACCCTTTCTGTTCCTTTCTTTGTATACACTTTGAAATCAATAGAAAAACCAAAAAAATCAACACCAGCTTAAATACCTTCTTTTATTCAAAAATTCAAAACATTAAGAAAAGGGCTATTTCCAAATCAACAATTTCTACTAGATATTGATGCTTGGTATTCTTAAATCACCTTCTTCCATAAGTTATAGAACTATTATCCCATTTTAACTTTTGAAGAATTTCAAAATGATGTCATAAATCTTTTACCAATAAATGTGTTAAATATGTGAAGTCCATGGCATGATTAACTTTTGTTAATCTTAAACATAGTTGCCCTTCAGATTGCCTCATTTATTCCATGTTTGTCAACTAGCCTAATAGCATAATATGTTATGTTGATTCATCAAATGTGAAAGATCCATGGGTTATGGGCCAAAATTTTAGTTGTGTTGATAAATTAAAAAAGGAGGATTTTAATTTTGTGGAAACTAAAAATACAAACATTCTTGAATTTTTTTGTAGAATTACTAGTTATATTTTTCTATAGGTGTATTCCCTTCAAAAATATTTTTCTTGGGTTCTTGTTCATTATACCGACCTAAGTACCACATGCCCAATTCACTTAAGTCACATACCTTTCCAATTATAGTATAACTACTCATATTTCTACACTTCACCCTTCTTCATTCTTTGATACTCATCCCAATTTTTTTGAATAAAGAAACAATAGAAAACACTCACTCAGATTTCTTAATACACACAAACCTATACCCACATAATCCATGTAGTAGAGAGCCACCATTAACAACTAATATTACACACATACAATTTCACATTCTCAACTATTGACACACTTCAACACACATACACGACAAAATACACCATATTCTCAGATTCTTTGTTGTTTTGCTTAAGGTACTAGAAAATTGGAGTGCATCCACATTTCTTTAGTCCTTCAAAAAATGACCCCAAATAGTTTTTAAATCATCTCTTTAATATAATCCTAACACAATGATTACACTTTAACAAAGTCTAACCTCTTGTAATTGACTACCATTGTCCGAAAGTAATCATAGTGACAATAGACACCACGAGGGATGATAAAGCTTATGGGACATTCTTTTTTGAAGTTGAAAATTATGTGAATATTAAAAATATTGGGTTGCATATATTGATTGTTGGGTAAAAATTAGAAATCAATTAGTTTTATAATATGATATTATTTTTTTAAAAAAATTTAAAAATTAATATTAGGAATTGATGAAGGCCCAAATGAACTTGGTGGTCCATTACTTGAGTTGTAATGCATCCTTTGTTTGTTTTGATTTTGGAATGTAAAAGCCCCATTTTTTTTTTAAAAAAATTCTCATGAAAACAAACCAAATTTTCATTGTTTGAAATGATTTTATGGTGCTAAACATAGTATTCATCATTTGCAATGTGATTTAATACATAAATGTTTGTTGACATGTTTTAGAACTAAATTTAAGCATTTCATGCATAATGTTTCTTTAGTTATGCACAATATTCACCTTCATTCATCATTTCTCATGCCTTCAACTAAAACTAAAAATTTGAACAAATATATGGTTCTGAAATTTAATGCAAATAAAAAATTGAATTAATTTAAAAATGGATTAAATATGTGGTTATTAAAATTTTAAAATAATAAGGTGGGTAAAATTAAAGCTCCCTCACACAATAGTCCCCAAACAATACATGCCTCTTTGATGCATGTAGTGGGCAACATTAACACATATTGTTCCCCTTGCGAAACAAAGCTTTCAATCTTAAATTAACTAAAATTGATAATTAACCATAAGTTGTTGCTTAGGTGAATATCTCAACCTAACAAGACTCATTGAAAAGAAATGTGAATTTTTTTGCCATTGTTCTTTTAAGGATGCACCAATCATTTGTAAAACAAATTGAAATTGTAACAAGTAGATTACATTGGAGTTTGTTTTGTTACATGCAATGTTTTTATTTTTGTCAATTTTGTGATGTAGTGGAAATGGTGATTATTTACATGAAGATTTAGTGAAATTTGAGCATATTAAACTAGATATGAAAATCAAAAGATTTAAACATCCATTTATATTTTTGCTCTAGAAACTTATTACAAAATTCAATTGATTTTGTTTTGCCCTCCTCTCCCCCCAGTTGGAATTTGGTGAATATGGACCTTTTTTCATTAAAAAACCCTTCATAAAGGTTGAAATCAAGTAATTGTGACAAAAAATATGAAAATTCATAAAGAAATCAATGATTAAATGTATAGGGACTCACCAATATGTATATATTGGGTGTATGTGTTTGAATATCATGTCCACATATGATTATTTCACCTACAAAGTTTAGTATTGCTCAACTTTTGAAAATAAGAATTCTTTCTTTAATAAGATTTAAATTATTCATGGCTTTTTGTGAAAGTCATACATAGGAAAAAAAATGGAGATCCTAGGATTTTATAATGGATTTGAGTTTGTATCCAAGGAATTTGCACAATTAGTAAATTTTGATGGGATTCAACAAGAAAAAACATTCTCTATTTTCTTCAATAACATGATGTATTCAAGTGCGTCTACTTAAATTATTATGCAAGCAACATGTTACATGCTATCATAAAGAGATTTTAACTCAAACCCAAAGTATTATGTAGAAACTACTCATATTATACTTTAAGTGAAAATGACATTAAGTCTTCATAAATGACAACAAAAAAGATAACACATAAAAAAGGTTTGAAACTAGAAGAAATTATTAGGTGTTGAATCACTTGAAAATTAATGATTATGAAATATATATGTTATTTAAGGCAAGTAAAACTAAAACAAAACTTGAAATCTCCAAGTGCATGTGTTGTTTCCATATAGTTGAGAAGACCAGGCCTTGAGCAATTGATGATAAAGGGAGAACTTTTTTTTTTTTTTTGGGGTACAAAAAAAAGGAAGATAAATCTTAAGTGGGAGTTAACAAAATAGAAAAAAAAAAGAGTGAAAGTACATATTGACATGCACCACATTGATGAGGATGAAAAGTTAGCCTTGGTTGAATAGTAAAATACATAGTGATTACATTTGAAAATTAAGTTGAAATGGATGGGACTCAACTTATTTGCAACTAGAAAAGAAAAATATGCAATGTGTAGCACATCAAGTCTTGTGCAACATGAAGATTGTCCATGTTAAAAAGGGCACCTCCAAAATTCATTCATTATGCTTATGTTACAATTGCACATTGTTTGGAAGAATGAAGAATATTATAATTGAGAAAATTTGTTGAAAAGAGAACACAATATGTTAGAAAATAGAAATTTCGAAGGCATTCCTTGATTATGAAAAATGACACTTGGGAACTAAGTTGAACTCCCTACAAATGACATGATGCATTCTTCACAAGTGGTTGTTCATCTTCAAGCATATTGGAATGTATGAATAAAGCCCAAAATCATAATAAATAAAGGATGTTTTCAAAATTCAAGGTAATCATTAGACTTTGTTCAACTTGTAGCAAAATTTCCACTCACTTGCACAATCTTAAGCTTTGAAATTGTTCATTGTATAGAAAATGATCAGATGAATAATGAACATGACATATGCCATTCCAAGGAAGCATTACAATAAAATTGTCAATTAAAAAATAAATAAATTGTAGGATTTACTATGTTGGTGGAATTTGTTTCAATGTGAACAAGGCCTTTTTGTGTCTAATGTGGTTTATCCCAAAGGGTGGCTTTGTAGTCTCATCTTTTGGGGTATGAAATTCCAAACCACACCAAAAGGATAAGAGGTGTGTTTGACATCAAAGTTTGTGTTTTTAGTTTGTCTTTTTTTGGAACTTGAATTCTTGCAATTATAAATGAATAAATTTGTCCATTGGGTGCATGTTTTTATATTTGTAGTTTTGTTAGTTTCAATATTTTGGGCATCAATCTAGTAGCTCATGACAAATGCTTATATATTATAATTTAATAAATTACAAACATTTAAACACTAAAAAACTATTGGTTTGTAAGCTTCAAAAGTTTTCTGTGTATGTATTTTCAAATAATCTCTACATTGAGTGTGGAACTAGATAGCAAACATTTTCAAAAATACAATTTCAAAGCATATAATATTTAATCCAACCTTAATTATTCTATATCCATAACAAGGAGATCAAAGGAATTTTTTTGCTTTACTTGGACAATTATTAGAGTTTTGAAATGTCTCCATTAACAATGCCAACAAATGTTTTTTTGTAAAATTTAAGATGAAGGACAAGTATGAATGTGACACTTTGAAATTCACATAATAATTATGGATAGAGACAAAAATCATTAAATATTCTTGGGATTTAAATCTCAATAAAATATGTGGAGAAATATAATTGATTAGAGATTTTGTTTGGCAATGAGATATATAAGTTTAACAATGAGTCAAAACTTGAGAACACTAGAAGAAATTGTGGATATACAAAAGGTTTTGAAAACCATACTGTGGAAAGTGTTGCGATGTATGTGATAAGGCCTAACCTTATTGTTACATGCAACATAGTTACCCATTATATAGAATCCACATAATGTTTACTGGAAGGAGGTTAAAGGTATCTTAGAATAGAACAAACATTACAAGTTACAAGACTTGGTAGATGCAAAAGAAATGATTCTTTTGAGTTATTGTGGTTATAATTGGTGGAAGAGACTTGAATACAAAGAAATCTACTACAAGGATCATTAAAATTTGAACAAGGGAACAATTACATGAAGCATCCTACTTATATGGTTCTCTCTATTATCAAGGTTGTAATTTATATAGTAGCTACACAAGCCATGGAGGATACTAAGATATGCACATGGAAATGATTTATGGGGTTCACATTTATGGGAAAAAGAAAGACAATTGTTCTTCCAAACAATGCCAAATGCAATATCATAGCCCTTATCAAGAATCATATTAATAATGGTTGGGCAAAACATTTAGATCTATCTTTGGTATTTTTGTGAAGGAAATGGTAATTGAGAGTGAAGAAGGTCTTTGACTAATGTTCATCCACCAACATGGGTGCTAATTTATTATTTAGCAAAGTAGTAATACCTTGACCTAATTATTCACAATGCATAGGTGACTTTAATATATTTGAATTATGATTATTTTTCTTTGTTGATGTTTGGTTTTTCTCACTTTGGGCACCAACTTTTTTTTTAACAAACATTTGGTGGTGGCAAAACAAAATGTCCTAGCCTAATAAGGGACATAATATACAAATGAGTTAATTGTAGTCACCACCAAAGACAAACACATGGGTACATCGCATGGCCACTTTGCGAATGGTGTGCATTCAACTCCCACCATGTGCATGCAAGGTAAACTACTAATCATATTCTATCATTGTCACCAAATAATTACTTGAAGAACTAGGAATCAAAAATGAATGCACAAACATCCAAGTCCAAGAAGCCCTTGGGGCTAAGATCAAAAGACATGCTTCAATTTTTCAATTTTCTTTACAATTTTAAAATAATTTAATAATAATAATAATAATAATAATAATAATAATTTTCCGTGACACCTGCTAGATTACTAGGTATAATGAGAATAAAAAGACAAAAAAGTAATGGGGGTGGTGTTTCAAAAAACAGAATGCTTTACACCGGTGGAACAAAATGGTCGTAGTTCCATTCTTTAGAAACGGCCGCCAAACAAACGGTGGAGGAAAAAATAAGCTATGTAACATGACCTCTGATTTTAGCCAAAGAATTGGAATAGGTCTTTACGCAAACATGTTGAAAAACATTTCATGAGTTATAAATTGTCAAATGGTAAAGTTCTTTGATTTCTTTATTTTGCAGGTTTTTGGTGTTATATTTTTTTAGGGATTTTTTTCTTTTCTTTTCATTGTAAAATGTGATTTCTCAGCAAGAAAATCAGCAGTTTATTAAATTGAGGATTTGAAAAAAAAGAATAAAAGAATATAAAAAATGGGTACTTAGTTATAAATTGCAATTATAATTAGTGCTCAGTTTGATGTCTTGTTATTCAAATCTTTCTTTAATTAAGGTGTTAATGATTATGTTATTTATGTGAGCAAGTTAATTACTTAAATTACATGTGACAATTGAAATCCTCTTTGTAACTGACTCCCTTTTCCAGAAAATATAAAAGAAAATAATCCAATTTTACAATTTATGCAATGTTTAAACATCCAATTTTGCATTGCCACAATAGTTCTGAATCCCAATTTTTTACATCAATAATTCTAAATCCTAATTTTTTACATTGATAAATAATCTAAACCGCAAATTTTTACATTGATAATTCTAAGTCCCAATTTTTTTACACTGTTAATTCTAAATCCCCATTTTTCACATTGATAGTTCTAAATCCCAAAATTTTTACATTGATAATTCTAAATCCCAATTTTTTCCATTGATAATTCTAAATCCCAATTTTCTTACATTGATAAGTCTAAATCCCAATTTTTTTACATTGATAATTCTAAATCCCAATGTTTTACATTGGTAATTCTAAAACCCAAATTTTCAAATTGAGAATTATAAATCCCAAATTTTGAAAATGATAATTCTAAATCCCAATTGTTTTTACATTGAGTTTTTACATTGGGAGGAAATTGGGAGAGTCTAGACGGATTAGAGAAACAGGGTAAATAAGTAGTAAGTACTGGATGGGGACGGACGCCAAGTTGGGGGCGGGACCGGAACTGGAGACGTACAGCCCCGCCCCCCCCCCGATGGAGCGACAGAACCGGGCCAGTCACGAAACAGTGACGGGCCGGTTGCGGTTCTAGTGGACCGAGTGGCCCACGTGACGGTGATGGTGTCGTCCCGGGCCGGTTGCTTGCTGTCCGGATACCGCGTCCCGGTAACAGAAGATTGTAAATGGGACACACAGCACAGCACAGCACGTCTCCCTCCTGGGCTAGTAAGGAATCAGCTGTGGAAGACGTTTTTTTTTTAAACCTTTTTTACATTTACTTTTTACACACTAGGTTATTTTGGTAAAAAGTTGAAAAAATTGAGAGAGGTAAAAGGTTTTACCCCCCTTTCCTTCCCTTCCCCTATCCCCCCACCAAGTGTAAAGTATAAGCTTTGCAAGCCTCTTTTCAATACAACAACTACCTTACTCTATTTACAAGCTTTCAATTCTTTTGGATAACCGGACTCCACATCATTCCAAATTCATGTAACTAGTCATTTGTGTCCTGTTCCATATAGTGAAGTAAATTTTTACTGAATTTTGTTTGGGTGGTTGTTTTTTTTAAAAATAAAATTTATTACCGAGTTGTTCCTTCAAATGAAAATGGTCTAATAGAAAGGAAAATATATGTAATAATAATAATTATTATTATTATAAAAAATACCTTCTTCAATACATGAACAAATGCTGTGTGAAAATCCTAGTTAAGTACATAACAACTTCCAATAGTCAGTTTATTTACCTTGGGGGTAAAACCAACATAAATGGAGTGGAGTAATTTTGTGGACGCGGTAAAGAAACGACTTTTTGCCTAATTGTGAGAGAGAAGTAGAGAGAGAGAGAGAGAATCTTGGGAATTTGAGTATGCAGTCATCATTCCTTGTTTCTCAAACAAACTTGGGTGCGGGGGGAATGCCTTTGCGTGAACTTCACTATCAAGACGTCTAGCTGATGAATGAATGTGGAAGGTAGGTAATAATCCTTACAACTAAAATCATAACATCATCCATCAATCACTTAAGAAACCATGAAATAATTCTATACAAGAAACTGTTGGAAGGAAATATGCTTATGTATATCTATATATATATGGGTACAAGCATCTAATATTATCACCACCACCATACCCTAATCTAAGGTTTATAATATGACCATCGTACCCTACACTAAGGTGTGGTTTATAGTGATCTCCTCTCACCACTTGGTAAGGGGAAGAATGAAGTGCATTTTATTGTGACGAATTATTGTATAACCTCATCAAACAGGACTTTGTTATGTGACAAATTTCTAAACTCCACACAAAATATACCTTGCCCTAAGGCCAGTTTGGTCATTAAATCATCTTCAAAATAGTGAAATAAAATTTTGTGAAAATATGAAGTTGACATATTGAAAATCATCATAATTATCATAGGCTACACTCTGAATGCTTTCACTACTCATATCACAATATTATAGTAGGTGATGGAAAAATATATAATTTCAAAATTAAAAAAGAATTCATTATCATTCATTATATATATATATATATATATATATATTCATTTGTCAATGTGAAAACTGACCCTAGGCTACATTAATTTTTTGATAATTAAAAGATTCTCGGACAACATCGATGAGGACCTAGGTCCTACCTGATAATAATATTTGCTGACTAATCTAGAACATAGGTTGGACTTGTGAATGCACAACCAGATAATGAATATTGGACGACTAATTTAAAATATAGGTGACATTGTGGGACTTGAAAAAGAAAATCCATTGAAACCGCAAGGTGTAGGATATAATAATTGTGCATTCCAACTTTTTGAATGTCTTGGTGGCTTGGTGGATGCGGAAAATGCAAATTTAGGCAAAACAAAAAAATAAAGGCCCCCAAATTCTCCCTACCCCACCCGTGTGTTCTTCTTGATTTTCTTTTAATGAATTTTTCAAGGTCTTCACAGGATGTAACAGGGATGAAAATTGATAAGTAACAAAACACACCCAAAGAAAGAGGTAGTTGGAAATTGTTTCAACAGGAGGATAATAATGGCTATTATGGTGATTTTTTGGGGCAAGTTTTTGCATTTTCTTTCAAAGTAATGAAAAATTATGATTTTGACACATAAAAAAGATTTTTGTGAAAAAAATGGCCTTTATTTGTCAGATTTCAAATTTTTATTAAAAAAATTGCTAGATTCCTACAAAAGGAATCTTAATTTCTTTACTTTTGACATGTTAAACATGTGGCTTACAATTCATATGTTGCAATAATCATCACATCTATAAGCACCATTTTGATCATATCTGGCCTATAGCTAAATTTACTGGTGGAAGATAGGCAGATTGACTACATCACAAAATTGCCAAAAAAAAAAAAAAAAAGGAAAACCAATTGGCAGCCAGTTTATTTTTCAATTTGTCAATATAAAAAAAGGTGAATATCTCCAAAACTTTACACAAATTAGTAAAATTTACACTAGTACGAAAAAAAAAAACCTTGCCAAAACTTTCCCAAATTTTTGTGGGAAGAAAAAATAAATTAATAAAATTATCCATAAAGTCAGGCAAAGACGGCACCGGAACCCCCTGTTTGGTCACAAAGGGGACGAGATTTCAAAAAACAGGAGAAAAAAGTACACTGGGCTTCAAGGGGGCATGAAACTCAGTTTAGCAGCAAGCTTGGTGCTAAACTGAGTTTGCCCTCTCCTTTCTTTTCCTGAACGCTTTCAACCAATCATTGCTGCCGCTATGTGTAATTTAGCTATAAATGTTCTTGAGCCTGGTGCATTTAATCCCGAGTCTCAGTATTTCATACCCTGATTTAATAAAATTTCATGACTTTGCCGACAACAACCAGGAGGGGATGAAGCATCAAATGAGGGGTGCAACTCAGGCGCAACAGGGCATGACTTTACGGATAACACTAATTTGTGGAAAAAAAAACCACCAATTGGTAGCATCCTGGGGTGAAAACGATATCAGGTAGCAGATGGGGGAGTAATAATAATAATAATAACAACCTATTTCTTGTGGTAATTTTTTTTTAAAAAGAAAAAGTTCCAATGGAGGTAAAAAATTGTGGGACAGACGGCGTACGAAAAAGACGCGAGGAATGGGGAAAGTGCTGTGCAGTCCTTATGTGTCGTTTTCAGTGCAGCACATTAGAGCGTAAGAAGAAGAAGGGGTGGGAAGGAATGATCACAACAACCTAATGGAAAGCCAGAGACCCTGAGTCAGTCCAGTCCAGTCCGTCCGAAAATATTGGTGGTGTCCACACTTTGCTGCCTTTATAAGCATTTGTATCCAGCGTCCGCCTGCCTGCTGCTGCCTCTTGATTGCCTCCGTGTCACTACAAAGAATGATATAATTTTCTCTCTCTTTCGCTCTCTCTCTCTCGTTCGTTGTACTACACAAGAAGAATTAGAACTAAAATTTTACTTCTCTCTATCTTTGCAGTTTCTGCACATTTCTGGCTCCCTTCCTTGTATTCAAAGATTGCTGTTGCTACTGCTGCTGTAGTTCACGGGTTCAGATCATTGATCATTGGGCACCAGCGCGCAAGTGATCATTTGATGCAGTCTAGCTAGCTAGTAAGCACAGGAGGAAGGAAGGGTCTGGGGGGTCAGGTGGGGTATCAGGGGTGGGGGCGTGCAGCTGGCTACTGTATTTGGTTTTTTTGAAGATCAGGTGTGTTGGAGCAAACTATGAGTCTAAATGGGTTGTTGTTGTTGTTGTTGTTTTTCTTTTTCTCTTTTTTGGGTGGCAGTTACTCATGAATTACGTTCATTATTGATAGATAGATCGATGATGTGCAGCTGCGGGGGGGTTTGGGGTTCCGTATTTAGAAGATGCAATAATAATTTGAAGAGGTTCGTGGGTAATTTGGATTGGGTTTGTTGCAACCTCGTGGTACTAAGAAGTAGCAGATCTGCAGCTGGAAGTAGTTGTGGACTCGCAATGTTTGTTTGCTGATCCGCAATACTGGTCTGCAGATGAGCCTGGCTTATCTATCTAGTTCGGTTATATATACGTGCTGCTGGGGCGGTTGATGTCAGACATGCGAATTGTTTTATTGTAGCTGCTCGATCCAGAAGAAGTGCATTAGTCAGTCGTGTGCCCCAAGTATTGTTAAGGTCCTACAGGATAATGACGGCCAGAGAGACGCACACACAGAGAGATTGAGATTTGGCTTTGTTCATGCACAGTTGTTGAAGCTTCACACACAAGTTTCATTGAGCTGTAGTATTGGGTACTCGACAGTTGTAGCTTTGCTCTGACACATGATCAAATGTTAGCTATGTGAACAGTTGTTGACAGACAGTTAGTTGCACAGGTGGTTGGTTGCTCCTAAGGCTAAGGCTAGACTCAGCACGATCTGCAACGTCCATTTTTTCAAGAGCGTTAGTTATTGCAGCAGCAGCTTGCCATGATGTTTTCAAACTTCTCTGACAACTAGAGCGCTAGCTGATAAGGTGTTTGGAGATGGACTAATACATATAGTCCCGGAATTTATATATATATATATATATATATCTGAGTGTTTTTGTGGTCATCTTTTGCAACCTGCAGCTTCATGAAATGCTTGGTTTTGATATCCGTGTCCAGCTTGAGGAGGTTTGCTTCCTGCGCAATCCTCCTCCTCCTGCTGCTGCTGCTGCTGGGTGTCGGCATCTGCTATTCCTGAATGCATGTGGAGAGGGATTACAGCTACCAATCTAGATTTTGCCTTCATTTGCTGCATCACTCTAATTCTTCTCCATCATCATGCTTTAGGCTGTGATTAGCTATGCAACCTCCTACTCTCATTCCTAATTCTCTTTTTCTTGTGCCAATCTGGTCAGCGGCAGCAGCAACTTCCTGCTATGCTAGTCATCGGCACTCAGCGATCACGCGAACCATTTGCTAGCTCCCACCCTGCTGCTGCTGCAGTAGCAGCAGCAGCAGAAGACTCAATACGTGATCGGTGCTCAAGAGCGATCAGTACTTTGATCTCGCAATTATAAGAGGAGATCGAGAGGTGATCTCCACAGTTCCGCATTTCAAGCAGCAGCAGCAGCTTGCTACAGAGACCCAGCAGCAAAATCAATTCTGAACATCCTTTGCATACAGTATTGAAGGTTTGTGGAAACCTAGCCCCTTCTGCTGCATGTCTTGATGCAGCCAGTAATACTGCAATCTAATTAAGATCAGAGTCTTGAGCAAAATCCGCTTTCCATATATATATATATATGTATACACATACATACTTGCTTAAGAATCAGTCATGAATCTCTGTTCTCCAAGTGCTTGATCATAGTTAAAGCAGTTCTAGAATACAAATGTTACACGGTACAGAATGACATTGTAGTACTTGCAATGTTGAAATCCGTTTCTATTTACTACTGCAAGGCTACCCAAATTTCCTTGTTGGGTTTTCCACATTGATCTTGCTTTTGTGTGTCGATCGAGAACTTTGAATGCCAGCGACAACGGTAGTTGCAATAAGTCGTAGATCCCTGCCTGCGTTCCTGAGCTTCTCAAACTATGTATGGGTCACAAGTCTTGTTTATATGTACTATTCGCCTGATCGACTAAGAGCACAATCTCCAAGCTGTATGGAGACGCTGCAGCTGCTGCTCCTGCAAGTCTTGTTATATATGTCTGCAAATTGAAAGCTAACCGATCGACACATATAAGCTCTGTCATACAGTGATCACCTGCAGATCAAGAGAAAGACAAAGAAATAAACACGAAACTTGCTGAATGCAGACCGGCCCTGATGTGCTGCAGCAGCAGCAGTTAGTCATGCATTTCGCTCTGAGAAGTATTCATGACTGATTCTTCTTCTTAAGCAAGCCATGAGTCTTCCATCGGTTACATGAGAAATATTAAATTCTAAGTTAAGTTGAAATTTTACAAGCGTGTTATTCAGGAGTGATTGATTACGCATGGAGTGGGTGATTTTATCACCCAAAACTCGCGCATTCATGATCATGTCTGGACTGACTCTGGATTCACGAGAAAGTTGATCATAGCTGGCTGATCAGAATATGGTGTTGGCCGATTGCAGTTGCAATAATCGAGAGACAGCAATTAAGAGTCCTGAGGCTCAGGCTATAATAGGCAAGATGAGCAGTCAGCAGCAGCAGCTGCTGCAACAGTCGACTAGTGCACCACGTGTGCCTGTGGGGTTCAGGTTCCATCCCACAGACGAGGAGCTGGTGGGATACTATCTGCCCAAGAAAGTGGCCGCCAAGACAATAGACTTGGACCTCATCCGCGACCTTGATCTCTACAAGCTGGAGCCCTGGGATCTCCACGGTGAGCAAAACAAACAAACACAATTACAATAATATATACTATTGTCCCATCCATCCCCATGTGTGGATCCCGCCAGTCCTCCATTTCCAGATCTGCATTCGAGTTCTCTTCAATCTATTGCATGCAGCATACACTGGGTCACTATAAACACAAGTAACAAATTGTGCAATTCACAGTGAGGTTTGCAACATTCATTCCCAGTGTACAGCCTCACAAGGAAAGTTCAATTATGCCATGATCTAGAAGGATACTGCGATTAAATACATGTTTTCACCGTCAGCTTCGACGCTATATAAGACTGACTGATCAACGCTTGCTTGGTTGGGTGTTGTTTTTTTGTTTGGGTGATTTTGTTATGGTGGGTCTGCTGCTGCTGTTTGTTTGATCTGCTCCTGCTGCTGCTCCCTGTGTGTCTGGTCGGATGGGTGGCGCATATTCTCTAGATTTGTGCAAGGTTCAAGCAGATGATAGCAACCAGAAGCAAACGGATTACTACTTCTTCAGCCGCAAAGACAAGAAGTACCCGACTGGCAACCGTGCAAACCGTGCCACTGCGGCTGGCTTCTGGAAGGCGACAGGGCGTGACAAACCCATCCATACCAAGCTACAGCAGCTGATAGGGATGCGCAAAACTCTGGTTTTCTACGAAGGCCGAGCACCTCACGGGATTAAAACCGAGTGGATCATGCACGAGTTTCGCCTGGACGATGGACCTGGCATGCCCGCCCATGTAAGCTGCTCTTCTTCGTCTTCCTCTTCCTTTTTTTTTCCCCATATTATCAATTCTACTCTCTCTTCAAATGGATGAACAGACCTGAGAGAGGGAATGAGACATGTCTGGGGTAACTACATATTTTACACTACTCGCATGTAGTTGAATCCCAATTCCAAAAAGAGTGTTCTCCCAAGCTTGGCTATTCTGGCTATTAATTACAGAGAGCCATATAATAGGATGATCAATTCGACATAAATCCAATAGCATCATCCATTGTCCCTCAGCTATCTATTATGCTCATGGGTCATTGGGGAGGACCTGGCTCAATGGCCAGGTAGCCTTAAGCCATTAAGTGTGACCCATATTAAATGGCCTTTGGGGAGGAGGAGGAGGAGGACCTGGCTGAGTGGGGCGCAGGTGGCCCCTCAAGCCAGATCTGACCAATGGCCATTGGGGGAGGAGAACCTGGCTGAGTGACCAGTGAGAGGCCATTGGGAAGGACCAGCTGGGTGAGGGATGGGTCTGATCCAATGGCCATTTGTGGGGGCTGGGTGGGGGGCGGGGGGAGGGGGGGAGAGGACCAGCTGCTGGCTGAGTGAGTGATGGGTGGCCTCAACCTGGTCCTTCTGACCAATGGCCATTGGGGGACAACCTGGTTATTAAGTGGCCGGTGGTTGTCCGAAGCTGAGTTTGACCAATGGCGATTGGTGGACAACCTGGTTAATTAAGTGGCCGGTGCTTGTCCCAAGCCGAGTTTGTCCACTGGCCATTATATGACATTAACAGTTTGCACTCAGGAGAGGGGAAGATTCTACCCCACATCAGTTAGTTTGAACTCTGTAGACTAGACTTGAGCTAGACTTCTATTTCATGTTGATGTGTGTGCTGGTCTTATGGATTTTGAAAGAGCGCCATTGGTCCCCTAACACAAAACTTAGGGGTGAAGATGGGAATCTCTCTCCTGAGTGACGATTACTGTCCTCAGACCTTTGGTTGCAAGCTTCATATACATCATCAACCTATAAGTCCATGATCTGTAACTGCTAGCTTAGCTGTTTTATTTGTCTTGTGAAGATGAAAAGAGAGTTAAATTGCTTGCTGGTTCAAGCGTTTGCAAATGCTAAACCAAATGGCTATTAAACCAAGTCTTCAACTAGGGGCATTTTAAAAAATTTCCATTATAAAGCCATTATGCACTAGTAGATAATATTTTGAACTGTACTAGTTAATTACATCCCTTGAACCATCTTTAACCATCTTGATTTAGAGCATTTAGAACATCAATTGGTCAGAACTAATCATCCCTCTACTTACTTGTAAAGTGTTGCCAATTTTTTATTTTTAAAATTAATAATATTATTATCTAATTTTGACAAGCTCCCTAAGAGAGAGAGAGAGAGAGAGAGAGAGAGAGAGAGAAAGAAAAAAGAAAAAAAAGGGCCTGAGGGGATGGTTTGATGTCTGATCCACAATACCCACATGTATATATAACGGCACTAGTTGACACCCTGATTGATCACCCCTAGTAGCCTACCCTGGTGAGAGAAGAATCACTGAGTCCAGATTACTAACTTAGTTGGGGATTGAACTTAAGTGTGCCTAGCTTTACTTGTAGCTTGGTCCATTTAGCCGGGTTGGATGTTAGGTCCAGTTTATTACTACCGGGTGTCCCAGTCCTCTAAACCATGGCCCACTCGGAAGTAAAGCGTCGATTGTTGCTTGGTTGCTTGCTGTGTACAGGAGGATGGTGGTTGGGTAGTGTGCCGTGTATTCAAGAAGACCAAAAGCTTCAAGCTGAAGCTGCAAGAGAGGGCCTACTCTTTTGAAGAGCAGATGGGGGGAATGCTTCAGGACATGAGTTCTCCAGAGATCATTCCTGACATGAGCTCGCCAGAGATGCTTTCCACACCTAATTCTGCAGCAGCAGCAGCAGCAGCAGCTGGTGGTGAAGGCATGAGCTGCAGCTACGGTCATGGTAATTGTTTCCCCATGCTGCTGCAGCAGCAGCAGCGGTGCAGCAATTCCCAGATATGTAAGCAAGAGCAGCTCAACATGAACTGCAATTTCAACAACTCAGCTGCAGCTTTCAATGCAGCCCATCTCTCACATTCTATGACGACCGGGGCATCATCATCTTCCAGTTTCATTAAGAATATGACCCTGCAAG
>Ga0116231_10008370_pt1 | contig 18195 bp, 11 predicted proteins | sample S1TSphgellanicum_2_FD_89695 | JGI IMG/M metagenome (GOLD analysis project Ga0116231, IMG submission 89695) | Host-associated microbial communities from peat moss isolated from Minnesota, USA - S1T2_Fd - Sphagnum magellanicum MG | ecosystem: Host-associated > Plants > Peat moss > Unclassified...
CCCCACCCCCCTTAGCGCCACATGCAACCATAACTTCTTCTGAAAACTCACAGATAAAAATTCTCTCAAACTCACCACCAGTTTAGTCTCTACCTAAATCGCCCCCCCAATTTCATCCCTACTAAGGTAATCATTTTAAATAATCTCCACTTTCTGTGAAGAAATCCTGGACCTGTGCAGTGCAACTCCTTTTTCATCAATATATATGTTTTTTCTCTAGGCCCACTGATCATCATTATACATTCTAGAGCGTTGTTGTCTCCTTCATCATACCATTAATCTTGTGTTTAATCTTGTGTTGTGGGTCCTTTCCAATTGCAGTTCAGGATATATGTTTGCAGCTTCCCATTTTAGATCTCAGTAGCTCTTTCTCTAGTATTGCAACTGATCTAGTCTGATTTTCTTTTCACTTTCAGATGTTGTTTGTGGGCTGTTGTGGGTCCTAGTCTGCTGCTTGTCCATCGGTCCAAGCTTTTTAGACTCCCATTCCTGATAGTCACTACTGTGGGTGGCTGCTCAGGGAAGTCACTCTTCGTATATTTTTTGAAACACAGATAAGGGGGGTTTGGGGGGTATGCTATGAAAATATGGAATATTGTGGTTGATGTTGACAGTGTATGAAACTTGCAAGACTAAGTACTTCTTTAGTGTCAGTTTCGACTTGGTGGTCCACCTCTGCCTTCCTTATGGGATCCGAACTATAAGTCTAGAGAGCTTGGGAAATAGTTTCCTCGGCACCAGCAGCTGGGATATTCAAGTATCTAGATTTGCCTATGACGTGAATTCAGCGTGGAGTAGTGATCTCTTAGCAGCTCTAGCTGTCAAGGTCTATGAGATCTCCTCCTACACTGTGAGCTTGTGACTTGTATTTTGTTGTCTTGAGCTGTCTCAAATCCCATGAACTTCTATCTCTCCTGACCAGCAGTCATATTCTTCAAGATGGAGTTGCTGCATGTCGACAGCTGACCTTTGTTTCTGCTTTTGAGGCTAAATTACCCCCCAGTCGTGCATCGTCCAGTTTTGTAGATTATCTAATCGGAGGTTCGAGAAATTGTGTCACAACGTTCCAGAAGGACCACATGATCGATCATGAGATTTAGCTACAAGAGAAGTAAATGGTCTTGTTCTTGTGAAACCACCACACGTACGCAGTTGTGATCCAGTGTCTTCCTAGAAGTAGTATATGAGCTACAGCAGCAAACGCTGAACTTTCAGCAGGGATTTCTATTGGATTTCTCACTGTTCAGGTTCAAAAGAGAAATCTTTTCGCAGCTAGTACACTCGGAAAAGGTAGTTTCTTGAACCCGTGGACCTCTTTTTGGGAGTGAGAACAGCGTACATTTACCAGGAATCGGACAGCACCCGACTGAGGGGTAGTAGTTGGCGTTGGATCAGTTTGAGTGATTGTAGACATGGGTGCTGAATTGCTGATGGTGGGGAGCGAACGCGAAGCTCCATCTGCACGAAGCTCTCAGCTTGCTACCTTCTGGAAGTTCATCTCTTTCATCTCACTTTTGTCTCTGATCACCTGCTGCAATGCTTGGACTTGCAACTCGGAGTCCAAAGATGCTCTGCTTGATTTTAGACAAGTATTTTCGGATCCCAACGAGAAAGTGTTCTCGAGCTGGGATTATGGAGGGGACGACTGCTGCACCTGGAATGGGGTGACGTGCCAAGATGGTACGGTGATCGAGCTTGATATAGAAGGACCTCCCAATTGCGAGATCACTCGCAATGACAGCTACTCGGGAAACAAGCCGCCCGGAGCTTCGCTAGCTCAGCTACAGGATCTCCAGACTCTCACAATTAAGTACCTTCAGTTCAGCTCCAAGATCCCTTCGGAATGGGGCTCTTTCTCGGCTCTAGTCTCTCTTACAGTGACCGATTGTGACCTATATGGCTCCATTCCTTCCGATCTCGGTAACATCGACACTCTCCAGCATCTAGATTTGGACTGCAACAGCCTCTCAGGCCCCATTTGCAGTAGCCTGTGCAAATTGAAGAGCTTGACCTACTTGGACCTTTCTAGCAACGACCTCCAGACTAGCGATATCCCTGCTTGTTTGCAAGGCATACCCACCTTTAGGTACGGGAATCAAGGAAATTCTGAATCGAATAGCGGCAATGGAGAAGGTGGTAATAATGGAGGAGGTGGTAATGGAGGAGGTGGTCATGGAGAAGGTGATAATGGCGGAGGTGATGATGGCGGCGGTTACGGAGGAAATGGTTGGTATTACAATGGAGATCACAGCTCAATCCTGAGACTGAACAACCAAGCTTCAATTTGGCAGCTCATAGTAGCTTTGACTGCACTACTTACTACATGGCTGCTGCTTCTTCAATATTGATGCCAAGGAGAGATTCTTCTTATCACCATCAGTTGGGGTCACTCTAGGTTTCAGAAATATTTCAGATTTCAATCCCTTGTCTTTTTGCACAATTTGCAGTAAATGCATATTTCTGGGTGTGGGTATTAACATGATACAGCATCAATTCATGTACATAAGCAAATGCTAAGAATTGAGCTTCTAAGATCCTCATAAGAGAATCCCAATCAATATAAAAAGTTTGATGCAATTTGAATCATTCACAGGGAGACAGTGTACTGCATCTACAACCTGCATATCCAAAGTAGAGGATTCTACAATGTCAAGTGAGGAGCCCTGCAGCATTCTACATTGGCTCATCTCACCTGTGGACTATGAAAAAGAAACCTATATTTCTCCCTTGGTCTGAGTTCACCCAAGTTCACCCATCCCAGTGAAGGACCTACACTGCACTAGAGGGCCTGAAAGATGGCTTCAGAGGGTTAATTTGCTCCTGCACCTAATTCCCACTGCTGTTATCATCCTGTCTTCTGCAATGACAGCTACAAATATGTGTGTAGTTTCTATATACTCTTGAAAGAAATGTGAAGCTGGAGTTGGTAGGATAAGTAGTCATACGGTCTTCTTTGCCAGTTGGGGATATCAGTAAGGTTTGTGGTCAAGGGCTCTTTTGTTTCAAAAGGAACTTGTATTTCAACTGGTATACTCACTTTTGGACTTAGCTTCTGTTGTATTGGCAGATCACTCTTTCTTACAGTCTCGAAAATCACCTAGGAAAGCTTTTGTTATATATATATATATATGATTACAACCCCAAGGTAATTGTTCAAGGGGGTCTAACTGTGCTCACTGCTCACTATGGGTATAAACAGACTGTTGCACTCAGCAGAAAAGACATGGAATCTCTCTTCTTCTTTTTCTGGGGATCAAGTGTCTGCAATCTGGATAACTAGTCCACCCATATCTAGTGATCATGAGAGTTTGGTTGAATTAGCTAGTACACTCTACTACCTTAGCAGCTTCAACACTAGTTAGATTTTTTCAGAAATGTTATTCCACAAAAACACGTGTTGGAGCTGCCAACTACTGAGGAGGATTCCAACTGGTTCCACATCCAAATGCAAGCACATGACACTGCCCATGAGGCCTGACCGCCAGGCAAATGCATCATACTGTGCACATGAGTTTCAAACTGAGCCAGGCATCTTCACAGTTTGCTGCAGTGAGCACAAGAAGAAAAATCAAATTTCATCGACCTTCAGTAGGTATAATCACAAAACCAGTTCCTCCGTAGAAATCGGTGATGTGGCATCACCCCATTGATGGAGAGGTCACAGGTTACAACCCATATCCGCTGTGTACTGGGTCGGCCAGATGGGCGCAGGAGGGTTATGGTGACAGCAACAACGTCATTCATCCCAATGGTCGACAGAGTCATCAGTTACAGGTGGGTGAAATCCCATCTGTCACGAGTCACCGAGACATAGTTATGTCCCGTAACAGGGCTTGAGCAGGCCAGTTCCATAGTCCAAACCAGTGTTGTGCATGTGTGGTTTAGGATATACTTAGTGTAAAAGTCAGTGTATAATTGCGTAAGGTCCTTTCATGCCGTGTATAACCGTTGAAGTGAAAATGTAAAACAAATATGTAAATTACATGTAGTGTGAAATTGTGTACAACTTTACAATAAATAAATGAAAACAAAAAAAGAGTGCAAAACATGAGCACCAATGACTCAACCCATTTTCCCTTTCTCTATTTTTTCCTGAACTCTCTTTGTTGAACTGGTGCCATCTTCATAGCTATTGTTTAAATGTTTTAATTATGGGAAGAGAGAAAGCAAAGAAAGAGGATATTGTGCAAAATGCATAGTGTTCATTCTCTCAAAAAGAATTAAGATTTGTAACAAAATTGATGGTATTGCACCTTGTATCAGCATTGAAGATTATGGTTTGCAAAAATAAAAATAAAAATTATTGCATATAATTTCACATACACAACCTTACACATTGAAAGAAAATATACAAGGGATTGTGTAAGTGTATTTCAAAATATATTACACTATTTGAAATTATAAATGTAATTGAAAACATATACACCATGTGAGTTGTGTATGTGAAAGTGTGAAGACTTGAGCCTATAAGTGCAAATGATTTACATTAACACACACAAATTGGTACAAACTACAAACCAATGTTGGGTGGTTCTTTGTTTTCAAAACCTAAAGTCACTGAGTGAGGGTATGATATATGTACACCTTCCATTGGAGGTTTTCAAAAAGTTAAAAAGTAGTTTTGATTCATGGTTCACAATTGAAATCATAAAAAACTCCTTGTTTTGCATTTCCACCATTTTTATTTGCTTGGCCACTATTTCAAAGTGCCTTTCAATTACACCAATCTTTCTTCATTCATCTTCACAATTGTTTCTAATTCCACAATTTACCTTCTACCTATTTGAGCTTCTTGGAAAGCTCATACTTTGATTCCACTATATCCTTGACATATACTTCAAGATTTCTAATCTTGTCCTTTGCTTCCATGTTTGCATACTCTAGCTAGGTGAAAGCATTCTACATTGTAACAAAATGGGCAAATCAAAGTTTAAAAATGAAGTCCACAATAAAATAAATAAATTTGAAATACCATAAGCAAAGAAGTTAGGCCATTGGATTTGATTAATCCTAGATGTTGATACTTATTTTGTGATTACTTGTTCATTTTCAAATGGTGGGAATTGCAAATGTTTGTCATTCCTTTTCATGCAGTTTACCAAGGTTTGTAACTTGTGTGTTTTTATTATTTTTCTATTTGGTTTTACTGTCCATTTACTATTGTCACTTGTTATTATTATCCATTTTATGTACAATGCCAAGATTTGGAACTCTCAAGTGCTTTTAGGTGATAGCGCATGGCCATTGATTTTGCCATTCTAGAACTTGGAAATACAAAAATGATTACATCTTTGAGTGAAGATGGAAAGGGTTTTGGATTTTCAACAACGACACAACATGCACCATCTACTAGTAATAGCTCTGGACCAACAAGTAGCGACAAGTCCAATTATTCCAGGAAAATGAAACAAGAACATGATGCAAGTTCAAGAAGTAGATGTTCTAACCTAGCTGCTCCTTTTTATGCAAGCATTCTAGAACTAGGTAACAAGGGTCCTATAAGTCGCAAAAAGTTTCCAAAGTGTTTCATCTTTGCTCAAAAGGTTTAAATCCCAAAAGATTGAAGATTTTCAAAGATCTCATAGTGGAGGAAATCCACAAGTTTTTTGGACTTGTTCATAATAAAAATGGATATAGTTATGTTTAATGAAGATTCATAAGTCATAGCAAAAGTGGAAGGTTTATGGATGTTTATTCATTAAAAGCCTAAAGTTCCTGCTTCAAGGACCATTTCTTTAGGTATGGCAAGAGGATTATGATGTAGTTGGTGAAAGCCAAGAAGATAAATTGGGCGATGTGTGTTGAGTGGACAAATCAATAGCAATGACGAAAAACATCAGTAATTGAAGTGATGATGATGAAGAAGGTGACGATGCAATAGCTCAACTAGAAGATGATGAAGAAAACTTGGTTGGAAGTGATAGTTGCATGACTTTTATTTTGCTAGAAGAGATCATTTGTTACATGGAAAACTCACCAAGAAGTTGATGTTGGAGGTTGAGGACTAGGAGTGTTTCAACAAGAAAGTGCAAGAAGACATTTTATACACAAACATGAAATCTCGCAACCAAATGGAAGATCTGAAAAATGATGTGAAGAATGTAGAGGCTTGAAGATGTAAAATTCAAATGTATGTAATTAAAGGGTTCATTAGACCTTGCAATTTGTGATGAATTGAAGAAAAGCTAGAAATGCAAAGAACATTTGTTGAAGCTTTTTTATTTTTGGCACAAGAAGGGGAGAAAGAATATGAGAAAGTTTGTAAGGACTTAGAGCTTTGATTGTTTGGCTTCAAGAATATAAGCTTTAATTTTGTAAAAGGAATCATAATGTTGCAAAAGAACTTCTCTCAAAATTTAAGAAGGGGCTTTGAAGTTGTTAAAGTAGCAATGTCATGCCATTGCCCTCACATCTTGTTGAAGGCAACAATGTAGGGTTCAAAAATTGTTTTTTGATAGATCATTGTCCATATTGTTGGTTGGGATTTTCGCCAATGTGGGTAAGAAAAATTGCTTCTTACAAGCATGTATATCACTATTGGTGTGTTGTTCATTTCAACACTTCATCAAAATGCATCCACCCAAATTATGTTGAAGAGATGCATGAGTTGTGGTGGAGTTGTGCTAGTATTCCAAAACTTGGGACTCTAGTGGTTGTCGAATTTAAGTCAAAACCCTTGAGGCCAAAACTTTCGAAGTGCTACATTTAATCTCCCAAAAGTATAGGTTTTTTTCCTTAACCATGCTTAAACATTGTCTTTCAACAATTTAGGTACAATATGCATGGACATTAGGTTTTTTGGCTTATTTTAAAAATTCCACTTTATTTCATTTCTTGTACATGCACTAGCACATCATTTTTTCTTTAAGAGTAATCTTGTATTTACTTTGTGAGATGGAGCTTGCTCCTTATTTTTGAAGGCCCATGTTAGTCTAATATGTAAATTTTGAATTGTCAAATTAATATGCATTCTTGTGGACTATAAGCACCGCAAATTCTATGTTGATGTATGCACAAAAGTGCCATAACTTGCATACTTATAGTTCAAGTTTACACATGAATCCAAATAATGTTTTTGTGTGCACATTAAAGTCCAACAAGCATTACAAATGTACTAGGTCAAATGTGCACATTAGTCCATTAAGTTCCACAAAACATTACAAATGTAGGTCATGTGTGCACATCAACCCATTTTGTTCCACAAACTTTGATCAATTGTTCACAATTTAATATAGGTTTCTCCACATACATGCTTCTTGTGTCCACATGAGTCCATGGGTGTGCACAAAAATAGTTTAAGGGTGCATTTGAGTATGTTGAGTTTGAAAGATTTCCATTTTATTTGCACAAGAATCATGTGAACTCCTTTAATGTAGTTTAAGTGTGCACATTGAATTTTTAAATTCCTATAAGATTAGTTTATGTGTGTGAATGAGTTCATTAAGTTCAAAAGATATTCAACATATGTGCACAAGAGTCCAATGAGGTCCACAATACCCATAGTGTGCCTAAAAAGTCCTTGAATTTCCACAAGTACAATTTATCCATGTGTACAAAAGTCCAATGAATCCAGAAAACTCATTGTGTGCCCTGAAAAGTCCATGAATTTCCATAAGTATAGTTTATGTATGTGCATAAGAGTCCAATGAAATCCACAAAACTCATTGTGTGCCCTAAAAAGTCCTTGAATTTCGACATGTATAGTTTATGCATGTGCACAAAAGTGCATACATAGTTCAAAATAAAGTCCCTATTTTGCACATGAATCCATTGAACTCTACAGGATGTGTTGCTCTTGTTGTTCATAATTCAATTATGTATTTAGATGATTTGTAATCTACATGAAAAACTTATTTTAATTTTGCCAATAGAAAATTTAATCATGATGATTTTTATTGTTTCAATGTCTAGAAGAGATTCCTATTTGATTGTGAATGTGACTATTGATGTTGATGTTGATGTCTTGCAAAAATTCCTTCGGGCTTTCCATCAACAATCGCATCCATGTCCTTCTTAGAGGTTTAACTACTAATTATAAAAGGTCCACCAATTTTATATAATAGCAACCAAGAAATCGGTCCAAGTGTTGGCAACCAACAACTCCATGTTGAAGCCACAGAGGATCTTGCACAAGCTTCCACTCCCAACAAATCCAAGCCTCCTTCTCCTTAGCCACAACCTAGACCAACTACTCATGCAAAGCTACCATTAGAAAGGAGTTGATCTTATAGGCAAATGAGGAACTAGAAGACATGAATGATGAGGAGGTAGAAGAAGAGGGTGTAAGCATAAAAGAAGAGTGTATAAAGAAAATCTCCTAGGCACAAAAGACTCATAGTAAAGATACAAATCTTGAGAACCAATTCGTAGAACTTACATCTTTGATACTGCCAACCCGACACTCCTAGAATCTCTAGGTGTTATTGTCCTATAATAACAAAATTTAACATTCTAATGTGAATCTCCAATTGGTACATACTTGGTAGTCTTTTCTAACTTATTATAGTGGTAACAATCAGTTTGCTGCCAAGTACAAATCCATACATTATGAGTTCAAAATCTAATGAGGTATGGCTTGAGGTCAAAACCCTCAGTGTTCAGTCAGTCCATATGAGTTGTTAACCCTCTTTCTACAAATGTAACAATGTAGAAGAACATTCGGCCCAATCTTAGAAACATCTTGATTTTTAGGTATGGACCAAAGTTTGAATGACACATATACTAGGTTGACTTACAACCATTTAAGAAAGACAAAATTTTGTGCAAAAATTGGTTATGGATAGATTTCTATTAACTTCCCACTTTTATTATTTTTTTCTCTCATTCTACCCAACTCAAGGACACCCCACTGAGGCTTGTAACACTCATTCAAATATTTGCCCTATTATATGGATTAAAGAGAGGTTCAACCAAGGTTCCCATACATACATATCCCTTTACATGCTCCTACTTCTATAGCTTGGACTTCCTTCTGTTCATCATCAACCCTTAGCATCAACCCATTATAAAATCTAGTACTAACAGTAACATATGGCCTGGTATAGTGTAGTCTCTAGTGCAGTGGAAATAAAAAAAACAGTGATTACAAATCTCAACAAGCTCCACCTATACTCTTCTAAAAATGGATCAAGAAAAACAAACAAACCTGCCTCGCATTGCTCTTGAATTTTCCTTCTTATGCTATCATGCACCGTCCTATTCTCCACACCTCCATTGAATGTTGCAGCTTCCTTAGCCATCCATTGCTTGTTGTCAATCTATTCCACACAATACACAAACAAACAACATTTCCTACCCAAGCTCACAAGTCTCCTTGAAGTAGTCATTGCAACTGCTAACAACTAATGATGGAATAATTTCTGCCGTTAGCATGTTGAAAGTTGACAACCACTCAAAACAAAACCAAAACCCTACAAACTTGCTATGTTCACATGAAAAAAATATCCGATTAATTTCATGTCCAATCACAAGGGGTTTGACAATATGAACTAGAGCATTATGAGGAATTTAAAGAGGAGCATGAAGTTGTTAGTGGGCCTACAAACCCTCCCACAAAAAAATTGAAGAGTTGCCTTGCTAGCAAGTCCAAGAAGGTGATGAAGTCACCACTCAAGAATACAACTAAAAAGGCTAAAAACCAGTGGTAGAGTGGGTCAGTATAGCAAAAACCACTTGACATGTGACCGACAATGGCAACTTGTGACTTCTTAGGGGCAAGAATATGTGATTTGGTTGTTCCATTTTTTGTCTAGTTTTCTTTTGGTGAAGGGTAATAGGTTCTAAAAGGATCATATCGAATATAATATTGCTACATGTTTGTATACTTGAGGCTCTAGCAAAATAACTAGTTAAAGGTATATTAGGCTTCATTTTGTAAATGGGCATTTTATGCAAATTTTTCTACTTTCAAATCATTTACCTAGTGTGCAATTGTCCATGATAAAGATGACCACAAATTCTAGGTACATAGTTTATATTTATCACCTAGTGATCTTTGATTTGTTGCAAATGGTATGTAACAAATTTTGTATCTTATGTTGTAAAGACTACAAATGCTTCGAAAAAATAGGATTAGAGTTTCACATGGTTGTGACCCATTGAATGTGATTGGTTTTAGTTACAATTCAAGGCAAGTATAGTTTTCCATTTTGTCTAGGACTAGTGTTGTCAAAATTTATTGACTAATACACGATCCCACAATTTGAAGTGATTATGTTATGTCAAATTTGGTGTGGCTAATGAAAAAAATTATGAAAATAGTTCTTTCTTGAAATATATCAAATGTTGTTTTAGTAGTCAACAAGTTGATCAACTTAGAATGTGTAGGTGGAAGTAGGTTTTAGGGACCAAATGTATATGGAACAACTTGCCAAAAATTGATTGAAGGTGGTCTCATGGCACTCCCAAAGATTGATCTAGTTTTTGCTGGTTGTGGGACTTAACAAAGTGCAAGGCAAGGATTTGCACTCACACCAACAACTCTAATGTGCATTCTTCTTATGGGGATGCAATCCATGGGGATGGGGTCATGTAATTGATCAAGTCTATTTTGGAGGTCACATCAACTATGAAAAGACAAGTAGATCTAATTTGCTTAGGATTGCTATTTTGTGAACATGTGAGTAACAACATGAGCTTATGAATAGGAGTAGGAAGGAATATTCCAAATACATTCCATTCATGTTAGATGGAATATTCTTTGATAGATTTTAATGACATGTCAAAATATACCTTAACAAAAATATATCACAACACATCAACACAAACTAACACATCATCATTGCCACATGGACACTTGACATCAATGTCTATGTTCAAACAAATGTGAATACAAAATTCCACCCAAGTTTTTCCCCCATGTTGTAAAGCACAAAAAGGTTTATGCCACATTTCTTAAAAGACCTTGCCCCTTGGAACTCCAAAGGACACACATATAATAGCCATTCAATGATTGCATTATCCTTACATTTCCAATAAATTTCTAATTATATTTTTTCATTTTATATTATTTATTTGCATTTTTTCTATCTCTCATCACTACCCACTTACACTTGGTATCTTTTAATATAATTATACATTCTCATCACTTTGATTAAGTAATTGTATCCTCCCACCCATTACTATTAATTTGCGTATTTAATTGCTAAATATTCAATATCTCCATTTTTGTGAATTCTCTCTATAACAATGACAACTAGATCAATAATTACTATCAAGAGACCATTCACAATTGAATGGATGATTGGGAATGCTTTGTTGTAAACCAAATTTGGATTCAATTTTAGAAAAAATAACAAGACCATGGCGAACTCTTCAAGATGACACTCAATTTGACCCTAATTTTAGCAATTGTACCAACCATGTGGATGTGTCAAGGACAATTGAAAACATGTTCTATAGTTTCAATTTTGGTTGGTTATGATTGTTTCAAGGAGCTTGTCACAAGCCATTTAAAAATTCGGGAATAAACATTTGAATTATCATTGCATAAATCTTGTAATCCTACAACCCATTTTTTGAATCCCAATATTCAACATCTACTTTGAACTTTGCATCTACCTTTACCAATTCATTTTACTTTATAGGCGGATACAAGTCAAGGTCTACTAGAGTTACACAAACATGTTGTTCATTCCCTTTCAACATGGTCATAGTGTTTTCATGATGTTTGTTTGAAAAAACTATAATTGTAAAATATATCATTTGTGCATTGTTGATGAACAATGTTTATACAAGCAATTAATGCTAATTTAATCAATATTAAAATGGTGGAAGTGTATATGCATGAGATTTTTTATTTATTTAGGGTTCTAATAACTTTGTTTACCCTTTAGAGGCTCACAATAAAAGGACTAAAAATATTATATATTAATATTAAATGAGCCACTACTTCAAACAATTTTCCTCCCGCAACCATTTCAAAATTACTAGAGTCAATTCAATTAAAAGGTCTTTCTTAATTACATATCCAAAACATTTTTCAAGAAGAAATCTCATTATTATCACAAGAAGAAATCTTATCCTTTTCCACCCCCACACATTGCAACTATTGTTTGATTTAACTACATTTCAACTACATTTGGCCATCTTAAGTTTGCAAGTGGCTTGTTACACTAATTAATAGACAATATTGTTTATAGTTGTTACATTCATTATGTTGCTCATATATGAGTATTTGGACCTTATTTAATTTTTTAACAATTTCAAATTGTTGATGTGGAAATTGAGGTAGCTTTTAATTTTATTTACACAATGCATTATAATCACTAGAAGAAATGTTGTCCATTTTGACCATATTTTTGTGACTACTATGTGACTAATGTCCAAACCAATTAATTTTACAACTAGTAGTGTGTTAGTTCTATGTGTCCATGTAGTTGCAACTTGTTGTAGTCGCATATGCAATTACAAGAAGGGTTGAACCAAATTCTAGTTGTAGATGCAACTACAACTTATGACTAATATGATTTTCATTGAAAATGTAATTGAAAAATGAATAATGTCATCCAATTTTGATTACACTCATCAATGGATGATAACATAGTTGTTTTTGTAACTACAAATGAAAGGTTTTTCAACTACAATAGTATATTCTACCACATGAACAAAGAAACATAGACCACATATGGCAAACTTTGCTATTTCAAATGGACTATTATCTCTTCAATGCACCCATCCATGGGTCTTCTTTGCAATTGTCCATGGGTCTTCCATGATATAATATCTAATAGCTAATAGTTTGTTAGAAAAGGCTATTATAACCTAGTTGGTAAACTAAGCTAGCTAAGCTTAATAGGTTATGTTAAATTAAATAGGCCTATGTACATTAGTAGCCTAGCTTGCATACTTAATTAATTGGCCTAAGTTATTTATAAGTAATAGTAGGCTAGATTATTAGGTGTAGCTAATAGGTTAGGTTATGAAGGTTAGACCTAGTTAGGTTAGGTAAGCTAGGTAATAGGTAGTAAGTAGGATAGGTAGTAGGTAGGTTTATTAGTTTATTTTGTGAATATGTGATCATGTTTTCATATTAACTAATTAATTAATTAGGTTAAGTACTTAATCAATTAATTAGTTAGGCTCAGTAGTATGTAATAAGTAGGACATGTATTAATAGGTAGTAGGTAGGTAGGTAAGCTAAGCAAGAGGTATTTTATTTGTGGATATGTCATAATATTTTTGTATTAATTGATTAATTAATTATCTATGTTAAATGATTTATTTATTAAATGTAGGCTAGGTAATTAATTTATTAAATAGGCTAGGTAGTAGATAGTAGGTATGTAACCTAGGTAATAGATAATAAGTATGTAGCCTAGATAGAATGTGATAAGTAGGATAGGTAGTAAATATTTTATTGTGTGGATATATGGTAATGTTTTTGTATGGGACAAAGGATGTGATAATGTTGTAGTGTTGTAGTGTTTCCCTTTCATAAAAATTGTCCCATATTTCTTGTCTACAACTTCAAACTTGTAAAGTATATAACTAGGTGAAGGAATGGACTAGGTTCCTAGCATGCACTATAAACATAATGCATGTGCCATTTGGGATGAACCAATCAAAAGGCTTGTCCCCAACAAAATAAATAGAATCCTACCTACCTACTTAGCCTATGTTAGTTACCCTATTTTACCCTAACCTAGCCTAGAATAGGTTCTATTCAATTAATATAATTATAATATTTAATTATTGTAATTATAATATATCTTTTTTGAACTAATGGAAAATTACCATGTGGTTAAATCCTAACCACCCATCAATGGCACATTTGGTAGCATGTGATTATCCCAAATGTAGTCGCAAATGCAATCGCAAATTGAAGTTCCATGTCATATTAAGGATCATCCATGGCAATGGATGAAATTTTTTGGCCTAATTGTAAAATTTGCGATTCCATTTTCAACTTCATGGGCATGTCATGTCTTTTACAACTGACTCTCTTATGGCACTTATCCAAGGCAACTAGGCTATTTTTAGTCGCATGTGTCCATTGTAACTATAAATGAATCACAAATTTAGTTGTTGATTTTCAAATTTCTTCTAGTGAATGGGTTAATGATTTTTTGACATTTATTCAACTACAACATGGTACATGAGTTGAACCATCAACTTTTAACATGTTGAAACCATTACTTAGGAATTTCATTTTACACTTACCATAATCTATTAAAATACATGTAACAATTAAAAACCCCACATTTATATTAAATTAAATTAGTAATTTCTTTCATATCTTTTTAATTATCAAAGTTAAACCTTTCACTTTTAAATGTTAAAACCATTATTCACAAATTACTTGCACTTATTATAATATACTAAAACACATGCAACTCAATATTTTACAATTACATTTGAATGGTTTAATGAATTTTTTCATATTTCTTGAACTATCAACATCTTTGTGTACATGACTCAAATCATCCACTTTGAGCTTCTTGAAACCACTACTCATGAATTGCATTTACATTCACTATAGTTTTTTTAAATGGATGTATAAAAATTTAGGAAGTCTCACATTTATATTGAGTGGCTAGTCATTAAGTCAAAATGTTCATATGTACAAAGTCTAGGATGCATGTAGACCTTTAAATTACTTTTTTTTTCATATATTAAATTCTTGTACATTTATGTAAATTAAAATGTATTTTTTTCCCCGAATTTGTTTTAGGCATGCATCATGAACAAGTTTATTATTATAAATGTTCATGATGCCACACCTTAAAAGCCCCAAAAATAATCTTTAATTTTTTCCCCATTTTTTTCTCTTAGTGAATGAAAAAATATTCATGTTAAAAAAATGATTAATTTTTTTAATTTCTAAGTATTAATATTATGAAAATTATAAATGTTTTATACTTAATTATTTTTATTTTTAAAATGGTTTATCAAAATTTTAAAGCTTGTTTGTTACTATTTATGTTTAAATATTGTAAAATGAATTTAAAAAATTGATTTAAAAATATATGAATGAATTATAAATGGTGATAATACTAATGACATCAATGATTTTCTTTATTTTTTATTTTTTTTCAATTTTGTAATCTTCTTCAAAATCATCCACAAGAAAATTTAGCCATGTTTTAGCTATAAGCCATATATGGAGGTACAAATTTGTTAAAATATTTATATATTTTGGCTACAAGTATTAAAACCTATCGTAGAATTATATTATTTTTAAAAAATTAATGTAAAAAAAGAAAAATCTTTTGTTGATGTTGATGGTCCTTCCTATGTTTGCAAAATGGTGGAAATTCACCACAAAAAAAAACTCAATTACATTAATATTATTCTTAATTTTTTTAAAAATTGGATGAGGTTTATAATGATCTCAAATATTAACTTAATTTTTTTCAAATATAATCTATGTTGGAATTGTTTATGATTTAATGTAGAATTATTAAAATTACTTTCAAATTTTTATTCATTAGGAGTAACCTTTTTTCTTTGAAATTTGTGATCTCTAAGTTTTGGCAATTTTTTTGTTGTTTACATTTTTTCTTGAATTTTCACTATTTTTTCCATTTTTTTCCCAACAAGAAATGCCAAGTTAAAAAAATTCAAAACTAGAAAAACATGTTGGTTATGGGGGGAGAGGGTGGGTAATTTGACTATTTAAACCCAACATTTCACCAAATTAAACTGCTTTTACTTTTTAAAAGGAAAGAAATGTAAAATATATTTCTACATCATTAATAAAAGAAAATAATACATGCGATTATTTTTCAAAGCTATGTAATTAATCATTTGTATTAGTTTATGATTCATCTTATTAAACAAATATGGTCTTGATAATTAAATGGTTATATTTACTATTTAATTAATATTTTTCTGTGTGGCCAATTTTTTCCAATTTAAAGGGGCACATTAAAAAGGGATTTTTTTGAAAGATTTTTTATCCAAATTTAAAATATATGTTGTTAAATTTTTACAATAAAATATAGGAAGTAACCATAATATTGAAGGATTTAAACAAGTTTCAACTACACTACTAGTTTATAACCAAATTTGGCGATCTTCTTATGGATGATTATCATTTTAGTAACATCACAAAAATAAATAAATAACTTGTACCTAATCATATTGGGGAAAATAAAAATTTACAATTCTACAAAAATTGGACATAATTTATGAAATGAAAATCAAATTGTAAAAGACCTGATGAATACATTTTTGAATTAACATTGAATTTACAAAGATTCTAGCTCAATTTAAACAAAAAGATATTTGTAGATTTATTCATGACATGTAATTTCAAGTTTTTTTTACCTTTTAAATTTAATTTTTGTAAGTTATAATTTATTTTAATACATTATTGAAAAAACTTCAAGATCATGCTTTCATTTGTAGCATTTGAATAAATCTTGAAAAAGAAAACATATGTTAAAATCTGAATTTCATAAACAATTTCATGCCAAACATAATAAAGTTAAACTTTTTCTCCTTTGTTAATAAAGTTTTGAAGTGGTTTGGTGGTTAAGACCTTGGTGTGTTGGGTTCAATCCTTGATGGATGTGTGCATTTTAACGTATCTTATACAAATGCAGTTTACAAACATGTACATCATGGCAAATGGTGTCAAAACCTTTTTATTAACAAAATTGAGAAAAAAAACTTTAAATTTTTTTTATGGTATGTAATTTTGTCATGGCATGGCAAAAATGCAATATGTGAGTCCATGATTTGGTAAAAAAAAAATAAAAAATCATAATAATGATTTTTTGGTATGATGATGTGGCACGTTATTCCATGTCATATTAACTTGGGACCTCATATATCCATGTCATAATTTTTAAATTAAAAATTATCTAGTGCAACATGTGACTATCCAAAACAATTAAACAACATTTCATTAAAAATGTTTTAATCAACTAGTCCTTTTTTACCAAAACCATATAAGTTGCATATTAGTCAATTTTGTTCTATTTCATTGAAAACCTAGTGAATTTGGGTAGTGGAAAAAAATAAAATTTCTTCTTATGTATCTTACACATTTCCACCTTTCTTAATTGTTTCACAAGTAATGAAATTAGATTAACTAAAAGAACTTCCCCCATTATTACTCCAAAACTTTCATCAATCAAAAATATGCGGTTCCCAGATAGTCAATGTGTTCAAATAAAATTCTTTTTTTTTGCCACAACATTATGGTGGATTTATTAAATGTCGAAACTAAATGTGTTCAAATAATAATAATTTTTTGGTCACAACATTATAGTGGATTTATTGAACGATGGGACTTGATGGATTTGTTGTGGACAAGCAACGTTCAAATAATGTCACTTCTAGGAAGTTCATGTAACAATTTGATTTGTTTATGAGATCTCATATACTAAAGATGACACATGTTTCTTGAATGGTATTGTAATGATGATCATAAGTCAACTCCATTAAAGGGTTTCCTCAACTACCTAAACCACAAAATCTTGTTGTTAGTCCAAGGCGAAAGCATGCAAAGTAGACCAAAGAATTACCTTGCAACAAAAATGGAAAGTGGCCATCAAGTAGGGCTTGGTATATTGAAATTTAAAATATCGTTTACTTTAATGTTTAATTATATGAAATTCTTTGACTTTGTTATAACTATATTTTAAAACCATATGTTTAAAGTAGGTTTGTATATCAAAATCAAGCAAATGTCACAACTTGCAAAGTTAGATTAAAATTCAAGCACAAGTAGATTAAATATTGGATCTATTTTATTTTTAAGTTAATGGCATGCTAAATATACTAATGGACTTTGACATTTTTCATAATAGAATCAAAATATATTTAATGTTTAATGTAGAAGTAGGAATGAAATATTAATCTGTTAGTTTTGGTTCTACTTATTAGCTATTTTTATTAAACTAAAGTTTCAAATTTTGTATTCTGTAACAAAAAAAAGAGGGTCCGAAAACACTCAGCACACTGACTGCCTTCAATGAACCCATGCGTTCGTGTTCTCCTAATCTACTCTACAGGATTCAGACCTTTGATCATGCACGGCATACTAATTGCCTCCTGACGCTTCCAAATTAGCATCATAAGATCAGAGACCTACAAGTGTCTTGCATTCCACACAACAATAGAGCAAGCTTTACAGCATCCATCCCCTGTCTCGGACATTCACACAAATGCCAGCAAGGGAAACTCTTTCATTACATTACACATTATGTACATTCCCCGAAAGCACAAGCTTGCTTTCCCAATAAA
>Ga0116231_10008371_pt1 | contig 18195 bp, 14 predicted proteins | sample S1TSphgellanicum_2_FD_89695 | JGI IMG/M metagenome (GOLD analysis project Ga0116231, IMG submission 89695) | Host-associated microbial communities from peat moss isolated from Minnesota, USA - S1T2_Fd - Sphagnum magellanicum MG | ecosystem: Host-associated > Plants > Peat moss > Unclassified...
AAAATCCAACCTAGGATTGATTTTGATTAATATTAAAAATTATGCAAATATTCATAAATGTTTTATCTCTTTTTAATTCTAAAATTATCAAGCCTATTTCTTAATTAAATTAAGTGTATTAAGCATTAAATGGTCCAAAGTGGAAGTAGAGGACCATCACCAAAAAAAACTCTCACAATTGCAATATCCACATTTGGGGTTAATGGCTTATCGTCATCACAAATTTGAATCAAGCTACAAATATATGTTACAACTCCTTTGTAATACCCAGATTTTACATTATAATTTTTGCAATTGAAGTCCACAATTTGCAAGTGCATAAGTAGGTATGATGCGCCAGTATGATGATGTGTGGGTAGGTAGGTTTTGCCAATAAGTAAATGTTTTGCTAATAATTAAAGTGGCATTACTAAAAAATGTATCTACCCTCTTAATTAATTTTTGTAGTAAGAATTAGGTTGAAGTTTAACTAGTAAAATATATAGATTTTGCCAAAAAAAAAAGTTTAGCCAAGAACAAATATAGGTTTAGTTAAGAGAAATAAGTTTAATTAAGAATATATAAAGGTTTTGCCAAGGAATAGAAGTTTAGCCAAGAAGAAATATAAATTTAACTAAGAAAAAATATAGGTTTCGTCGAAAGAGAGAAGTTTAGCCAATAAGATATATACATTTAATCAAGAGAAAAAAGTTTAGCCAATAAGATATATAAGTTTAACCAAGAGATAAAAGTTTAACCAACAAGATACATAGGTTTAGCCAAGAGGTAAAAGTTTAACTAAAAAGAAATATAGGTTTAGCAAAAAGATAGAAGTTTAACTAAGAAATAAAAGTTTAACCAAGAGATAGAAACTTAACTAAGAAATATAAGTTTAACCAAGAAAAAATATAGGTTTAGCCAAGAGATAGAAGTTTAACTTAGAAATATAAGTTTAACCAAGAAAAAATATATGTTTAGTCAAGAAATAGAAGTTTAGCCAAGAAGAAATATATGCTTAGCCAAGAAATAAAGGTTAGCCAATAATATATAAAGGTTTAACCAAGATATAGAAATTTAGCCAGTAAAATATATAAGTTTTGTCAAGAGATAAAAGTTTAACTAAGAAGAAATATATGTTTAGTCAAGAAATAAAAATTAGCCAATAAGATATATAGGTTTAGCCAAGAAATAGAAGTTTAACCAAGAAAAAATAAGAGTTTTGCCAAGGTAAGTAAGGGATTAATTGTTAATTCATAGGCAGGGTTAAGATTTAAGTCAATAGGGTAGCTAGGTGGGTGAGTAGTATGGAGGTCAAGGTTGAGAGAAATTTGGCAACTAAAAAAAATGGTCAAAGGTCAGCAGCCAAAAAAAATTGACTGTGGTGGAATGTTGGTTAACGGAAGGTAAAGAGGTGAATGAAAAAGAGATGAATCATCCAGCCCACCCTATGGACAGAACGGCCAACTGGTGGAGTCATAGGGCTGGTTCACTCTGGCCAAGGGCAGCTGCATTTCTCCCACCACTATTTTAGGGTATCTTGGAAACCTTAATGTATTTATGGTTACATCCACCCAAACATGAAAAATTACATCCATGCGAAACCTTTCATTCTTTAAACACTTGTCATTTTCACATTGCCAATGAGTGAGCAAAATTTTTATCTCCAAATCAAATCCTGCACACATGCATAGTCGCTTCCCAATGGGCAGAGCCAATAAACTGGCCAGGACTACATAACCAGCTTGAGAAGCCCGATTACCGGAAAAGAACTCTAAAGGAGTGGCTCGTTTTATTCTGTATTCAAGCTGCTCCAGCATTGTCTACAGGACATTATCAGTGACTCAACTTACAAACCTTTTCACTTTTGGGCATTGTCATCGTTTTATATGGCTTTGCATGTTTTGCATTCTATTTCACACAATTTTCAAATGTCTCCAATGTTCCAACCTTAGATCTGGCGATCTCCTAAACCCAGTGGACAGTCAATATGATGATCCTATAACTCTGAAGGTCGATCTGCTGTCGAGATTCGCCTTTTCATCATGTTGCATATGTTTTTATTTTGTTTTTATTCGAGCAAAAAAAATCCAGTAACAAAATGCACTAAAGATTCACAGGGTCCCGTGGGGGTGGAGGGAAGGGGCTATAAATTGCCAAAACAGGAAAAAAAAACCACTGGGCCTCACACAAAATGGTAAAGGTACCAACGTGGGTCCTTGTTCACCTTGGCGATGGTTTCAGGTGGTATAGTGTACTCCCTGGTCAGATTCGACTACAAACTGTCGTATAATTAATTAAATTTTAAATCTTAACTTTGGCAATTAGTTTTTTAATTCTGAAATTTTCAGCACTTCATGATTATTCAAAATAATAACCACATTCTTGTTATGTTTATGGAACAGCTTATGTGTCTGAACTGTTTTGGTCTTAAGTTCTTGAACATTAGGGTCTGTTCAAACACCACAGTTGAAAGTTGAAAACTTGCATATTCTTAATTCTATAATAATTATAAAAATTCAGCACAAGCAATAAATAAAATTTCAAAAATTTGGCAAAACTAAAAATAATTTTATTTATGCCAGAACTGTTCATGTACAAAGGTAGTTGTTTATTTGTCCAAGGAAAATTCACTGGATGTGGTCACCCAATCTTTTTTATGAGGGATGTTCTGGGACAATACAAAAGGAAAATTTTTAGAATGCTTTAAGAATGCGCGTCGATGTGAACTTGCACTTACGCGCATGAGATTGTTCCAAGAAAAGTGGGGATGCAAGAAGTCGATGTGAACTTGCACTTACCCGCATGAGATAGTTCCAAGAAAAGTGGGGATGCAAGAAGTTGATGTGAACTTGCACTTACACGCATGAGATAGTTCCAAGAAAAGTGGGGAAGTCGATGTGAACTTGCACTTACACGCATGAGATAGTTCCAAGAAAAGTGGGGATGCAAGAAGTCGATGTGAACTTGCACTTGCACGCATGAGATAGTTCCAAGAAAAGTGGGGAAGTCGATGTGAACTGGCACTTACACGCATGAGATAGTTCCAAGTAAAATGGGGATGCAAGAAGTTACCCAGGGTTCCTGACTCTTGGCAGGTTCTGGCCCTTTATCATTTCTTGGCAGCTATTGAGGAGTCAGCATGCACTCAAGGGGCCCAGCTTTTTCTGTTTTCGGGATGAGGGTTGTCAGAGTTTTTGGTTGTTCTCATGAAGTTTTTGGTATCAGAAAAGTGGGGATCCAAGAAGTTACCTTGGGTTCTTGATTCTTTGCAGGTTCTGGCCCTTTATCATTTCTTGGCAGCTAATGAGGTGTCAGCATGCACTCAAGGGGCCCAGTTTTTTCTGTTTTTGGGATGAGGGTTGTCGGATTTTTTGTTGTTCTCATGAAGTTTTCAATATACTCCTCGCTAGGTCTGCCCCTGCCATTAGCCTAGGCCAAAAATGGTGACCAATAGTTTTGGAAAGAGAAATTTCATGCAGCCAATGGGAAGGCTCAGCATGCACCAATGAACCATCCAGTTTTTCCCCTTTTTGAGGGGGCAGGGAAGAGGGACTTTTTTCCCCCTTGTTCCCAATGTGTTCCCATCATCCCATAGTGTTCCCAATAGTACTGGGTTTTATCCCATATGATTTGCCCAAAGTTCAACTCCCTTGTATATAAGTAAAAAAGGTGTAATCTAGAGGTCCACATTTGTCTCTACTTTGCAACTGGGGGTCCAAGGAGGTGCTTTCATTGGGGGAATGCCCAATGTTCCCAAAAAAATTGAGTCCTTTAAAAAAACAAGAAAAAGTTGTAATTGCACCCATGATCTTATCTATGAAAGCAAGGTTGTTTGTTTGTACTGATGAGATCCACTGAACCAAGATGCTTCAGATCGCATCACTGGTCTCTTTGGAAAGCTCTCGAGGAGGAGGGGTGCATCGGCTTGGTTTCACGCCATTTGGACTTGCATAGCAAAATTTCTTGAGGAATTGGAATGTGCCTTTGGTGTTGTTAGAAAGATAATGATGAGCAGGACTTAATGGAATTTATTTGGTAAGATTTGAATTCAGAATGTGGAAGAAATTGATTTAAAAGTGATTTCTGCCCCCTGAAACTTCAAATAAATTCCAAAAAACCAGGTTTTGAAAGGAAAAATCAGCTGAAAACGTGGTAACACTTGGACATATGGCACAGGCCACACTAGTTAATATGAATCACATCAAACGGGCACATCTATTACTCATGAATAGGAGGAGGGTGTGAATATGTGGTTGTTCAAACTTCAGAGTTTTCAGATTTTTTTGGAAATAATTTGGGATTCGCTCTTTACAATGGACCCCAATATTAAGGCACAAACTATTTTCAGACCATTACAGACCCCATAGGCTTTGGGTATAGAAAACAATCTAAATTGAGATGCGTTCACCTCTTCTTTGGCGTTCGCCACTGCTATGGAATTCTCCTCATCTACCTCTCCATCCACTTGCAGAACTAATTTAATTAGTGTCAGACCTGCCAAGGTACAATGGTAGGTTCCTAGCTATTTTCGCACTGCCCAAAGATTGACCTTTTCTTGGCGATGGGCCAATCAGTGATGTCGATCACAAAAGAAAAAAAGTGAACTTTGGGGTTTCCCACAACTGAAGTAATATGAATCTCACAATAAAAGTTATGCCTCCCAGAGAAAAAGCAAACCCATCTTCGCTCGAACTTTCCCAATAAAAGAACCCCCCCACCTGTCCCACCTACCCCCTGTTCCCGCCTACCCAAGCAATTTCCAAGACCCCCTGTCATTTGGCAGGCCCACCCTCCCAAAGCAACCTCCAAACCCCTTCTCCTGATCATGTTTCCTTGCAGAAGACGATCATATTTCCTTGCTGACAGTATTGTCTTCTTGACGACGATGTGAGCAAATTTGAAGGGCACACTTTTGGCCATCTTCACAGAGAAGAAAGATCTTTTACGGACGATTTGAGCAAATTTGGGTGGCGCAGTTTTGCCATCTTCCCAGAAAAGAGAGATCTCTTACCCAGGATTTGAGCAAACTTGAGTGGCACCAGTTGAGCTTTATTGTGAATCGACTTGACCTTTGACGTTGGAGAGCATGGAGGCTGACTACTTAGAGCTCTCATGGGATGTGGTGCAGAACTTGGTTCTTCTAGAGAATAAGCAGTTGGTGCAGTTGAACAAGGAGCAGTGTGGGCTCTTGATAGAGAAGCTTGTGGAGATAGTGCCGAGTGTACGTGATGCCGTGAATTCTGTACCTCTAGAGAAGCGGGCTCTCCTTTTATTTGTTCTGCAAGAGCTCTACCACTTGGTCAAGGAGGCCGAAGTGATTATACGTGCCTGCTGCTCGGAAGACCCGCTCAAGGCGGCAGTGAAGCTGCAAGACAGCATTGAGGCTTTGGGTGAATGCTTTTTTAACACCGCATGGTTGGCTGGAGTGATTCGTATTGTCGTCTCGGGGACCAAAGATTTTAGTGTAGCAAGCAATCGTCAGCGCCTTGTGGAGGAGATTGCAAGTTTTAGAGCCGTGCGCCAAAGTAAGGAGGGTATCCGCCTTGTTTTCAAAGCTGCCGCTTTGAAGGATCGCAGGAGCTTGACAGAATTGTTGGAGCTGCGAAAGAGTGCCAAAGGGGTAGTGGATGAGCAAGAGAGACAGATTGTAGCATACTTATTGGAATTGATGCCTAGTAGTTTTGGAGGAACGTTTACCTTGCCAACAATAGAACCAAGACAGCTCCAGTTCGTCAAGAAACTTGGCAGCGGTTCTTTTGGAACTGTTTCTCAGGTGTGTTGGCTAGGTCAAAGTTTTGCGCAGAAAGTTTTTCAAGGGATCGAGAAGGAAAGCTTCGAGAAGGACGTGGCTGCCTTAGCGGGCCTTCATCACCCCCACGTCGTACGACTATTAGGTACGTCTCTCGATACATATCGACTCCGGTGCTCCCTTGTCATGGAACTGATGTCGGAAGACCTTGGCGCATACATTGTTAAACGTATGATTTCGCACAGTGACCAGCGGCCATTCAAACTTTTAGTTGCAGTAGACGTCATGCTACAAATTGCTGAAGGCATGAAGTACTTGCACGAGCAAGGCATCACCCATGGCAACCTCAAATCTTCCAATGTTTTAGTTAATCCTGTTGAAAGCTCAGAGATGGCCAAGGCAGGCTACGTGAATGTCAAACTCGCAGATTTTGGTCTATCAAAGACCATGCTCAGGAGTGCAAACTTCTCTTCACAGCGTTCGGTGGGAAAAAGTGTATGGAGAGCACCGGAATTGTATGGAATGCATGATTCCTGCCCTGACAACTTGGAGCAAAGCACTCAGAAACTGAGCAATATGCCTGGTGCAGTAGATGTCTACACCTTTGCTATGGTATCTTTTGAGATACTCACAGGGAAGCATCCCTTCAAATGGGACCATCCCCTCAAAGAAGAGAAGTTAGGTGATTTAAGTGAGGGGATCAAGTATACGAGAACAATCCCCCAGGCGGATTCCCCCCCATGCTTGTCATCCTTGATAAGAATGTGTTGGGATGTTGATCGTAACAGGAGGCCAACCTTCTCAGAAATTTGTGCAACCCTCATGCATATCAAAGGCTGTCTCTTGATTGGTACACACTTTCACACTATTGCATATCATTCTAAAATATGCTCATGATCTCAGAGTGCAAATGTGACCTAAGTTTGCTCTGCTGTATCAAGCTTCCTTGTTAGTTCAGTTTACACTCCCAAGCCCATGGGGCACATTGAGCTCTCTGAATAACTGTGGGTGAGTAGTTACTCAAAAGTGCAAACACTCAAGCTTCATGTGATGGCTGTGGACCATTGTAAGCACATCAGAATATACATTTAGGATTGTCACATATTGCAGGGTTTTGGAGTTTAGCTCCTACTTTAACTGGGGGTTATGTTCCACAGTGAATGAGGGTTGGCAAATCTTGTTCCAGATTTTCAGGTCCTTGCACCTACTGTGTCAATTGTTTACTGCCTTTTGAGTACTGCAAACAATTGGAAATATGAAAAACACTCTCTGAATAATGGTGAATACATTAGCTTGGGGATTGATATGTTGTACTTTGTCTATGGCCAGGTGGTGAGCAGTTGGTTCAAGGACTGAGACCTCCTACATATTCTGCGTTGCTGTTGGCAAAGCAGCCCTCATTTGTAAGTGGAAACCCCAATACACATTACCTCATCCTTATGACAATAAAAGTGTTGGTGTCAATCAAGAGTTCCCTTGGCTTGTGGTCCATAGGCACCTAAATCCTATTTAACTTTGTATGTTTGAAGGGTTTACAACTTCGTCTCATTGACAATGTAACAACCTTATTATGATAAACAAGTTCTGAAACTAATATGTATCATAATGTGTTGTCAACAGATACATAAAAGAACCATGTACCAAGCATTTCTTGATGCTGCAGAGGTCAACAAGGATCAGATCTCTAAGAACTTTACTAGAGTACTTGTATTAGGATGCCTCAATCTGACTGGATCACAGTCAGATATGGCACTTTCGGAGCATATTCATGACAAGAAGCACAATGGGTTTGACAACACCAATCCAGTTCTGGATTTGAGTTTAGAGGCCAATGACATTAACAATGGGTGGAGGCATCCCACCATTCCACTTTGCATCCACACAAGCAAAGGTGTTGGTGACAGTGAGCAGCTGCAACAAATTAAGACATTCTTGGCAGAGAGGAATTCATTGTGCACCTCTTCATCATGGTTTGCCAAGTGGCAAGAGGAGTTGAAGACTGGAGGTAACACAAGTTGGAAGAGTTTTGAAGACTTGAATGATGCTAGGGTTCATGTTGTGTGGATTTTGTACTCCTTGTCAGAAAGAAGACATTTTGGACAGTTACTGCGTCTAAAGAATGCATTGGAGCCATATGGAGTTCCAGTCCAGATTTTGATTGTGAAAGACACTGATGATGATGACTGCAATGGTCAACAATTGGGGAAAAATTTGCTTTACAAGCATGGTTTCTCGTTCCCAGATGTCCTAACATTACAAGAATACTTGATCACTGGTTTAGACTGGTTGAGCGGTGAGGTAGGCAAGGCAGAAGATTTGCAGGTTGCATTGATTGACAAGGCTCTGTGGGCTCCCCAAGGTGTGTTGAGGGACAACACCATGCAACTAAAGCAATTGGACAATAAGGCTCTATGGGCTTCTGCTGAGGTAATCAAGACAATTGCCAACATCCAGAAAACAGCTCAAGTCATAAATGATGTAGCATCAAGATTGGACAAACGTGGAGTCAACATTTGGACCAAAGCACTCGTGAGGTTACAGGGGCATGATGCCTCAGCATGGTGTGGGACCTTCACTGTCAAGTGCTTGTGTAAGATATGGGAGGTACCCAAAACAATGGAGACAACAATATGGCAAAAACTGGCCTCATGGGAATTGGATGAAACTGGTGAAAGTAGGTTGGATGGAACCATGTCTAAGTGTCAATTACAGGAAGGTCCAACTTCACTTACACTTAATGATGGGAAGTATCTCCAATTCAGTACAAGGGTAGCAGGTGTGATTCTTTATTGTAAGGCTTTTCACCTGACAGGGTGGTCAAACATTGACTACTCACAAGAGTTTGACAGCTTCTATGCTGCATACAGGCATTGGTTTGAGGAATTTTCAAAGAGGTTCAACTTTGGGATTTCTTCTAAGATATTGCACATTCTCTTTCCCAGTTCTGACACAGCAGCTGGGACTCGCAAACAGCAGGTGCAAAGCTCCCTGGAGAAGCTTTTTGTGGAAATACTGAATCACTGAACCACTCCAACTTCAGCTGAAATCTTTAAAATAGCACAGTCTGTGCATAGTATTAAACCTTACATAGTATTCTCGATGAAAGAGAAGTTACAATGTTTTTGTCTTCTAGTAAGTCCTTAATCAAAACAATTAATTGTAAATTTTTTATCGATTGTAGATAAATATGTGACTTCATAATTGGATGAATGCTTGCTAAGATGTTGGTGGTTGCCATCCTGCTTTTTCTGGAAATGCACAGATGAATCCTTTGTGCTTCATTGAATCTTCCTGAATCTTTGTGCTCCATTCCTGTAAGCGGATGCCTTTGATGCTGAATTTTGTGTCATCCTTGGAGTAGGAAATTTGTTCTTACCATTTTGTTGTAAAACCTGTTGATGTCATCCCAGCTGCCCAGACCATTGTAATTCTGTGAGAAATCAGCTAGTTCAATTTGTCAAGGTCAAAATATTAGTCTTTGAATTCCTAGACCACAACTGAATGTCTTGAGAAGAGAAAGTTAGATGGGAGCTTACAGGAGAAGGTGGGGTTCTGTACTGTCTTTGAATGCTTGTACTGCAATTGAATGTCCTGAGAAGAGTTAAGTTAGATGGGAACTTACAGGAGACATTGAGGGTTCAGCAGTGCCGGAATGCTCAAGGAGTGAGATGAAGGAAACACATGTGAAGAGAAGCTCAATTGTGCAGCCTTTGCTTGGCATCTCCTTGGTCTTCCTTGTCTTCTATATGTGCCAGTGTTCTTAAGGTTAATTTGAAGATTGAACTTTGCCACAATGCACACAAATCCCCTACAAATTGTGAAAGAACTCGTGGGTTTACTCTGTCCATGACCACAGATGCTCTGCTGCATATGCACATGTTTGATCCAAGATTGTGAAAGAACTTGTTTTCCCCAAATGAGCTGCAAATTGGCAAACCAACCCCCAACTTTACTAGAGTCATTGTGCAACCACCAGGAAGCTTGAAGGGCAAACAAAATGAAGACTATAAGAAAAAGAGGAGAGAAAGGTGGGTTTCCTCAGTATTTACTTAAATGCAAAAGTTTGACACAGGCATAGTCTTTGTAGTGTGCTACATACAGCTCCTTATTCTTTTCTTCTTCATCTTTTTGTTCTTGTTCAAGCTTCTGTGTTTTGTTTCTATTCTTCCCCATCACTGGACCTGGGAGTTCTTCTGCAAATCACCCAAATTCCCATTTTTGAACCTGCATCAGCCATTCAGTATCAGACTGCTTTCAAATGACAATATCAAAAAAGCTAAGAGAAAAAAAAAAGTCGAAGTTACGCAAATTTTAGTTGTCATCTCATAAATTCCTTCTCAAGCTAAATGTTTCTTTCTTCTTCTTCAACAGTTTAGCAGCAGTAGTTCATAATTTCCTTCTTGTTGCAGCTTACAAATGTGTTACTCAAAAAAGCCTTCAAAACGAGATCATCAATTCACATCCAAATTCCACTTCTACTCACAGCAACAGCAGCACACAACTACTTTCCCTCATCAACACTCTTTTTTGAGCTTTTTCTCTCTTGAAAGAGTTGCAAACCTGTATAATAAGCCATCAGCAATTTGTCTTCAATTCTTGCACAGTGGAGGGGAAGATCAAAGTTTTGAAGCAAAGTTTTTGTCAAAACTACAAATGCATAATCCTTTCTGCCTGTTGCATCAGGAAAAGAAAAAAAAATCCTTCTACTGAAGAACCAAAAAAACTGAAAAGGGGAAAACCCACTTGCAAACTTTGCTCTTCTCTCAGCAAGATCATTGTGAAGCAGCAGCAGCACCACCAATCAAGACAAACACTCCTAAGTCCAATTCCAGCTTTGCTGTTGAATAGGAAAGATCCCTTGAGTTGTTGAGTGCCCACACAATTCACAGAAGAACTGTGGTGTGCCATTTTCCTCAACCTCTGCTCCATCTGTCACACTGCCTGCACACCAGAATCCACCGATCTATTTTCCCCAAATCCTGCTACAACTGTCTCTTATTCATTTTGCACTACAACCCACTAGTTTCTCTGAAACTGAAACCTTTCAAATTATCACCTTGGGTACAAAACTTGCAACCATGGGGCCTAACATCAAGAGTTGGCCAGATGATGCCAGACATAGCTCCAATCAACAGAATTTGAGAAGCTCTGGCTGTGCAGGGAACAGCACAAGGCATCTAATTGAGCTGCATTATGTCAGCATCCAACAGCCCACTCAAAGAATTCCCAAGGACCCTATCTTCACTCTTGTCATCTCTACCACCCACAAACATCACTACCCTTCCTTTCTTTTTGAAAGGACTGGCTGTAGAAGCAGTAGAGACTCTCAAAAGTCATGGTTGGTTTTTTCTCCTCAGATCAATGGCTTTGTATGAGGTGAGAGATGGACTCTTTCTGTTTTGGCATCCTCAATTTCAGATGGCTTTCACAGTCATTGCCATAGCAAATATTTAAAGACTTCTAGGCAAGAATCTCCAACCAACCTGTCAACTACTCTTGTCAAAAGACAAAGGTGGGTTATCCACTCTTGTCTCACTTCTGTCCACTTGTCTTTTGGGCAACCATCTCTAGTTTTTGCATATAAGATTTGTACAAATTGTTTTTGGGGTCATTTCAATTTCCAACCATTCCAAACCTTTGTCCAAACACAACATTAAGTCTTATAGAAGATCAAGTAGTCATTCTTGAGATTGTATTGGTCATGCATGACAATAAAGACCAAGGTTGATTTTGTTTAATATAAGAACTCCTTCAAGGTCCCAAATAATAGAACTGGAGTAATGAAAAACTTTGATATTTTCTTTGATCCATGAAGTGAGACCCAACACTGAATTGAGCTGATAAGAAATGTTGAATAAGGTCTGCAGTGCACGCAATGAATTTTCATTAAGTGGAAGATATAGCTACAGGCTAACATGTCACTATGTTGCACAGAAATGGATCTGCTTTTGACCCCTTGGTACAAAAGTTTGGCAAATGCTGCAAAAGGGGCAAATCTTCAAGAGAAAAAACAAGCACAGGTTTCCATAGTTCTAGTGAACTCAAAATAGCTGGCATTACTCCCTGCTGAATTCATCAGCTCCTGCCAGTGGACACAGAAAAGCATATAAGCTACTCAAAACTTAAAGCAAAACAACTACAAAAGAAATTGTCATGGGTTTCTAACACATTTCTAGCAGCAACAGGAAGACTCAGTCATGACATCAGCCAATTACATCTGAGTCAGCAGTATATGCAGCTACATTTATGAAGCTTGTCAAAGCAGGTTATTCATATACAAGATGCAATATAAAGGACACTGAGGGCTCTTAAGAAGTGACCATTAAGCACCATGCAAAGTTTGGCTCATTCACCTTTCAACTATGAAGGAAAGCCCTTCTAATAATGGGTGCAAAAGTGAACTGATCATAGCCTTGCAAAGCTGCAACCATTGCCCCAGCATTGGTGATCTCTGCTGTTGTCCCAAATTCAATTGTTTGTTTTGTGCACAGGTGGAACCAGCTGACCAATGTAATATCCTCATCAGTATATGCCTGCTGTAAACCATGCTCCAAAAACCATAACTTCAAAGGTGAAAACAACAGCTTCACATCCAATACTAGTTCTATGTACCCACCCTGAGGAATATCTCCTTTTGGAGAAGAAAAAAAGAGTTCATATTATGGATATTATAGCCATCAAATTCCTGGATGATTTAAGTTCCAGCATGGGAAAAAGGTACATGCAGGTGTCAGTAAAAGAGTTACAATTTAAGATCAGCCATGTTGCAAATTACAAACTTCAAGGGTTAACATACTACTGCACAACCCTAAGACTGGATTGTCAAATGCTAAAAGCAACAATGGAGACTTGTAGTTCCTCAACACCATATTATCGACAGGCCAGGTGGCAACAATTCACAAAGATGCTTCCTCTTCTTAAAAATGTGAAGTTATTGCCGAAATTACCAATAGTACACAACAAAAACACTTTAAAGATCTTCATGGAACTCAAGGAGTTCAATGTTTATATCTTCATTGGATCCAACAAAGCCTATTGTCAGGGTAAGAAGTTCACCTCTGCAGAATCTAAGCCTTTGTAAGTCAGGGTCACAACAAAGAAAACAACCTCCAATGCTAAAAAGATAGCCCAAGCCACATTTGCAACCACAAACCCATATCACTCCCATCTGTCTCCATAGTCCATTCTACACCTGCCCATTTTTCAAAACACAAAAAATATTCAAACCATTGAACCAGCTTGAACTACATCTTAATTGGAAACATAGTATTGAGACACAACAATGCTCATAGAAATCCTCACAGCATCTGGGCGTCACTGCTATCTAATTGAAAACCTACCATATGCATTGTGCATTTCTAAGTTGATGCTCTGTTAGCAAAGGCTAGTATTATGATACATTGTTGGTTTATAATTAATTCAAACACATTGGGAATTGAAGTCTCCATCTTGTGCCTTGTGGCTGACCATTCCAGCAACAGCCACTAGTGTCTCTGCACCCCCTATTGATACAGCATCTGCATACAAAAAGTAAACAAATAGTCCTCTTCCTTCCCTGCAGTGAATGTAACTTCTTGAAACTACATATTGCACTATAACCCCACTTAAACATAACATAGACTCCAACTATGCCCACCTTGATTAACATGAGCATCACAAGCAGAGGATGGGAAACCAACTGAGAGACCTGACCTGCAATTACATGGACCACTTGAAATAGTCTCAGCATTCTGATTCCTCCTACACAACTATTCATTGTTTCTTAGACTATCCATCTAGTTCTTTATGTATAAGTGATGTTATTGTACCTGGACTCTCATGACAAGTTGTGCCAAAGCTTGAACCATTCCAGTTACCATATTTGTATTCTTTGGCTTCCTATTAACCATCCTACTCACTCCATCAGAATTGTCTTCTTTCAGAATGTTCCTCCAACAAATTGTTTTGAGGAGACAACCTTAGAGCAATGATCCTCAACTGGGTGCACCATTTCTGTGGTTAACCCACAATTCATTAACAGATAATCATTGAAAAAACTTAGACAGGCAGATAGATTGTGCTCTTCATATTGCCACTCAGTTCAATTTTTCAACATCCCGATAGTACTTTTGTCTTTCATGCCTCACTTTAAACTGGCCACAGTCAGAATGATTCTCTCAAGCTGTGGCATCATGCCATTACAATATTGCAGTTTGTACTGCAATTGCATGAAATTCTTGCAGTTCAAGACACACTTACATGTCAAAAGGTCTGAAGCAAATGGCAGAACATCCTTGCCACCACCAGAGTCCATGAAACATCTCACTGTGAAGCATAGAATTACAAAATCACTCAAGCAATCTATCCCCCTACTTCCATATGCCAACTTGGAAACATCCATATTTGCAAGGACCCAAGACCCAAGAAGAAACAAGCATAAAGTTTCTGTTTTTGAGAACCAGTCAGATTAAGTACCTTGTATACTCTGTGGGGACTATTGAGACATACAGCCTGGTGATAATTACTGTCAAAGACAAAATAGTGTATACAAGCAAAGGAGAAACAACATCACCCCAACATAATATCATAAGAGAATAGCATATGTGCTACTCTTTCCTTTGGATCATCCTCTTGTTGAGGGTATGTGGCACATACCTCTCCACTGGTGGGCAAAGATGTGATCAGCAATCAGCACAGTTGATGTCAAGCGTAAAGACCTGCTTGAAATTTTACTTTTAATTTTTTTTCCTGCGAGGCCCATCAGATAGGTACTCATCAGGTGTCACGGAACAAAACCCAGGAGAAGCATTATGTCTTTCAAAATGCCCACCCTTCACAGAGGAAAGATTATACGCAATAAGGCACCCTTCACCTAGGTACACTAAACAATTTTGAGCAGGTCTTTTACAGAATGGTCAAGCCCCTAGGCATTACCTTGAGTAAGGCACTAGGTGAGCCTGTTAGGGCGAGCTAGGTGATGCACCCAATGTAATGGGCAAGGGTGAGACCATTCTATGACATTAAGGTCTGGGATGGCAGATTCAACAATTCATTTAAAAAAGCTCATGTTGAACAGAGATTTTGATCATATTATGAGTGTATGATCATCACCAGAAGGTTATGTCATGTAATGTGATCAAGAAATGATACATATTATGAAATCATATTGTTGGTCATGGAAAACCCTGGCCAGATTTTCATAGTGTATCTGGAGATGCCCAAATTTTACACTGTGTAAGGCACACAGATGGGAGATTCATGGAAATTGGGGGCTCCCTTAGCCTCTTCCTCATGGTCCCTTATTTACTTAAAAGCACCCATGAGCATTAACATCCCCTCAATGTTCACAACACCCAAAGAGTTTTGACAAGAAATGATGAAGATTGATGAAAAACAGTGCATTGAGATGGATGAAGATGATGAAGAAAATGTGGGAGGAGATGATCAAATTGAATGAAGCAAAACACAGGTTGAAGCAGAAATGGTCGTGGTGGTGGTGACAAATGTGGCAAGGGAAGTGGAGGCTATTGGGCTGCAAAACTTGGCTCAGAATGGGAATTCAATTCAGGCTATTGAACACCAAAGGATCGGACTCAAAACATGGACCTCTTGATGATTGTGCCAAAGATTGTGGCACATTTAAATAGTACAATGTCCAAGCAAATATTGCAGATATAGGAAACCATTTGCAATATGCGTATATAGGAGGTTTTCCAAATATTTTGGAGCTGAAGTGATGGAAGAGGTGCTAGCCAGCCTTCTTTTGTTCTGTGAAAGTTTGCACCAACGTTGCACAACTTTTGGAAATTTTTGTTGCAATTAATTTCAACGATTTGTTGAAAAAATTTGTTAAAAATTGCTAGATTTCCATTCATGGTTTGAATAACTAGCCAAACATACATAAGGATGTTTTCTTTTCTTTTCATATTTTGTTAATAATCAAATTTGGCTAAATCAGCTTATGGATAATCACAACCTCGGTTACATCACAAAATTGGAAAAATGAATAAATAAATTATGCTGTCAATAGAAGTAAAGATGAATCAAATTATTACAATCCCTTAAAATTTAAAAGGGGACTTATGAATTAGAACTATCTATTAAGGAGGTTGTTTGTCATGTTAAGATCTCCCCATCTATAGTGCCTTGTACATCATTCAACTAACAGTATTGTTGGAAAGTTATCACTAATTAAAGGTGTGTAAACCATAAGTGATTACAGGATTGAAATTATATATTTTATAGCTATGGAAATTTTATATTTTTTTTGCACACATTTTTATTCATCTTTTTATTTTCTATGTATAATTAATATTCCACACCATTTTTCTACCATGCATTTCACACATTCAAAAACTATCAATATCTCTAAATTTTTTATTCCTTTCACAAGTCTATTTTTTTTAAAATTACATTTATCAAATTGTTCTTTTCAAGTGAAAGTGTTTTCAAAAGTCCCAAACACTCACTTATATATTAACTAAATGATTTTTTTTTAATTATAAAATTTTACACATTGCATGATTCACATATGATTCAACATGCACATCAATATATATATATATAAGTCACCATCCTTGAATTAAACACATTAATTGAAATTATGACTAATTAATGATGACTCATCAATCCATTATTAAATTATAAAACCCCACCATCAAATAAATTAACAAAGTTAATCTCTAATAATTACATAAGTAACAAGCTATTTACATCAAATTATAAAAACATCAAAGTGTTTTTGTAATGTTTAAACTTATGGTACAAAAGTTATTGAATAAACTCAAAACTAAAAGTTTTAAGGAAATTAGGGTGTTTTCATAATATCCTTGAAAAAATCTCAATGAACAAGATTTTATGAAATGATTTTGTAATTTTTAAAGCTCTGATGTGAGAAATATTAAATTTAAAAAAATTCATTAAAAATTCAACTAAATTACAAAAACTAGTCTTGAAAGGAAATTAATTCACATTTGGGCCAATGGCGCAAGCCACACCATAATAGGTATTTGCTTCCTAACCAGTGCATGCTAGGTGAAAATATTTTATGTGCCATTTGCTCCATTAAATTGAAAAATGGCAACAATGTTAAAAGGGGTATCTTTCAAGGTTTTTTATATAAAGTAATAAATTAATTGTAAGGTTAGTGTAAGAAAATAATTTGCCCAACAACAATTTCAAATTTTCTATTTTGAAATCTCAAAACTAACATCCATGCATATTATCTTGTTTGAATCCCTTAGTGCTTTCAATAGATGTATGTTGAAAAAGACATATAACCTGAAATGTCAATTTTTAATTATGTTTACTAATGACTAAATTGTCTCAAAAAACAAAAACCGAAATTACCATTGGATTTAAAAACTTCACCAAGTAATGTGATAGGTAGTTCTTTTAACCTTGATTGATTGGATTTTCCTTTGTTTAATTCACCATTTTGGAAGGGATAGACTTAGATCCCTATTAATAATCCAAGGTGGCAATTTCCTTGGAATCCCAATTATTAGACCATAAAATACATCATTGGCTACATACAAGCATAACACGTTCACATGAACACTTGGAGACATTCTAGAACATAAAACTACCTAATGGGTAGCCCTTCCTAATTACTATCCTTATTGACCCCACTTATTTTTGCAAAAAGTACCTATATAGATATCAAGGTTTTAAAGTAAATCCAATGACAAGCTTTGTCATTGTCTAGGAAGCCCAAAAACATTTGTTCACTAAATACTTGGGCAACACACACACACATAAAAAAAACCTAACTACCATGATCCTATGTAGGTACATGATGTCATTTAAATAGGTCCATTGAAAGTGCTTTAAAAAAAAGGGTTAAAACACTAGGTATACAATGAATTTGCATGTTGATCATTATATATATATGGTTGAGGGATGGTGATGTGTAAAAGCTGCATCATTTAAAATTTCCAAATTTTTATATATAACCCAATTTTCTGTTTTGAAAAATTCAATGTTCTTGGACACTATCATTGATGTATAATGTTGATGTACTGTATATCAACACTTACTCTTTTACATATATGTACATAATTGTAATTTGTCATACATGGCCTGTAGCCCCTTTGCCAATGGTCCTCCCAATGGCCATTTACCTAATAGGTACATATTGTATGCTCATTGTTCAATCATGTGGGATATTACTTGACTCCAAAATTGATATATCAACATTGGGAAGCAATAGGTTATTCATATTGTTTTGAAGCATTTTGGTTCATTATATATGGAAGATTTTATTATCAATGCCCTTGCTTTTTTGTAAGTGCAGCACAATCCCAAGTTCTCACTCTCTAACAATGGAACAAGTGAAAAAAATGGTAATGAAAAAAAAAAAAAAAAAAAAACAAAAAAAATCATAAAAATTTAGGTTGGTAAAAAAAAATAAAATAATTTTTTAGAATTATTAAAAAATTTAAAAAATATTGACAAGCCACGCAAAAAATTTGAGACAAACCATTAAG
>Ga0116231_10008372_pt1 | contig 18193 bp, 18 predicted proteins | sample S1TSphgellanicum_2_FD_89695 | JGI IMG/M metagenome (GOLD analysis project Ga0116231, IMG submission 89695) | Host-associated microbial communities from peat moss isolated from Minnesota, USA - S1T2_Fd - Sphagnum magellanicum MG | ecosystem: Host-associated > Plants > Peat moss > Unclassified...
TATCTAAATTATATCAAAAATATATTTAATTTAGTTGAAAATTTAAGCGAATAAATTCGCTTGAGTCGCTTATATCTCAGGTCTAAAGACACTGAGTTTTACGCCTACCATACTTTCCTATAACTGCTTGTTTCTCTGAACGAGTTATGAGAAAGTCAATGATATACTTTTGACCGTATGGATTACTCTTCCCAAGGATAGCATCATAATTAAATACTGCTTGTAAAAGTGCCGTTTGTAGTTCTTTTGCGTCCTTTAAATCTAAGTCTAGGGCAGATTTGAATACACGGGCTTTGTGTTTTCCCTCTGGATGTTCTGGATTGAGACAATAACTTGTGATTTTATCTATTTCAACAATAGCACGCTCAGGGTAGGGAAGTTGCATAAGCATAACCCTACTTAGGGATAGAGCTTATAGGTTTACTATTGACTTGTCTCTTAACATAAGAATGTTTAAAAATAGCCAAATTCTCTCCCGCCACAGCCCTCTGGGTTCACCAGTCGCCTACGTCGGGAAACCCGCCTACAGCGCTGGTTCACCGCACGGCCATAACAGGAGAGAATATAACACTCAACTCTGCTCTCTCCTGTAAGTAACCAAAACTGGGAGAGAATGCAAGTTGAATATTTCCTTATATAGTAGATTCAACAAAACTGACCTTCCTCTATCTTTAGGATGAGATTTCTATATTTTTTCTTTCTCTTACCCCAAAACTTAGAAATTAAAAAATCCGGGTATACTTTAAGTTAATTTAACTATAATTTCTGCTACCCTAATATAGTGAAAATCTACGATTTTTGTGGAAATTCAATTGAATAAATATTAATAACCACAAAAAGCGGATCATATTTCTACTATAGTATAAAAATTGAGACAAGTTGTCAAGGGTATATTTTTCCTGCTGTTAATACTATCAAATAGCACCAAAATCTAGTTTTGATTCTCAGCAATAATAATGAGAATTTTTGCTCTTTAGATATGAGTTATTAGTTTATGTAGATTGCTGCTTATAAAAAGCGAAAATGAAACTTATTCGCTAAATCAAGTCTTAGCGATCGCAAATTTTCTAACTGAGGATTGTTTTCAACATTCTATGTCTTAAGGAGGATGAACGCCCACTTATTCGTCGATATCCTTGATAATAGAAGTGCGACTGTCCATAATTATTTTTAGTCACACTTCTATTATTAATAATATCATAGCAAGGATGAATCCAAATTTTCAATACCTCTAAAGAATGATGTTTTTTTATTTAAAAACCAGAAATTTATGTCTTAGGGAGGATGAACCAACCATCACCGATTGATATCCTTGATAATAGAAGTGCGACTGTCCATAATTATTTTTAGTCACACTCCTATTATTAATAATATCATAGCAAGGATGAATCCAAATTTTCAATACCTCTAAAGAATGATGTTTTTTTGAATTCAGAATTGTTTTGCTCCCCGCCCGATGTAGGTATCATGCAGAGCAGAAATATACTCGTTAGAATATAACTAAATAACCCAGCTTCTATAGCTAAACTCAAGCATATTATTTACCCATTAATATTCCGATTCAGGGATTGCAGTAATCAATTACACTCAATACCAACTGTTTACCTATGACTTCAAATTCTGAATTACTCAAAAATCTCTATAATGCTTTCAACCCATTTGACCCATTACCTGCTGGTGACCCCAACTATGTAGACTGTCAAGACGTGCGAGGCGATGCTGATATTTTAGCGGAATTGGGAAATCGGATTCAGTTAGCTCGACTCAATACTTGTCAACTATATTCTGGTCATCGAGGCGCAGGGAAATCCACAGAGTTACTCAGATTAAAAAAATACTTAGAAGAAAGACAATTTTATGTAGTCTATTTTGCAGCTGATGAGGAAGATATAGATGCTGAGGATGCCCAATATACAGATATTCTCTTAGCTTGTACAAGACGATTACTTAAAGATTTAAGTTCAATTGGTAATCCTCAACCTGTACTAAATTGGCTCAAAGACCGCTGGAAAGATTTAAAAGATTTGGCGCTATCGGATGTGCAAATTGAGGGAGTTAAAGCAGAACTACAAATCGCCCAGTTTGCCAAATTGACCGCTAATCTAAGAGCTGTTCCCCAATTACGCCAAGAAATACGCGAAAAAATCAATCCCCATACTGTCACCTTAATCAAGGTTTTAAATGAGTTTTTAGCTGATGTGAAAAAAAGTCTACCAGCCGAGAAAAACCAATTAGCGGTAATTATTGATAACTTAGACCGGATGGTTTTGGTTAAAGATGGTGAAAATACTAATTATGAGGAGGTTTTCTTAGATCGCAGCGAACAACTCAAAGCTTTGGATTGCCATCTAATTTATACTATTCCTATCGCGATGGTCTACTCTAGCAGAGCTACAGATTTACGAGATATTTATGGTGAACCGCAGATTTTGCCTATGGTGATGGTGTACACCCGTAATGGTGAAATTTATCCACCAGGATTAAATAAGGTTAAAGAAGTAATTTACCGAAGAATTAGGCAATTTGCGCCAGATTTGCCCTTGGAAACTGCAATATTTGACAGTCCACAGACTCTGGAAAAACTTTGTTTAATGAGCGGAGGTCATGTGAGAAATTTGCTATTGTTAACTCAGGATGCTATTGGACGTACTCAAGATTTACCAATTTCGGAAAGAGCAGTTAGACGCGCTATTACTAATGCGCGAGATACTTATCGGCGGACTGTAGAAAACCATCAATGGAATTTATTAGCGGAAGTTTCCCATTCTAAACGAATCATCAACGATAATCAGTATCGGAGTTTGATGTTTAATCGTTGTCTTTTAGAATATCGCTATTTAGATGATGATGGAGAAATGCAGCGTTGGTATGATATTCACCCATTAATTCAAGGTATTCAGGAATTTAAGGAAGCTGTAGCAAAACTTGTGTAAAATTTAGCTATTGATTAAGCTATGAAATTAGATTTTAGTAATTGGGATGAAGATTTACCTCCTGATATCAGTGAAGAATATGAAAATTTGATTACTTCACTGGAACGCAAAACAGGATTTGGTTTGTTTTTTGTACAATGTACACCTAGAGATTCAGAGAATGTAATTGATCGAGTTATATCCAGTTTACCCGCCAAACAAATTCAGGTTCTACGCTTAGTTGAGCCAATTGAAAATTTATATCAGCTAGTTGATGATTTGTATAGTAGTAAGCGCTTTGATTTGTTATTGATTAAAGGCTTAGAATATTCGCTTTACAAATATGAAGAGCGCAATTTTGGCGAGATTACAGAAGGACAATTTAGTAATTTAACGCGGGTTCCACCATTATTAAGTCATTTGAATCAACAGCGAGAAAGATTTAGAGATGATTTTCCGATTATCTTTGTTTTTCTGTTACAGCCATTTGCTGTCAGTTATTTAATCCATCGATCGCCTGATTTTTTCGATTGGCGTTCTGGTCTATTTGAGTTACCAATCACTCCAGAAGCATTAGAATCATCTTCTCGAAGTATTTTGGAATGGGATTATGAAGAATATTTAAAGCTCAATTATCAGGAAAAAATGGTAAAGTTTCTGGAAATTCAAGAATTGTTACGGGATAAAAATCAAACCGATACTAATCGAGCCAATTTACTATTTGAATTAGCAACTGTCCTCTCTTCTACACAGGAATACGAAACAGCTATTAGTGCATTTGACGCATCCTTGGCAATCAACCCTAATTATCCCCAAACTTGGTATCGTCGCGGTTATGCTTTGGGAAAACTAGAACGTCATACCGAAGCTTTAGCCAGTTTCGAGCAAGCAGTAAAATTGCAACCCAATTACCATCAAGCTTGGTTCAATCAGGCGATCGCCCTATATAAATTAGGTAACTATACCGATGCACTGCCTTTTTTTGACCAAGCGATAAAAATCAAAGATGATTATTTTCTCGCCTGGTTTAAACGGGGTGTAACCTACAAAGATTTAGGTCGTTATCCAGAAGCGATCGCTTCTTTTGACCAAGCAATAAAAATTAATCCCCATGCTTCAGAGGTGTGGTACGCAACAGCTAGCTGTTATGCAATACAAGGTGATACCAAGCGAGCATGGGAAAATCTCCAACAAGCGATCAACTTAAATCCTCAAGATTATCTGGAGAAAATCAAAAGTAATCCTGAATTTACAACCTTAACAAATAGAATATAGTGTCTTTATTCCCTAAACCCTAAACCCTAAACCCTACTTATTACTACCTAACATAATCCTCACCCATTGACGAAAATTCCTAACAACTCCCATAACACCTAATTTCTGACTTTCTTCTAAAAATTTAGGAACTCCAATTAAAGGTAGTTGGGCGAATAAAGGTGAATTATGACATTGGATATATTCACCATCTAGGAGTTGATAAATATGCAAAATTCCTTGATTATAACGCCAAAGTTCGGCTACACCCAAAGCAGAGTAGATGGGAAACTTATCTAACGAAGAATCATCTAAATCTATCTCTACTACCAAGTTAGGTACTATATTTTCCTGTAAATCAAAACTGGGATTAGGTGAGGAAGGAAATATTTTTTTCCTATATCCTTCATGGTAAACATAGTAACAACTATCTGGTACTATACCAATTTGTAAATCTTGTCGTTTTAAAGTTACTGAACCCAGGGGTAAAATATCTAAACTCAACTCTTCTGCTAGGACAAAAATAAAAAATTCAATCAATCTGTTCCAATATTCATGAAACAAGTTTGGTACAATAATTTCCATTGTTTTCTGCCCATAAGTGAGTCGTGAGGCTCCATCCTCTCCCATATCAGATAAAACACCTTCAAAAGTTTGCCAGCTAATATTTCTTAATAAAACTCTTTCTGTTGATACCATAATTGACACACCCAAGAAAAATGAGACAGACCCAATGACTCAATTGCATGTTTAAAACAGCCTGATATATTATCATACAAATTCCCTTACTCCGTAACGTCTTCCAGAAGAATAGAGGGTGTAGGGTGTAGGGGGTTTTAAATTTTAATTATGGGGTTTAAGGTATTTTCTTGTAGTAAGATAGTAATATAGAAGGATTTGGGGGGCCAGTTAACTGGTCAGAAACGCCTATAGAGACTATTTTTGGTAATCTCCAAGGTTTAAAGTCCAGCCAGTTGAAACAACTGACTCGGCTTTATCACCAGCGCATATCAGGTGATTTTATCACTACATCTGAGTTCGCCCAGCGTCTAGCGGCAATTAGCGCGGAAATTGATCAACCAGTGTGTGCTTACCTGAATCGACGTGGACAGGTGATCCGCGTAGGGGTAGGAACTCCACGACAAACACAAATACCACCACTAGAATTACCCCGTTATGGTGCAGAACGCCTTAGCGGTATCCGTTGTATAGCCACTCATCTGAAGCCAGAACCACCCAATGAAGCAGCTTTGACAGCTATGGCAATCCAACGTCTTGATGCTTTAGTTTGGCTGAATATTACTGGTGGAGGCTTTACGCGTCGTGGTGGTGGTGTGACTGGATATGTAAAAGAAGCTTTCTTGGCTCATCTTGTAGCCAATAGCAAGCAGCCAGTTTTAAGTCAGCATTCACAAACTACTTCCACCGATTCGGCTGTATATTCTCATATCTCACCCCCTCTCAGTTTAGATGCTTTGGTACAGCAAGATTTTCTGGACTTGGTAGAAAACCTAGAAGCAGAATTCAGCCGAGAGCATACCGCCCAAGCAGTAGATGCTGACCAAGACCGTGTGGTAATTGTGGGAGTGCTAACCGACAGTGCAAATCCTCTAGAATTTCAAGAGGTTTTAACGGAATTGGCACGGTTAGTAGATACAGCTGGAGGGGATGTACTATATACATTACAACAAAAGCGATCGCGGGTTCATCCCAATACAGTAGTAGGTGAAGGTAAAGTCCAAGAGATTGCGCTCACAGCCCAAACACTAGGAGCTAATTTAATTGTCTTTGACCGTGACCTTTCACCTGCACAAGTTCGTAACTTAGAAGCTCAAATTGGCACCAGAGTTGTTGACCGCACAGAGGTAATTTTGGACATTTTTGCTCAACGCGCCCAATCGGGAGCAGGTAAGTTACAAGTAGAGCTAGCGCAGTTGGAATATATGCTTCCTCGGTTGAGTGGGAGAGGAAAAACCATGTCCCGGTTAGGGGGTGGTATTGGTACCCGTGGACCTGGTGAAACTAAATTAGAAACCGAACGCCGTTCTATTCAACGCCGGATTTCCCGATTACAACAAGAAGTCACCCAATTACAAGCGCATCGGTCGCGATTACGCCAACGCCGACAACATCGAGAAGTCCCCTCAGTAGCTTTGGTAGGTTATACAAATGCTGGTAAATCCACTTTGCTCAATGCCTTAACTAACGCAGAAGTCTATACGGCTGACCAACTTTTTGCCACGCTTGACCCGACTACACGCCGGATGATCATTCCTCAGGCTGGAACCGGAGAACCTCAAGAAACTCTAATTACAGATACTGTAGGATTCATTCACGAGTTACCTGCTTCTTTGCTAGATGCTTTCCGCGCCACTTTAGAAGAAGTTACCGAAGCAGATGCTTTACTCCATTTAGTAGATTTATCCCATCCTGCTTGGTTGAGTCACGTCCGTTCGGTCAGGGAAATCCTGGCTCAAATGCCTGTGACGCCAGGACCTGCATTAGTGGTTTTCAATAAAATTGATCAAGTTACTACTGAATCACTCGCTTTAGCTCGCGAAGAGTTTCCTTTAGCAATATTTATTTCGGCTAACCATCGTTTAGGTTTGGAAACTCTCCGCCACCGTTTATCGCAGTTAATTCAACACGCTGTAGGAAGGGTGTAGGACACCCTACACCCTACATCCTATTTTCCATCTCCTTCCTCGCCCGTTTTAGTTGTTTCCAAAGTAGATGAATTTGTTTGTAAGCTTCTTGGGGTGAGAGTTTACCAACCGTTTGCAAATTAGTAATATGGCTGACGCGTTGAGCAAAATCTTGTAAATTAGCATTGAATGCTAAATATTCTGGGTTAAACTGACCATAATACTGATCCTGGGGATAGAAAAAATCATACAACTCAGATAGTAAGTTAACTTCTTGGTTCATGGCAATCTACCCATGTGTGTATAGTATAAAAAAATAATCAAGGAATAACAGATAGACAAAATTTGCCCATCTGCTAGTTTTAACGGAGGTATAAACTTGTTGAATCAATTGCTTGAATTAGTTTAAACAACGATAATCCTATAGGAATACAGTTGTTTGATAGATATAATATATTCTATTCCTCCCAGTTACGCAAGAGGTTGACGCTGAAAATTTCTTAGCTGATTTTCATGACTCTCTCAGGGACAATTCACAAAAATTGCTAAAAATGAAGTTAGTTCCATAGGAGCCAGTACAGCAAAAAATAAGAGAACATAGACTTATGCATAAACGCTATTTTTTACAACTGGGAGCAGTCTTTCTCGGCACCGCTTTTTTGTCACGTTATATCAATGGGAGTTCAGAAACTATGGCAGTATCCAAAGCCAATCATGAGTTTGAAGTTGTCAAAACAGAGGAAGAGTGGAAAAAAACCTTAACGCCAGAGCAGTTCGAGATATTACGAAAGCATGGAACAGAACGGGCTTTTACCAGTCCTCTTGATCAGAATTATGAACCAGGCACTTATGTTTGTGCTGGATGTGGACACCCCTTATTTACCTCAGAAACCAAATTCCATAGTGGAACTGGTTGGCCTAGCTTTTATCAACCAATAGCTGGGGCGATCGCTACCACTGTAGATAGGTCGTTTATGATGACTAGAACGGAAGTGCATTGCAGTCATTGCGGTGGACATTTAGGTCATGTATTTGATGATGGACCTGCGCCCACAGGTCAACGCTATTGTATGAATGGTGTGGGCATGAAGTTTATTCCCGCGTAGGGAATAAGGGAACAGATTTTCCCTGTTCCCTGTTCCCTGTTAGATTGTTCCCTTGACTCATTATGAAAATTATTGATTTAATCAACTGGTTTGAAGCATGGTGTAATCCAGCTTGGTGTGAAAGTTGGGATAACTGTGGTTGGCAGGTTGAACCTGGTGTTTTGCTAGAACCAGCCAGAGTTCTAGTCTGTTTAACTCCGACTTTTGCTGTGGTTCAAGAAGCGATCGCCTTAAATGCCAATTTAATTTTTGCTCATCATCCACTAATTTTTCATCCCCCCAAATCCCTTGTTCATGGACAAACACTCACCGAAATTATCAGATTAGCCTTAAAGCATAATATTGGTATATATAGCGCTCATACAAATTTTGACCAAATCCAAGACGGAACGGCTGATGTCTTAGCCCAGATTTTACAACTCCAAGAAGTCACTCCCATTATCCCTACCCAATATGCTGCTGGTGTAGGATACGGACGAGTAGGCGCGCTATCACCATCACTGACATTACAAGAGCTACTTCTATTTATTAAAGCTAAGTTGAATGTACCACAGTTAATATTCTTTCCATCTGATGATCGACAGATGAATATTTTTCGAGTTGCTGTTTTAGGTGGTTCTGGGGCTGGCTTCATTGACGCAGTTGCGAAAACACAAGCTCAAGCCTATCTGACATCGGACTGTAAATTTCATCAATTCCAGGAAAGCCGCGACCGCAATTTGATTTTAATTGATGCTGGTCACTATGCTACTGAACGTCCTGCGTGCGATCGCTTGGTAGAAAAATTTCAGCTTCTCAACTTAGATTTTGTGAAACTGAGTCAAAAGGACGAGGATTTCCGGCACTTTAGCACTAGATAGGCATATTTTTACATTAGTTCATGTATTGATATCATGAATTAATTTGAAATTTTTAATGTGTATTTTAAGACAGACTAGCTGTTATTTACAAGCTTTTTTCGGCAAAAGCGAGTATAAATCGGCTCGATCTTCCTAAGTAATATCCGCTAAAAAAGACCTGTATGATTTGTTTTTCGTGATTTGGATCACAAATTAATGTAACTAGAATCACTAGTAATTGTTGTTATAAATCAATGTAATGCAGAGGAAAAGATTTGATAATAGAAAAAGTAAACAGATTGCTATACCCTGAATGTATATGATTGACACACTTATAAAATCTGCTTTCCAGAATGGATATCTGAGTGTCGAATCAGAGGGTTTAATCAACCAAGTCCTGGAAACCAAGTGCTATCGTCAAGAAGATTTGATGGCTTTAAATACCTTATATGCAGCAATTGACGCTGGCAGAATTAAACGGGAAGCTGCAAATAGCAGTCCAATAAGATTACCTGAGCTGAATTTAACTGAATAATGTCCCTACAAGTAGATTAGAATACTATTGTATTGCTCTCATATCCCTAACTAGATAATGCAAAACTTCTTGGGTATTGTTTTTAAAACCATGAAGGTCAGCCTAAGAATGAGTTAAGATCAATAGTATAGGGGTAAAAGCAAAGTCGAGTCCCTGGATCTCCTGGAAATGCCAATGAATACAAGTAGGCAACTCAAACAACTGCAACCAACGCTTGTTTTGGAGTACTTTTTATTACATAATGGTAGTGGGGAATTACCAGTATATATTAACCTGGTGAGGATAAAGCCGGATTTGTGCGACTTTTCTCCAAAAGACATTCCCTAGAGTTACTCCATATTGAGGATGTAAATTGACTAATCAAGTAACTACCCATTTATGAACTCGACTATCTGGCATCTGATCACTATCAATGAGTTGTCAAAAGGGGGATACGATTTTAGCTGCAAGTTTTTTTGATTTGGGATAATCCCGCGAATGAATCTTCCGAATTCGACCGGAGCCGGAGACGGAGCGTCCTCGGAGCCATTGAGGTAATGGATTGATTCGGTGAGTTAAAACCGCTATAACTCAGGAATAAAAAATCTCAAATTCGATGTTCTAAAATTGGTCTGTTCATGAATAATTCTGGTGCTAAATTAGGAAATTTGTCCCTTGAGGGTGTATCTTACTGGGTAAGACCCAAATTTTGACAGGTTTAACTACGTTGTTTAAAAAGGCAGAAGCATTACATGCTACACCGCAAGATTTATCAACTGTGTTGCGACGGGCGGGAGGTATGTGTTTTTTTGCGGGATCAGCAGCGCTGGATAGAGCGCGCCCGCATTATCGATATAGAGGGCGATTTAGTGACTCTACGCTATGAAACAGAAGAAGAAGATGAAACTTGCTCTTGGGAAGAAATGGTTCGACTCGAAAGTATTGGAGCTGTTACCCAAAAATTGGCTTCGGTACCGCGCGGTAATGTAGAACCTCTGATGACTGAAGACTGTCCTGAATCTGAGCGAATCCGTAACCGATTTACTGACTTGAATCCAGATTGAGCGGAGCTTTGATAGCTCGGCCTCCAGCAGATAATTCGTAATTCGTAATTTATAATTACGAATTACGAATTACGAATTACTCATCTGACTATTCATCTGGAGAATGGGCTAATCTTTCAAATGCAGGACAATATCCTTCTAGGGTGATCTTGAAGTTATATAGTGGTGATTTAGGATTCCAGCATCTTTGTCCCCTTTGATATCGGCAACTACCACAACAATTCAGCAAAAACCAAGTATGGCGATCGCTATTTTGGGTGAGGAGTTCCTTCTGTGATAGTCCTCTCAAGACCAAATCTTCTCCTTGCCATCTAGCTTCTACTAAACCAGTATCAGCGAATTGTAGCCACCGAGGGTCATCCGTAATTATTTCGGGTAACGTAATTGTCACGGTTGTTCCTAGCTCCGTGAGTTCACCCTCATAACTACTTTCTGGAGCAGCTGGTTGTAAAAATGTTTCTCCAATAGGTAATTCTACTATAATATTGGCTGATGGAGAATGCACATGATAACGGTTTTGCAGTTCTTCCAAACTAGTTAAGTCCGTTAAATAGGTAGGGGAACCATGTACAAAAACCACATGTTGAGGGCGTAAATTATGAATTAACTGCGTTGTTCCTGGTCCATCGCTATGTTGAGCGAGGAGATAATTTTCAGTCATAGTAGATGATAAAAATTCCTGATTATTCAGATTTATATTGATTTTCTCTGGTAAGAGAACCAACCACTTTCCCTGGCTCGGTTGGCAATACTTAGATAAATCTTCGGTTAAATCAGTAATAATAATACAAGGTGTATTTCCTAAAGCAGCTAAATTTTCTCCACAGAGTCGGCGCACGCGAGGACGGACTCGTTCATCCCAAAATAAGGGTTGATGACGAGCAAAATTCTGGACTGAGAGGGGAAGATGCGGGAGTAATCCTAAATAGGCATCACACCCCATTGCGACAGCACCATCTACCCAAATATCTAAATCTCGACCTGTAAAATAATGATGGGAGCGCAGTAACATGAGCAACTCCTGTCCTAATCCTAAAGCTGGAGTGGGGAGGAGAACCGAATAGGAATTAGCGATCGCCCGATGGATTTTTTCTGCGAGATGATTTTCTTGGTGACGACGGTGAGGATGACGAGATGTTCCATAACTACCTTCAATCAAAAGGACATCCAAATTTAACCCGCGTAATTCTTCCAGACGTAATCCTTCTACCAGCCGGGAATTAGACAGGAAAAAATCTCCTGTATAGAGCAATCTATAAGCGCGTTGTGGAGTATTATAAGTAAGTAGAGTCACAACAGCACCGGGAAGATGACCAGCAGGAAATAACTCGACAACTAGATTCTCTTGGATTTCTATGGGCGATCTCATCGGTAGCGCTTGACAAAATGGGGCAATTTCCCTCAAACTATGGTCTAACCAATTCAAGGGTAATAACTTGCTAGTTACCTCGCTGGCGTATATGGGTAACAGGGGGAAAGCTTGATGTAACGCTAATAATCCTCTAGAGTGGTCGGGATGTGCATGGCTGACAAGTACTAGATCAGCGGGTACTGGTGTATTTTCGTGACTTGTCACTAATTTACTTAGTCCTCCCATCAGGGATGAAATATTAGCTAAACCACAATCCAAGAGAATGTGGTGTGGTCCCATCCGTACTAATAGACATACACCTTCGTCTTGATGTTGGACGCTATAGGTCAAACATTCTAATTCGCTAGTCATTTCCTTTGTGGATAAATAGCGACAAAAACTCAATTAGGGAACTTCCCTTTTAATGAGCAGAACCATTCCCATGGTAGTTTTCAGAGTCATAAAATCCATTCCTTGTTCCGAAAAACAAGCATAAAATCGTAAATACAGGTGTTAATCCGAGTAAAATCAACTTGACATCCATAAACTTACCCCTTTCAACTCAAGATTACTTTATCTTAGTAGAGTATTCTGGCTTGATGCTAAATCACTAGAAAATATTTACTATATTTGTAGAAACTAAACATCCGTTGGGGGTAACTTGTGAGGTCTAAAAGTCACGCGCAAGCTTTGAACTAAAATTGCTAGAGAAGCGATCGCCATCAAAGTACCCCAAAACCAGTAAGGTAATAACAAATAGCGTTGGATTTGTCCTGTATCCGAAATCCCTAATGGTCCTGCATTATAAGTAAATAAATAATCAAGTTGGCAGTAAGTACTTAAACAAGCCTGGACACCCAAAAACTGAATAGCAAACTCCTTCACCCAGCGAGGAGATTTCAAAGCGACTGCTAAAACCAGGAAACCCAGTAAGGGAATTGCCAGTAAACCGAACCAAGAACGTACCCAGACCAAGGTAGAAAATAGTAAAAATCCCCCAAGCAGCTGTAAACTCAAAGCAGTGGTTATGAAACTGCGAGAAGCTAGAATCAAAGCTGCGCCAGCGATTGGTGGACCCATTGGTCCAGATGCAGCAACTATTGATGGTGCAATAGGTCCGAGTGTTGTGTTGATAGCGAAAGTGGCGACACCTGCACCATTACTGAAAATCTCTAGTTTCTGAAATTGTCCACCTAAAAGCACCGCCATTAACCCATGTCCCATTTCGTGAAACCAGGTAGCTAAGATAGTAAATGGGTAAAGAATATAATGTCCCAAAGGTATTTGCCACAATATAACTGTTACAGTAGCAGCAGCTATAAGCCAGGTTAGACTCCTACGTTGCTCCACTGGTAGCATATATCCTATGTTAGGTGAAAGCTGAGGTGATTGATTTTCACTCATGGGGTAAGGTTCCGAATGCTAGAAACTTTGTGTCAACTACTTTTCTACTATCTATCTTAATATAATTTTCTTGATACTGGTACATTTGCTACTGAAAAACGACGGTAACTACACGAGCTGCCGTCGTTCCTGTTGAGAGAATAATAGTTACAAGTTTACACCACACTTTCTCCTAAGAGAGCTGAAATAAGAAAGTTACTAAATCTCCTTTACCCAAACTGATGCGATCGCCTGGACGTAGACGGTGTCTATTACCTGGTAACAGCGGTAAATTATTTACATATGTACCATTAGAGCTACCTACATCTTCTATGTAATAAGCATCTCCCTCAACACGTATATCTGCATGTACGCGGGAGACAATTTCCGAATTAGCAAATCCGGAAACATCAATATCTGGAGGAATTCTGTCATTTGGCTTACCCATATGAATCACAGACAGAGTTTGGGGTAGTTCAATTTCTTGATTGCTTTGAACATGGAATACCCGTGCTACTATCTGCTGCAATTGAGTCTTTGATGCAGTTACGGGTGATGCTACTGGTAATGGTATTTGTACTGGCGCTGGTGATGACTCTAGAGCTTCTAGAGTGGGTATGGCTTTATTTAGTTCTGCTACTGGTTCTGCTATAGGTTCTGCTACTGGTTCTGCTACTACTGTTGTGGGCGGTAAAGTAGAATTTGCGGGAATATTCAGCTCTAGGTCTTCAGGTTGTAGCATCGCCTGGATTGGATTTGGCGTTATTGCTGGTGATTCTTCTATGGCAAGATTACTGACGATGACGTTGCTGGCTGCTACTGGTGTTACTACTGCAACATTACTGGAGTGCAGGTTATAGCCACATTGACCACAAAAGGCAGCATCTGCCTGCACCGTTGCTCCACAACTGGGACAATGAATAGTTGCTGGCAATGGTGTATAGCAAGCTTCGCACTGAACAGCGCCGTCTGGATTGGGATGATTGCAATTAGGGCAGACGATCATGAATTTAAGCCTTTGTCGAGGTCAGTGTTGAAATAGTACTGGCAATCTGACTAGAGTAGGTCTAGTTTCGGTTCTCACAATTACTCCCTCGGAGAAACTTTAAAGTTTGAGTTCCGCACCAGCTGCTGCGTCCAATAGCCAGTAAAGTTCTCCTTGGGGTTTAATGAGACGAGATGGATAAGTGAAATCATCAGATATTGGTGCAAAAACTTGCGCTAAAGCAGGTCTTTTGTTAGCACCAGCAGCTAAAAAAATCACATTCTGAGCAGCATTAATCAATGGATAGGTAAAAGTAATGCGGGGGTTGCCATCTTTGCTACCCACAGTAACCAAGCGATCGCGCACTCTGAGAGCTTCTGTGTGAGGAAATAAAGATGCAGTATGCGCATCATCACCCATGCCGAGTAATATTATATCTATACTAGGAAATTCTCCCGTTGCAGCTTGATAAAATGCACGCAAATGTTGGTCATATATCGCAGCATCTAGCTCTGGGTTTTCTGAAAATGTTGGTACTGAATGAATATTAGCTTCTGGAATTGGAACATGATTCAACCATGTACTGCGAGCCATTAATTCATTACTATCTGGGTGATCTGGTGGAACATAACGTTCATCTCCCCAAAATACATGAATTTTCTCCCAAGGCAGTATTTGATTAGCTAGCGCTTTATACAAAGGTTTAGGTGTGCTGCCACCTGATAAGGCAATAGTAAATTGACCTTTTTGAGTAATAGCAGTTTCCAATTTGGATAGTATCAAATCTAGCGCCCGATTAACTAGCGCTTGTACATCTGATAAGACTTCAACTGTTTTACTCATAGCTTGATGATCATAACGTCTGCTTCCAGAAATACAATAACCAACTTCAGACCATTATCCTGTTTAACTTTTGAAACTTTTAACATCATCTCTTAACATCATTCAATCTCAAGGGAAATCAGTGGAAAATTGATCCTTAAATTCCCCTATCATTGTCCATCATCATTCATCCTCTGGTCAATTGTCAGTATTCAGTTGTACTAACTGGCAATTACAGCAAATATATATTTTGCTATCAGGCATTTTAAACTGTACAGGCGCTATTTCAGGGCTATGCTTTGTTATTCCAGTCAGCTATTGTTTTCTGCTGTGCAATTAATAGCTGCTTAATTCCTTTTTCCGCAAAATCTAGTAATTGATTTAACTGATCGCGGTCAAAACTACCCGATTCTGCTGTACCTTGGACTTCAATGATCCCTAAGTTTTGATTCATCACTACGTTAAAATCCACTGTAGCTGCGACATCTTCTATATAGTTTAGGTCTAAGAAAGGCTCTCCCTCTAATAAACCAACCGAAATAGCTGCTACTTGTCCACATAAAGGCGATCGCTCCAATATCCCCTGTTGCAAAAGTCGGGAAATAGCCTGGGACAACGCCACAAAACCGCCTGTGACAGCCATGGTTCTTGTACCGGCATCAGCTTGTAATACATCAGTATCAACTGTGAGTGTCCGCTCACCTAGTAAATTAAAGTCCAGTACAGAGCGTAAACTACGTCCGATTAAACGTTGAATTTCTTGTGTTCTACCGGATAATTTGAGAAATTCTCTTTCTTGTCTTTGTTGCGTAGCAGTCGGTAGCATTCGGTACTCAGCTGTTAACCAACCTTTACCTGTCCCAGCTAAAAACTTAGGCACTCCTGCACTAACACTCACACTACAAAGCACTTGAGTATCACCACACTTAGCTAGAACTGAAGCAAGAGCAAAGTGGGTAAAATTGGGATAAAAACTATGAGGGCGGAGTTCGTAGGGGTTTCGACCGTCTGGACGCTGCCAAGCCATTGGAATTGCCTCAAAATTCTAAAATAAGGGAACAGGGAACAGGGAACAGGAGGAAAAACTTACCAGAATTTAGTGTCTGGAGCAACTAAAATTTATTTATGAGAAGAAATAAAAACATTTTTTTCGAGATGCGGAGCACCGGAAAAAATACGTCCTTATATTAAGTCCCCTAATTTTAATTATGGGGATTTTACTGTTCCCCGTTCCCTGTTCCCCGTTCCCTCTTACTTTATCTCTATGTTTACCCAATTAGATACTCCCACAGTAAATCCGCATATAAGCTTACCATATTCAGTAGAAGGACTAGTACAAGTTTTTACTAGTTCTCATCGAACTTTTTTCACTAACGTTATAGCACAGGCGTTAAGGATTGCTGGTCAAGGTACACCAGTGCTAATAGTACAGTTTCTCAAAGGAGGTATTAATCAAGGACAAGAAAAATCTATCAGACTGGGACAAAATTTAGACTGGATTCGTTGTGATTTACCTCGTTGTATCGATACACCACATTTGGACGAATTAGAAAATCAAGCTTTGCAAGAATTGTGGCACTATACACAAGATATAGTGTACACAGGTAAGTATTCTCTCATTGTCTTAGATGAATTAAGTTTGGCGATCAACTTTGGGCTAATTTCTGAATCAGCAGTGTTAGAATTTCTCTCCAAACGTCCGACTCATATTGATATTATTCTGACTGGACCAGAAATGCCTAAATCTATCCTAGATGTTGCAGACCAAATTACAGAGATTCGTCGTAGTCATCAACCGTAAATTAGGGTGTAGGGTGAATAACAAATTTTATTTATGAATGAAGTGGTTAAAATTAAGGTTTTGAAATTAAATCAGTTAGCTATTACTCCCAGATATGAACATTCGGGAGATGCTGGACTAGATTTATTCTCTGTAGAAGACCAGGAGATTCCTGTGGGAGAAAGTAGACTAATACGTACTGGTATAGCTATAGAAATACCTATGGGTACTGAAGCTCAAGTCAGACCGAGAAGTGGGCTGGCTTTAAAGCATGGGATAACTGTGCTTAATACCCCAGGAACAATAGATGCGGGATATCGCGGAGAAATTAGGGTAATTTTAATCAATCATGGTTCAGCAGCATTTCAGGTTTCTCAAAATATGAAAATTGCCCAAATGGTGATTACACCAGTTATTTATGCAACGTTAGAAATCGTGGATGAATTAAGTATTAGCACCAGAGGGGAAAAAGGATTCGGCTCATCAGGGTGAAGGTCTGTTCTGACTCGCGTTATATAACTGATTGGCAAGTTCAGTAATTTCGTTCAGCATTGTCAGTTGTCTGAGCCATTGAGGTGGGATACCTGATATCCCATAATATGCTCCAGCAACTTGTCCACAAATAGCAGAGGTTGTATCTGCATCATCGCCTAAATTTGTTGCTTTAAGTATTGCTTGTTCATAACTGTCTGTTGTCCAAAAGCACCAAAGTGCAGCTTCCAAGCTATTTACTACATAACCTGTACCATGAATTTGATCAATTGTCTGATTGCGGTATTTCCCAGACGCGATCGCTTGAATCGATGGTGATAGTATTATTTCTAGATTATTCTCAAACAGGATTTCTGTTTTGCTGGCTCCTGAAAGTGCTTGAAACAAGATATTTCCCAAGAGACGACTCCCATCAATACACTCTGTTGCTCCATGTGTTGTGCGAGAACTTTCGCCAGAAAAATGTAACACCCGATCGCGATCTGGAAAGTAAAACATAGGCACGGGTGCGAGCCGCATTAGACATCCATTTCCCGCAGAAAGAGGATTTGTGGAACCGCTGAATGGATTACCAGATTTTTTATATTCAGATAAAGCTTGTTTGACTGTGTTGCCAATATCAAAACATTTACCTGTACTACTGAGATAACCCTGTTCGTACCAGTTACAGTAGCGATTCATTTGATCGCTAGCAGCGAATTTACCAACTTCGATTAGACTAGTAGCTAAGCACAAAGCCATAGATGTATCATCAGTCCACTCACCTGGTTTGAGGTTAAAGGGACCTCGACCAACCATATCTGTTACAGGTGAGAATGAACCACGCGATTGGAACTCAACAGTTGTACCAACAGCATCACCTGTAGCGAGTCCTAATAAACATCCTTGAAATCTTTCTATTAAATCCATTATCAAAACTGATTAAAAGTTATATCTTAGGGAATAGGAAAAATCGGTTAATTTTTGGCATCATTTTAGATAATAGAAGTGCGACTATTCATAGATATTTTTGGTCACACTTCCATTATTAAGGATATGATAACAAA
>Ga0116231_10008376_pt1 | contig 18189 bp, 22 predicted proteins | sample S1TSphgellanicum_2_FD_89695 | JGI IMG/M metagenome (GOLD analysis project Ga0116231, IMG submission 89695) | Host-associated microbial communities from peat moss isolated from Minnesota, USA - S1T2_Fd - Sphagnum magellanicum MG | ecosystem: Host-associated > Plants > Peat moss > Unclassified...
AAAACAAAAAAAAATTTTTTTTTTTTTAAAAAGGAATTATTTAAAAAAAAAATTAAATTGGTTAAAAAAAAAAAAAAAAAAAAAAAAGCTTAAAGGAGAGCTCATGGTTTGGAGAACCAAAGTGTAACCTAGGGTCCAAAGTTACTCATTTCTTTGTTTTTTTGCTTTTTTTTCATTGTTTTTTTTAGTCTTTGTTGCTTGAATTTTGTCATAATGGAAGACATGCTGATTGAAGACATTGTTGAAAGCACATGGGCTCCCCCATTTTGAACCAATTGGCATGGCTGATTTTGTGGATCCTCACAAGGTGGTTGCTAAAAAAGTGCATTTTCAGCCTTTCCAAGTGCACAAAATAAAGGTGACTCCAAAAAAATTTAAAAATCGTGCAAATTTTATTTTTAAAATCAAAGACTAATCTAATCCTCTCACATGTCAACCACAATTTTTTTATATTGGACCCCAAGCCTTTAAACACAGTCATACTACCTTAAGAATTTTTATTTTTTAAATGTGAAAAAGAGTCCAATTCAAGGTTCAATTTGTTTCAAATTGGTCCTTAGGCTTTTGGTCCTTGCACCTTGTCCAAATGATCCTTAGTACATATAGGGACACCAAACTTTGGCTTGTTCCTGGGTGCATCGCAATTTCTCTACCAATGTTGGGTGGGTATTTGAAAAATCGAGTAATATTCATCGATTTTGGTTTTGGTTTTGCATCTTTTACTTTGACCTTTATCATGATTGAAATACTCAAATACATAGTTGGACTTGAAAATTACATTATTATAAAATTTGGAATTTATTTGAAACTTAATGACCATTGATTTTGGAAATTCATCCATGCCCTGCTTCAATCAGTTATTTTTTTCTTCAAAGGTTTTAATTCTTTTTAAATAGCGTTAAAGTTTAGGGTTTTTGTCTACCACGTTGTTGTCATAGTTTCCTTTCTCCTTTCCACCTGCAATTGTTGCAATTGCTTTCAATTTTGCACTTGTAGATGTTACCATTGTTCTCACCTTTTGACCTTTAATTATTTTGCACTTTGCATTTGCAGATGTTACCAGCGCTCTCACCTTTTTGCATGGAGTTGTTGTTATTGTGGTGTGGTTACGTTTCAACATTGCCATCATCATGCTTTCGTCTCAAAGATTAGATTGTTTAGTACTATTTTGGTTTTTTACAAGTGAGTCATTGTGTAAGTGTGTTTTTTTATTTCTTTTCGTTCATCATGGACTTTTCTTTTTTTGGAGCTTTCAAACAAGTTTGCCATTTTTGTAAAATTCTTACATTTGTAGCCTTCAAGTTAATTTTTTTCCTTGCCATCATTGTGGCAGAATTAGGTAGTATTGTTTGTGTGATGTGCTAAAACTTATTGTTCATGCATTGTTTGTGTCCATCATTAGAACCTGCCTGGTGTTGTTCGCATTTATGATCAAAGTTGTGAACTTTGTGCTGATCTTATTTCTACCTTTTTGCAAGTTGATTTTATTGTTCATGGTCATTGTTGAAGCCATGAGCTTCACATTACTAAGGAATTTTGCAAGTTGGTGTTGTTCATGCATTGTTCTATTCATCATTAGAATTTGGTGTTGTTCGCGCTTATCACCGAAGTTGTGACCTTTGCATTATTTTTACTTCTACCCTTCTACAATTTTGTTTTATTATTCTCAATCATTGTTGGAGTCATGAGCTTCACATTGTTAAATCTTTTTGCAAGTTGGTGTTGCTCATATGTTGTTCTTATTCATCATTGGAACTTATTGTTGTTCGCGCTTATGACCAAAGCTATGAACTTCGCACTAGTCTTATTTCTGCCCTTTTGCAAGTTGATTATATTGTTCATGATTATTGTTGGAATCGTGAACTTGATGTTGTTAAAACTTTTTGCAAATTGGTGTTGTTCATGCATTGCTTTTGTTCATCATTAGATCTTTGTGTTGTTCTCGCTTGTCACCGAAGTTGTGAGCCTCACACTATTCTTATTTTTGCGCTTCTACAAGTTGGTTTTGTTGTTCACAGTTGTTGTTGGAGTTGTGAACTTCATGTTGCTAACGTTTTTTGCAAGTAAGTCCTTTCATTGTTGTTCGTGTTTATTGTTAAAACACATTTTTCAAGCTTTTTGTAAGTAAGTCTTCAACATTGTTTAGCTTTCAAGTTTGTTTTTTTCAGTTTTTTTTCATCTTTACCATCATAATGATCAATTTTTTATTACTTGGTTATCATGATAGTTAGTTGGAACTCTAACATTTACAAATTTAGACTTGGAACACTTATTTTATTTGTTGGTAAATGAAGTTATTATTATTTAATGTTGTATTATTGTTGTAACAGATTTTGGAGCTAAATTTTTGCTTATGTTGGTTGTATGTAACAATTGAAAAACATAATGGATATAATGGCATTTTCAACTGCCACACAACTTATCACAATTTGTGATGAAGAAGACATCATGTTTCCTTCTCAAATTGATGTTGAGATTGAATCAAAAGTAACATCCAATGTTGAAGTAGATGGAGTTGGGGGATTTTCACACTTAAGTTATTAGCCAATCGAAGCTTGTGGTCTCCAACTCATAGATTTGTAGGTTACCAGGTTTTTTTGTGGTGAATGATGGTGTAATGATAAACATGTCCAACCCACAAATGATGTGGTGTGTTGTGTCACCTTGTTCGATTACATGAACATGATGGTCAAGGGAAACATAACGTACTAGTGAGTTATAATACAAACCATGGTACAAGTGTTTTGAAAAAACATGTTTATTCTGAGCATTCATATTTATATAACAAATGGGGGGCCTTTTGTTGTAAAAGGTTGCAGAAACCAGAAGTGACAAACAAAGCACAAAGAAGAGAAAAAATGTTCCCCCTTCTTAGATCACATAATTTTTTGGTAGCCAGTGCCTTTATAGTAGATTAGATCCTACATAACATGCATTTCTTGAAGATTTGGTGTTATATATTGCAAAAGCTTATTGACCTCTTTCTTTTGTTGAAGATCCATAGCTAAAGTGGTTGGTTTCACAACAGTGTGGGTGTGTGGTATTTCCATCCCAATGTCAGTTGGTCATTGAAGTGTTCCTTGAAATGATTGCCAAAACTAAAGAAAAATGTGTCATCCCTCCCCTTCAATCTTGTGTTGCATGCATTTGTTCTTTTGATCTTTGGATGTTTCATGTTGGCCATGACACGTTTGCCATGGTTTGCAGTTTCATTAATAGTTCATGGCAACCCATCCATGTACTATTGGGATTTTCGAGGTAAGTTACACAATAGGTGTAACCATGGCAAACTAGGTAAAAATCTTGTTGGATTCCTTTGGTTAACTTGACAAGGTAATTGTATATGTCAAATATGAAGGGTCAAATTTAAATACCCTAACTTTTATTTTGACTTGTGTGGTTTCTTATTCTTCCCTTTGGCTAGCATGTCCATTTGTTGGTTCATGTTTTGTCCATGCCATGTCCAAAGTAGCCCAATATGCTACTAATGATATTAAAATGTGTGCTAGGTTTTTAGAGGTTAGTTTGAAAGAAGTTCAATCAATGATGTTGAAGATTCTAGTGAAGACCCAATTTGCTTTTCGGGTCATCTTGTTTTAAGAGACATTGAAGTATCAAAATGCAATTTCTATTTGTTATGGATGACAACAAGCTACACATTTGTCACCCAAAGTTCTTGTATTCTAGACTTGGGCTATTGTTCAAACCATTGTAAATACACTACTTCCTATTGTTAAGCTTTGTGTTTTGAATGAAAGTAAGGGCTTTTGGTTGTTATTTGATGCATTTTTTTTGCTTTCACCTTATGCATTGCTATGAAAGCTCATGTGGGGAGGATTCAAGCTCTTAATTAGCCATTAATTTGTGGGGATTTTGATTATAAACTATAGGAATTCAAATTGAGGATCTTGCCTTAAGTCATCAGTATTTTGACTCCATTTTTGGCTTTTTCTTTTGTTTATAATCCAACCAAGGCTCATAATATGCTAGTTATCAAGCTTAACCCCTATTTCAAAAACATAAAAATTATATGAGATTTTTTGGGTGATCAACTTACAAGTCAAATTGCCTAGTAGAATACAACATTAACATGTTATGTCCTTTTTTGTTATAGGTGTTCCTTCATTTGAACCTTGTCAAAACATCAACAAAACTAGAGGTAATTGAGGATGATGATTTTTTTTTGGGGAAGGTTATGTTGAATGATGATGTTATTCTTTCCACGTTGAAAAATGAATTGCAACTATTTCAACAATTCCTTTGCGATCGGCAAAGATTGAAAACCCTTTGTTTGGTGGGCAAATCATGCGATATGATTTCCCAATGTTTTTTTCTTGGTTCATAAATTCCTTGGCATTGTGAGTTCACAAATTGAGATAGAGTGAATTTTTAGTGTTGCTAGTGTTATCATTAATTTGAAACGATCAAAGCTTGACATTGATAATTTGGACTAGCTCATTTTCATCATCAAGAATTGGTTCAATAACGCGCGTGATGAGTGTGGTGGACCCTTGAAGCCAAAAGATGTGACTAAATTTTTGGCATCTGAAGCTAGTTTAATTAAAAAACACAAGAAAATGTTGGAACAACATGATTTATTTGAAGGGGCTTCAAGTCTTGATACAATTTAAAATCTTGATTCACTCTTTTAATTTTCAATTGCGTCCAACATTTCTTTTGTTTTTTGCCATTTTTCTTTCAACTTGTTTGTGTTTAATTTTTAATGTGTTCTTTTCTTGATGTTTGGAGGTTGGTTGAAGGTGTGTTACTATGTTGGCATTGAAGCCTAATAACACAATGTAACAATGTTGGGTATTTCCTTACCTTGCATCTATTGCAATTTTCCTATGATGAAATGAGCAAAACCTAAGAATGACTTTTTATGGTCATTAATTAGAGTTCAATTAGGACTAAGATGCATATTTAGTGTTGTCGCAAGTTTTTCAAGGTCAAGTAATGCCCAACAACCCAATGTTGAAGAAACATCTTGCACTTGTGAGCAAAAGAATAGGCATATGTAGTTGGGAGTGAAAATTTCACATTAGTAGATTTCAAGCTTTCAAAATTGATAAGATTGTTATGTTTTATAACCATGTACTTTGTTGTAATTGTAATGGGCATTTTTTCTTTTCCACAAGCGAAGCCCTAACCCTAAACCCTAACCGCTACTCGTACCTTGAAGCGGAGAGCGAACAAACAAACCAGAGAAAACAAAAAAACGGTTACGGTTACAGTCCGTCCTGTGTGAAGAAAGAAGTACTCAGAGCGGCTTCAAAACTCTTTCTTCAAAATGTTCTTGACACAATGATTGTAGAAGACGATCTTCTTCGAGAAGAAGAAGAAGAAGAAGAAGAAGAAGATCTTTCCTTCATTTATGAAACTCTGCAATCTCCCAATTTTGTTGCAGAATTGGAGTGAGTAAGTGAGTGAGTGAGCGAGTGAGTGAGTGAGTGAGATGGCGTTTTCGGGGTTAAGGGGACTGGCAAGCATGAAGCTCAAGGATGTACCGAGCTTCGTCAAGTCGAGTGTGACCAGAGAGAACATGACGAAGCAAACCTGGGGTTTTGTGTACAACTACAATGAGAAGTACGTCAAGACAGGAAGCATACGGCCGTTAAACGATGTCATGATTTCCGTCTTCTTTCTTTCTTACGCCGTCGGTTGGCCTACAGAGATTCGACATTTACGCCGTGCGGAAGAAGCCGCCAAGCATACCAACAAGAACGGAGGAGAGAAGAAGCATCATTAACAAGTCATCGCTTGCTCTCCGTCGCTGGCTTGCTCCTGATGTATGTCTGACATCTTCGTCGTCCATTGTTCACTCGCTTTGCATATATCTGCTGCTGAGTAGGACAGACAACACACACCTTCATGAATGGTTCAAATTTACAAACATGTCCCTCAGAATCATCAAAGGTCGGACAGACACGAATAAAACCCTAGGGTTATGATTCTTGTTGCCTTTCATGGATCATGGTTTCAAAGATATAATTTCTCATATCTTTTCTCCTCCATTGATTCTGTTGTCTGGATGTTTTTCTTAATACTCTCCTACAAATTTTAAAAAAAAAACACAGCTACACATAATTGTGGGTTCCTCAATTATGTGCATCTGTAGCATGTCTTGATCTGCTGCAAGAAATTTCTCAACAAGGGTGCATCTGTAGCCCTGCATTGATCTGCTGTATATCCTGAACCTAATGTGATCTTGACTTCTCAGCTCATGTGAAACAACACTCTGCTTTCTCCTCACCTTCGTGAGATAATCTGTTGCCAGAGATCATGGTATTCTTTGACAGTTTTAAATTGTTCATTGCTTCCATGCACAATGGGTGTCTTGATCAGAACCATGCAACTCTTGCAGAGAATCTGAAATCTGACATCAGATACAATGATGCTCCTCATGTTGCAACAAAAACCAACTTTGGGGTCTAAAGATGCACAAAAAATGCAAGGAAAAACGAAATCTGGTGCATAACATGGATGTCTGAATCAAGATATAATCACTAAAATCTTGCAGCTTTGTTTCACATGGGGATCACAAATCCTCCAAGTTGTTTTCATTGCTACTAGGTATATGGGGAAGATACTACTACTACCAATCTGATAGCAGGATGGGTTTGGGTTTCAAGAGGAAACTCCTTCAAATGATACATCAACCAACAATCGATTTGACAACAATTCCATACACTGTGAGATGAGAATGAATAACTTGGTAGCTTCAAAACTACAACACAATTCTTATTGCATTGTCATGAAGTTCATCAACATGAACACTAGTGACAGGCAACATTCATTTGTCCATTATTGTCCGTCACCCATCAATCAACACCAACATCATGTCTGATGTGCTCATAGAATGTTGACAAATGATTATTGCTAGCAAGAAGGAAGCTGTCACCTTCCCATGGACAGTAATGAGCATGGTGACTGATGACAATGGAGCTCTTAAGTCTAGAGATGTGTCTCTAACCTGACTGAAACTCTTGGGGGAGTTGAACCCCCAGTTTGGCCTGGAACCAGAGAGCTTTATGAGCTTTATAAAAAACATGATGTCAACCTGAGTTTCTCATGTCATAGAGTCCACAAGTAATAGTGGTCAACCCCTTAATGCTGGCACATAGAAGGAAGTGATTTTTTACCAAAGAGAAAACTGAAGAAGCAAACTGTGAAATGGCCGAAGTTATAGGAGAGGTCACATCAAAGCCTTTGAGCAGGAAAAGTTCTTCTGCAAGATCAGGAATTTCTTGATTGAGCAAAACAACACCAGATCTAGTAGTAGTGGTTAACAATCTGGAATCATATCCTGCTGCAATCAACAAGCTATACATCTGGCTTCAACAGGCGGTAATCAGGCAAGTCTCCAGAGAATGAATGGACACCAGCATGGAAATCACATTGCAGAGTGACTGGGAAGAATACCTTCACATATAGACTTGGATCATGAATGGACACTGGCACGGAAAACACATTGCAGAGTGACTGGGAAGCATACCTGCACATGTAGACTTGGATCATGAATGGACACCGGCATGGAAATCACATTGCAGAGTGACTGGGAAGAATACCTTCTTCACATCTAGACTTGGATCCCAATTCAGGGTTTCAATAGCAAGAGCAGAAGCTCCAACACTCAATAAATTAGAAACATCAGAACCTGAGAACAAAAAGGGCAAAACGAAGAATGGATCCACCCAGTTAGTTTCTGAGAGAGCTGAGATAGAAGGGGAAGTGATAAAACACTTGACAAATTATGTGAAAGGTGGATATGGTCTTGAGTCTTCAGTTTCTGGCTCGACCTGCTGTTTCCACATTTAGGGAAGCAGGGGATTGGGTTCCATGTTCCTGCAAGAAGATAGAATGAGAGCAAGCTCCAAGAACACGGAGAATTGAGGACAACTAGAGAGACAGAAAATGAGAGGCGATTGGAGTCTAGGGGCAGTAAACCCTAAGCCTAGAGCAGGGTGTGGACTCCTTTCCTTTCACTAGGGTTTGTCGATGTTGAAGATGGAGAGTCTTCTGCAGCATGGGCTCCCCGAGCTTGCAGCAAATTAGAGATCATCATTAGTCCCATGGGTCGCAGTAGTTCTAGCTTCGGGTAGGTCTGCCGCTTGGGCTCCAAGGGGTACCATCCGCGACTGGTAAGTAGAACGGGCGCGATGGTTGCGCATTTGAAGAGACGGATCGACGGATCGCTTCAAGTCGCACCCTCTCCTCGAAAGACACACGAAAACGTCCTGGGCATCGATCCAAGCGCCACCCAGCTGCACCAATGTAGGTGAATCACTCCGAGTGATCACGACACGATCCAATGAGCATCTGGTTCCGTAGGAGAGAAGAGCTCAAATTGGCTTCCCCGCGGCCATAGTTGGTGACACAACGATGATGATGCCGCCCCTCAAAGCTCTCTCCCCTCCTCCGCCCTCTTAGTAGTAGTTACTGCTAGACTCCGTGTCTCTCACCAAATTCACCACCTTCCATCTCGCTTTCTTGTTCTTGTTCTTGTTCTTGTTCTTCTTGTTGCTTGAACCATAAAAAAGAATCCCAAAAAATGAAGACACAACCACGTTTACTGCAAGATGCCATGCTGCATTTGAAGCAGCGCAAAGGCGCGAGCTTGGCGCAGTTGAGGAAGCATCTAGAAACAAACTACGACGAGAAGCTGAATGGTAGCAGCAAGAAGCTGCTGACGGCGAGCCTGAAAGGGTTAGTGCAGACAGGCAAGGTGAAGAAACTGGGGAATGTGTACAAGCTGAGCAGCGGCGGTAAAGAAGACGACAACGATGATACCACGATACGCCGTCGACGCAAAAGAAAATTTCCTCTCGGTTATTGCAAGACTCACCGCTTCCCGCACCGCGCAGGCTCACGCCGTCCTCGTCGTCGCAGTACCCGCCCTAGACGCCGTCGTCACCACCGTCGTGGTCGTCGTCACCATCGTCACCATCGTCGTCGCAGTAGCCATCGTCGCCATCATCGCCGCAGGCATCATAGACGCCACTCGCACCGCAGGCACCACAGACGCCATTATTAGCCCGCACCTCCCTGCAACAAATCGCCACACCTAAGGTACCTAGCGATCAGATCCAAACCCTCGAAAACACGCGCGCACACACACACACACACACACAAAACTATCATGCGGAGGAGGAGAGAGGAGACCTGCAACACCTTGATTATGATCACCGACATCGCCAATTTGAGAGTGGATCGAGAGCATCACCAATGCCTGCAAACCATTCCGTCTTCGTCTTCGTCTCCAAATTGGATTCCTGGTAATCTGCAATGCCTGCCTGCCTGCCATGGCGATTCGAAAGGAGCAAAGGAGAGCTCTGTGCGAAGCGGTGAAGAGACAAGAACTCCTTACCTGTTGTTTTTTTAGGAAAATATTAAGCAATTTTCTTTGAGAATTATAAAGAAAAATGTGAAAGGCAATTTTATTTTATTTCAAACTTTCAATGTGAAGGGCACAAGTAGGATTTAAAAAAAAAAAAACTTCACAAAGTTTTTATTTGCTTAAAACAAGATTGTTTTCAATTGAAATAAAAAGGCTCAATCCTTTTGGTAAGCATTTTATTTTCTGCATCTAAAAAATGTCCAAATGCTGAGTTTCATCCTGTCTTCCCTTTCTCCTGCGCGCCTCCACTGCGTATATTTGCGCTGCTCCTACCTGTACAACTACTATAATTACTTTCGAACCTTGTGCATCAAATGCTAAGTTTCAGCATTTCATATTGAAAATTTCCTTACTTTGCGTATACCACTGAGAGAGGAATAGGGGGTGAAAGCAGGCCCAGGGTTAAGACAGGGTGACTTGACGGACTATATTCGGTTTTTCAATAATAGAAAAAAGGAGCTTAGAAACTACGTGTTTTTTCATGAAATTTTAGTATATTTTTTCAAACAATAATGTTTTTTTGGTGAAGTTGGTGGTGGGTTGGTGATCATCCACCAGAGGACTTAGCCAAATTTGGCTACATGTTATGTCCTAGCAAGTAGAAAGATTTAGCCTTTAGGATTGCTTGCTCCTATATATTACTTTTGTGACATGTTGGAACCTATTGGCTAAATACAAAAACTTCAAATTTTTTTCTCCCCATAGTGTGGCGACTTGGACTCATTTTTTCCCCCCCCACCAAAAAAAAAGAAAAAAAACCCATTTGAATCATTTGTCCCTCCATTATAAATTTAATCATACAAATATCATAAACTTGTCCCCTCCACATATATGTGCTTTTGCAACATTTTAATAATGTGTTAAAATTAAATAATGTGCTAAGGAAGTGTTGATATAATCATTAATATGATGGTGTGATGACATTGTAACACATTATAATAATTGAATTGTTATTGGCCATGTTGCTGAAATTTGATTATATGAATGATGGTCATTTTTTGTTTGTGAAAATTCATCCAAATTATCAATTTCATTCCTGAAGTTCATTTCTATCAATCTACAACTTCATCCATATGAATAATTACATCATGTAATGCATTCCTTCCATTTGATCACATTTTCATCTAAATGGTGAAATTATCTGCATCATCAATTTCATCCATGGAGTACCACTCTTGTATTTGTCAATTTTGTCTATATGGTGAAATTGTTCATGTCATCAAAATTTCATCCAGGTGGTAAAATTTCATCCAGGTGGTACAATTCTTATATTATGTTGTCAATTATGAAGCCAAAAACATAGAAGGATGTTCTTTAACAATTACTTCCTTCTTTAGCCTGTAGCCAAATCTGGCTAAATCTTCCAATAGATCATCACCAGTTTGGCTACATCACAAAATTGACAAAACTTAAAAAAAAACACACACATACAAGAACAGGTTTGGGAGATCTCCACAATTTCATCCATGGACATAATTTCATTTGTCATCAAATTTGTAGCCACTTATTAGAAATAATAATTTCCTCAAATTTAATTGACAAATTCCATTTATGATTAAAGATGATGCACAAACATAATTATATATATATATATGCAGGTACACTTTCATCCACCAAATTTTCATGCTATGAATACAATGAACCAAAAAGTTCTGTTAATCAGTTTGGTCACATTTCATCCATGTTGCAGTTGGATGACAGGAACTTTGACGAGAGTTTTAACATCCATAAATGCTAGTTTAGAACACGTTAAAATCTCATGCTAGTCCAAACCCTAAAACTAAGTCTTAAGGAAACCCATCTCTCCTCGCCATCTTGTCTCTCTCTCTCTCCAGAGTCCCCCTCCCGCAGCACCAGCACGCACGGAGGGAGGTGCGAGGAAGACGACGACGAGGACGACTACATCCTTGCACTCTTCTTTACCGTCTCCTGTTCACGTCTGCATGCTCTTGACTCCCTTGTATGTCTCCACATTGTCCAGTTTTGAAATTGAAAAGGCTTTTTTTTTTGGTTTGGGGGGGGGGGTGTGGGAGGTGTGTCTGGAATTGTTTTGCTTTGTGCCCATTTGCAGCAGCTGCAGTCGGGAAAGAGCTCGTCGTCTCCTTCAAGGTAGAATGGTGCTTGCTGCTTTCTTCCCTTTATTTTTTCGTTTTTATTTTGATTCTGTTTCTCTTTGGTTTGTGGAGCTGAGGAGGTGTTCTCATTGTGGATTTCATAGGGGACTCCGTCATAAGGAAATGATCGGTTCATAGCTCTGTTTTTTTTCTTAGTCTTTTCAGGAGTCTTGGAAGGAACGGAGGAGCTCCAGAGAGAGCTGTAGAATCGGAATTGCATTGCGTTAAAGAAGAAGGTGGTCGTATATTAGGGTTTGAGATTTGTCATGTTCTCTCTGTTCTGCATGGAACTCACTGGTGGTGGTTACGGTGCATCAAATTAGGGTTTTGTTACTTGTTTCTTCGAGGTTCATAGCTCTGTTTTTTTTCTCAGTCTTTCAGGAGTCGTGGAAGGAACAGAGGAGCTCCAGAGAGCTGTAGAATTGGAATTGCGTTGCATTAAAGTAGAATGTGGTTGTATATTAGGGTTTGAGATTTCTCATGTTCTCTCTGTCCTGCATGGAACTCACTGGTGGTGGTTACAGTGCATCAAATAGGGGTTTTGATACTTGTTTCTTCTAGGTTCTTTTGTGTATGGGCAGGTAGTTTATTAGTGGGAGAGTTGTAGGAGTTGTATTGTGAAAGGTGTATCCCATGGCAAATTTACGTGGTAAATTCCTCCAAGGTCCAAAATGTGATGAGAACAGCTACTGCAGATAACCCTCTTACAATGTAGTTTTTTTTCCCTCCTAGCATTTCAATAAAGACAACTGCAAGAAATCTAGCTTCTTTACATGGGTGCTGATTGGTAGGATATAGAATTGCAGTGCAGTTGGCATCTTTGTTACAACCATCATGTGCCCCAATGACATATTTGCAGTGCGTAAATCTTTTGCAATCTTTTTAATCTTTGGTGTCTTGCAGAAGTGATCTGGCCACACAATTGCACATGCAGAACACTTGAGCATTTCGCTTGTTCGAGGAGTTGCCCATATGTAGAAGAATCTTTGTGTGGGAGAAGTTGACACTTTCCAAGCCTGATACAAACACAACAGAAAGGGGAATCAGGCACACAAGCTTGCCAAGATGGCAAGCCTTGCTGTTGGTCTGATTTTAGAGAAGGTTTGTCTTTGTCCTACAGGACTTTTGAGTTTACACTGTTCATGGTTCAGGACTGTGCTTTTTGGTTCTGATATCAGTCACGTGATGGAAAGAAGCAGTAAGAGGGCAGTAGATTAGGGAACTTCCTAATGTGGGAGGATATTTGCCAATGAGAGAGAGAGAGAGAAGATGCTGCAAAAGATGCGATTGTTTTATTCCCAGGGCAAATCCTTGGAATCTCAGCTTTGTATTTTTCAAATTGACTGTTCCTCAGATTGCCTCCAAGGACAAGGACTTCAGATATATGGCCACTTCTGATCTTCTCAATGAGCTCCAAAAGGATAACTTCAAGTTGGACAGTGATACAGAACGCAAGGTTTCACAGATTGTTCTTCAGCAGCTTGATGATGCGTCTGGAGATATCTCAGGGCTGGCTGTGAAATGGTTTGCAATCTCCATTTTGTTTTGGAACTCTTTTTGTTCTCTATTCACCAAGTGTTGTGCAAATGAATGTTGGTAACAATGAGAGTGATTCTGAGAGTTGTGGGATGATGGGCTTCACCCATGCTAGATTTCTTACACAATCCTGGAGCTTGCAGAAAAACTTTATACATAGTCAGCATTTTGTTCCTAAGTGTTGAGGTTATCTGGGAAACTGCAAAGAACTGAGACACTGATCAGATTTGTACTGGATGCAGCCTGGCACCATTGGTGAAGAAGGTCAATGAGGGTAGAGTGGTGGATATAGTAGAGTCACTGTGCCAGCGGCTGTTGACAGGCAGAGAGCAACAACGAGACACTGCTAGCATTGCTCTTAAGACAGTGGTTGCAGAGATTTCCAGTGGCAGTGTTGCTCAATGTGTTGTTGTGTCACTCACCCCTAAGCTCACAAAGGGTATCACATCCTCGGTGCGTATTATAATCGTGATTTGTGTTTGGAGTTTGACAGTACCAAGGAGCCAGCCTTTTATGTATGCTGCTGAGAAGAGTATGACTTCACTTAGATCACTGAGTTGACTAAGAGGTTTCTCTAGAAGACAGGTCTCATGGCAAGGTGATGGTTGGGTCAGGAGACAAGCACTGAGATAAAGAGTGAGTGTCTGGACATTTTGTGCGATGTTCTGCACCGTTTTGGGGGTCTCATGACTGCGGATCATGAAAAGCTGTTGAATGCCCTATTGGTGCAACTGAATTTGCAGCGTGCTGGCCTCCGCAAGCGTGCAATCCAGTGTCTTGGTAATGGCTCATTCTCATACATGCCCCTCTCAGCTATTCCATGTTGTGAGTTACATAATCAAGAACAGAATTTTCATCACTTCATTCCTCAGTCCATATCAAACACAGCTAATTGCAGAAAAATGGATGCAAATCCACTGTCGGCATGTCTTAAAGCAATTTCATGTGGATACTTGCTTTATGATTGGAACTAGCAAAGGTGAGCAAAGCCCTGATGAGCAGAATGTTGGTTGCAGCATCACTTGCGGCCAGCATGTCAGATGATCTTCTTGCCAGGGCAACTATTACTGTTGTGCAAATCTTGAAGAACAAAGAAGTGAGGCCAGAGATGACCCGGACCAACATCCAAATGATAGGAGCTTTTTGGTGAGAGTTGTTTCTAAATGCATGACAAGCATTAGGCATGTGCTTGGTTATGGGTATCCATCCTGACTTTTGGTAACTTAGAGAAGTAGAAATCAGTAGAAATTTGTAGCCTCACATGTGAGCATCAAACACTAGTACTGGTAATTGAAAGACTGTCAGGCTGTCTGTTGGTGCCAAACCACATCACAGACAGGACCAGATAAATACATGAGGAGCCATGACTTCACTATGATGCAGTATTTTTGTGGGTCTCTGGTGACAACATCTTGCATAGACTGAGTTTTGTTGGCAGTCTCATGAAGTTCAGTTGCAAATTACTGACTCTCTATTTTTGCAAAGACAGTTTGACCTTTTATTGTTGTATGTATTATGGCTTCTATCAGCTAGCCTTGGTGTGAATCCACAGCGCAAGGAAGCCTCGGTACTTATGGAGAGTTTGGGATGCAACTCATACAACTTTTCTTTACCTTTTTGGTGATGTTGCAGTCGAGCAGTTGGATATCGATTTGGTCCACACCTGAATGAAGTGGTTCCACTTCTGATCAGTTACTGTGAGAATGCATCTGAGAATGATGATGAACTTCGGGAGAATAGTTTACAGGTGATCCAGTCCTATTAGTTCCTTTTGGAGAGGGGTGATGTCTGGTTTGCTGTTCACTTGCTGACTAAAACCTAGTGAGGTACATCAGTCTTGCATGGGGTAACAGGGCTTTGTCTTGAAAATGTGGATTCAGATTGTGAGCTGGATTTGACGCTAGCTGTTTTCTTATGAAGAGATTGTGAAGTGTGAAATCTGTCTTCCAGGCATTGGAGAGTTTTGTTGTACGGTGCCCTCGGGATGTTGCACCACACACCAACACAATCTTGGACCTTACATTAGAATATTTGAGTTATGATCCCAACTTCACTGATGACATGGATGAGGACCAGGATGAGGACATGGATGCTGAAGAAGAGGAGGATGAGTAAGAATAACCTTTGTTGCATTTTGGTTTTCTGTATGTTGCTGCATTGGCAGATTGTTTTTGGTGCCAAAATTGTCAAGTTGAACAATGAGTTGAAATTCTCATGCATTTCATTGCCTTCCTGGTCATCTCAAACTTTACTGGAGTAGTCTTAGTTATCCAATTTCCTGCTGGAAGATTAACTCTTGACAGGATAAATTTTTGGATGGGCAGAGAAAGTGCAGATGAGTACAGTGATGATGAGGATGTGAGCTGGAAAGTAAGGAGGGCTGCTGCTAAGTGCTTATCAGCTGTGATCTCTTCACGGCCTGAGATGCTTGCTATTCTTTATGTGGAAGTATGCCCTTTATTTCCAACATGCAACCAAAATCATTGAGAAAGTGACCTTTGGGATTGGCCTGTAATTTGATAGTTCACCCTGAGATTGTTGCACTCGGAATATTATCCTCCTTTCATCTTTTTGAGTGATGAGATTGAGGGTCTAAGTTTTGTGAGAACTCTCGGGGCATGGACAGCATGTACCTGATAGTGACAATGTCTGATTTGAGCTGACATGCCTTGGTATGGTGTAACAGGCAAGCCCCAAATTGATTGAGCGATTTAAGGAAAGGGAGGAGAATGTCAAGGTATGTACTATGGTCATGCAATTTCATAGTGTTTTGGTAATGGCAGATCTTATATATAATTTGTATCATTGTCTGTATATTGTTTCTCAACCTGTTGGTCTTTATCCTCCAGATTGATGTTTTCAGTGCATTTATTGATTTGCTTCGACAAACTGGGAATGTCACCAAAGGCTCTGGAGACATCAGATCATCTGGGTAAAAAATCAGTCATCTTCTTTAGTTGGTTTCTGCGTGTCCATGGATTTCATCTGCAGTCTCAGTTCACTTTTGCCTCTGGGATCTGCATCTTGATGAAGGGTCCAAATTGAGCTTCCAACAGTTTAGCGATGTAGCATCTAGAGTGTGTGTGGATGCAATGGGGAATGAGTTACTTCAATTTGAGTGATCTGTCTCAAGGATTGTGGGGAAATGTTTGGCAGCCCGCTGTATGTGTTGCAACTGGAGGTACCCAAGGTGGTCAAGTCCCTCAACAAGCAGCTCAGGGAGAAGTCAGTGAAGACTAAGGTGAGAATCATCTTTGGCAACAGTACCATTATCTTTTTTATCTCTTAGCTGTTACCCAACCTATATTTTTGGTATCTAATCTGCATTTGACCTGCACAAAGGTAAAGAGTTATTTCATTTCTACCTTGAAGAGTGGTTTGCATTCTTAAATCATGCAAAAGTTGTGGGGTGTGGTGGGAACAGGTTGGGGCATTCTCAGTACTGAAGGAGCTGGTCATTGTGCTACCAGACTCATTATCAGACCATGTGGGATCTTTGGTGCCAGGCATAGAGAAGGCTTTGAATGTAAGTGCTGCTTATGGCAGGGAGCACTGAAGCTGCTTGACATATGAGAGTATCTGGCAGTCTGCTTATGTTGTTGTACTTGTCACAGGACAAGACATCAAATTCCAACCTGAAGATTGAGGCTTTGATATTCACACGACTTGTAATGGCATCCCACTCATCAGCAGTGTTTCATCCACACATAAGGGTTTGTTCTCTGGATTTTCTCAGACTATTTGAAGAATCATTTTCTCATCTTGTGTTTTTTGTCAAACTTCCCCTAACCAGCCTTTTGGCACTTGAGTAAGTCAGCTGTGGAAGCGTGAGTTGACTTCTGTCAATCATGTTTCATGCTTGTATGATTTTCTTAATGGGGTATCCTTTTTCCTGTTCATTCAGACATTTCCAGATCTGAATCCCTATAATCTTATTATGGTTTATATCTTAATTTGATTCAGGTTCTAAATCACAAGTATAGAGAAGTTCTAGGGTTTAGGGTTTAGGGTTTAGGGTTTAGGAAGATTCATATATCCAAATGTGGTCAATGCAGGCATTGTCAGTGCCAGTTCTCACTGCTGTTGGAGAGCGATACTACAAAGTCACTGCAGAAGCTCTGCGGGTTTGTGGGGAGCTTGTTAAGGCGATTCGTCCCAATTTTGACATGGTGAGAGTCAACTGTTTGACTCATGGGGTTCAGACATTCCTTCACAGGAGGCAATTTCTGCAATGAATGGCCTCTTGTGAAGTTTCAGTCAACTGGATGTATTTTGAGACTTTGTGTCTTGATAAGCATGTGGTTGGCAAAAGTAGTGAGGGTGTCTCAAGAGATTGCTGGCTTCTTCTCAAGTCCTGAATTGGTGGTAGCCCATATACATGTCATACCTGAGTTGTGCTATGAGAATTTTTGGTAGTGGAACATTTGTTCAGTGAGAACCCTAAACCCTCTTCTCATTAATTTGCAGCCTCCTGTCTTCAACTATATCCCCTTTGTTCACCCCATCTACAATGCCATCTTCCAGCGGTTGACAGCTCAAGATCAAGATCAGGTTTGTTTTTTTCTAATTCCTGCATAAACATTGCTTGCATCAGTGACTCTAGATGCAGAAGACCTGATTCTGGTGCTGTGTTTGGGAGCCATAGTCCTTTTGCGTCAGAGAATGGCTGTCTTGTAAAGGAGAGCTAAAAGGGAAGTGAGGCAGTGCAGGAAGTGAAGGAATGTGCAATATCTTGCATGGGTCTGGTGATATCCACTCTTGGAGATCAATTGAAGAATGAACTGGGCACATGCTTGCCACTGCTCTTGGAACGTTTGCGCAATGAGATTACACGCCTTACTGCTGTTAAGGTATAGATTTCTGTGCCTTATCTTTCTTTTGAGTGCTAGCCAACATCACGTCTGAGTCTTCCCATTGCTTCCGGAAAGGCAACAGAAACTCAGAATGCAGATTGTGTATAATGGTTTGCCCAAGTTTTTGGGAAGATTATTATATGCTTATCTACACCCACTGTTGGGAAGCTGATGAACTCAGTGGGTAGTCATGGCAGCTCGTCACTGCCATTCGTGATGAAGGTGATGGTCTGTCACTTTGTGAGCGACTCTCATGAGGTTATGACTGCACTCATTGTCGTGTTACCTT
>Ga0116231_10008377_pt1 | contig 18187 bp, 19 predicted proteins | sample S1TSphgellanicum_2_FD_89695 | JGI IMG/M metagenome (GOLD analysis project Ga0116231, IMG submission 89695) | Host-associated microbial communities from peat moss isolated from Minnesota, USA - S1T2_Fd - Sphagnum magellanicum MG | ecosystem: Host-associated > Plants > Peat moss > Unclassified...
ATAGAACTTTATGAAGTTTTGGCCTCCTGGTAATTTTTCAAAAGTGACCAGCAATTTTGTACTTAGTCCCAGTATTTCAACAGCCCATGATTAACATGATATTGACATGATTTGAATTCCTCACGTGGATTGCAATTTCAATTAGTACTTAATAGTTAGTTTTATTTACTTCTCATCCACTTTGTAGGAGATTGTAGTCTTTTGTTTGTGCTCTATGTAGTCAAATATTATACTTATACATATCCACTTATGTTAATTGAAGACTTAGCTATGTAGCCACATTAGGAACTACTTACATTTGAAGAAAAAAAAAAATTGTGGAAGGCTAATGGTTGATGCCAATGTGTTGTCAACAATAATATAAATTCAATATTCCAGCACTTTACATAGACCATTTGGTGCTTCCAGAGACATAGGTCATGAGCATGAATGGGTATGCAAAGCTAGCACTGGATTTAAAAGTTTGGTGCTCTTTAGGAGATACAGAGGTATGCGAGAGGAATTACAATCTCAATTTGGGCATATACTCTTGAGTTCTTCAATTTTTTTCCTATCACTACTACTCTTGGACAAGAGTATGCACTAATGCTTAACTGCCTCTTGTTGAGCATTTGGCCACATTCTCTAAGATTTATGGTCTAGAGATTAAATTTAGTACTAAATTTGAGCTCTCATTGCCTTGCCAACCAGTTAATTTGAGGGCCAAAAGACAATTCTAACAGCGTGGATTAAGGACATGTTTTCAGGAGTATCCACTGTTCCCCTATTTGTATTTTCCGCTAACCAAATAGTTAGGCACCAGGGGTTTTTATGTAAAAAGTTCCTAAGCCCACTCGCCATTTGAGTGGGTTCCAACTTCCCACTATTTTGGGGGGTGGGGGGGGGGGAGGGTATCTCCCCTGAAATAATTTCAGGAATTGTTTTTTCAATTCACAAAAAGTTGTAAAGAAGATATTGAATCTTTAAGAATGTTGAAAGTATTATGTGTAAGCAGCCCAAAGGAGGAGATTAGAATATATATTTTTTGGGAATGTTCAAATATTTATTTTATTATTTTTATTTTTATTATTGTGATGGGCCAATCAAAGATGCCCATCACAAAAGGATAAACATCGACTTTGTAATTAGTTGTGGGGACTCCCCAAGGACAATTTTGTTTTTGCTTGTTATTTCTATTTCTATTCCTTGCTACTATATGTACATATTTCTTGAAACAAAAGCAAGAGGATCTTAATACAATTAATGTAAATAATAATCTAAATGGGGTACCAAATTTGAATTTATTATTTCTTATTGGGGCAACTCAATAAACGAATGAATAAGTTGTAGTTACATTCCTTTAGAAGCTTTTTACATAGATGAAGTATATGAAGCACGAAAGTACTTTATAGTTTTTTTTAATAAAAAATTATTATATATTATTATTATTATTAGATCTATCACTACGAAGTTGCACGGATAGAAGTAACCTTTTAAAAAGCAAAGCAATGTGATAAAGCATAAAAAGAAATTCTTCTATTACAATAATTAATATATTTTTGAAGGAAATAAGAAGAAAAAATAGCTTTATATCAAGGAATACTAGGAAAATTGACTATATATTGATAGAGAGAAAGCTCCACTGCAAGGAAGGAACCTTAACATCAATCTAGAAATAATGGGAACGATGAAACCCATGAATGAATAGATGGAATCTTCAATCTTATTTCATTTTCGGGTAGGATGGTGAAATAAACCGAATTGGTAGTGATTCCCAATCCATAGAAAAGCTACAAATGACTAACTAGAGATAATCTTTCGAGTCAATTCTAAATGAGTTAATATTTGCTCATGAAACCTTTATTGCATAAGTTTATCGAATTACTAATTTTGTGAAATGGAAAACTTTACTCACGAAAAATCGAATGAAAGAAAACTTTCATGTCTGATTTTGAAGTAGAGATAGGAGGATGAATCGACTATAACCCTAAAAGAACGAAATTTTGTAAACAACATAGAGGGCAAATGAGGGGGATAACTATTCGAAGTAATTCCATTTGTTTTGGTAGATTTGACCTCCAAGCACTCAAACTGGCTTCGACTACGTCTAGACAAATAGAAGCAAGACGACAAGCAATTATTCGTTATGCCTGTCGTGGTGGAAAAATATGGATACATATTTTTCCTAACAAACATATAACTATGCGACCTACAAAAACACATATGGGTTCAAGAAAAGGGTCTCCAAAATATTGGGTATTTGTCGTTAAACCGAACAAAATACTTTATGAAATAAGTGGAATACCAGAAACTATTGCTAAAGCAACCATACAAAATGCTTATACATACTCAATTTGTTACTGTTATATCCGATATAAATATGAGTGATGGGTAGAGACAAATGATGGATAGGGACAAGTAATAAATGAGAAAAACTCCTTATAACGATAGCAAAGAATTATTATATAAATGAAATTAGTAATATCCCTCCCCCTTACCCCTTTTTTTCAAAAAATTCTCCCTATTCTAAAAGGGCGACTTGCGGGGGGGTGATCCCTCTAATAAAATGGAAAAATGATTTAGAGTCAAACTTACTTGAATGTAGCGGATAATAGTGGGGCTCAAAAAGTAATGTGTATTCAAGGAGCTAATAATAAAAAATATGCACATATTGGTGATGTTATTATTGTCATGGTTAAGGAAGCGATATCAAATATGCCTCTCAAAAAATTTGAAGTAGTTAAGGCAGTAGTTGTATGTACTTGTAAAGAACTCAAACATAAAAATGGAATGAGTGTGCAATTTGATGACAATGTTGATGCTGTCATAAATCAAGAAGGAATTTGTGTTTTTGGTCTAGTTGCTTGAGAATTACGAAAATTCAATCTTACCAAAATAGTTTCATTGGCTCCCGAAATATTATAAATGAAGAAGGGTAGTAATGAAATACTTGAATTAATAGTATTTCGAGTTTAATAAGTTGGAATTAAAAAAACTTCGCATTTACATATATATACTTATATTTTCTTATTGCTTCTCACGGATAACTTGAATAATAAATACTATTGTTAACGCTCTCTTTTGATGGAAATTACAATCTTTCCTCAATTACTTGGATTTCCTCGAAAAAAAACCAAATAATTGGTTATTGTATATATCTTCCTCTGGATTTTCACTATCTCTACTCTATGATTGAGGAGAATTCCCAAAAAGAATAAAATAAATTTTTATCTCAAACCCTTTTTTTTTTCCAACATACTTTAAAAGCTTATTTATATTAATAATAATAAGGAGTCTCTATGGGTAAGGATATCATTGCTAATATGATTACATCTATAAGAAATGCAAATTTAAAAAGAACAAAAGTAGGTTAGATACCTGCTACTAATACTATTAGAGATATCGGAAAAATTCTTCTACAAGAAGGTTTTATGGAAAGTTTCAAGGAACATCAAGAAGATAAAAACTTTTTTTTAGTTTTTACACTAAAATATTGAGGGAAGAAGAAAACCCATAGATAACTACTTTATGGCGTATTAACAAACCCGATTTAAGGATTTATTCCAACCATAAAGAAATTCCCAAAGTTCTAGGTGGAATAGGAATTGCTATTCTTTCCACTTCTCGAGGAATTATAACAAATCGGGAGGCATGCCAAAAATAAATAGGAGAGAAATTCTATGTTATGTATGGTAATTCATCTACATTTTGTTTAAACCATTTTGCCGGGGGGAATCCTCATAAATAAAAGAGGCTAGCTAATGTTATATTTACCAATGTTAGTCAATCAAAAAAAGGTAAGCTAAACAAGAGCCGTAGACCTTGCAGGCACACCTACGTGGATTACAGATGACAGCTAAAAAAGGAGATTTCCCCTCTAATGAAGAAACAAAATCTAATTGATATGGAAGGTATAGTTACTGAATCACTCCCCAATGCCATGTTTTGGGTTTCTTTAGATAATGGGCGTGAAGTTCTAACCCATATTTTGGGAAAAATAAAACGCAATTATATATGAATATTACCAAGGGATAGGATAAAAGTAAAATTGAGTCCCTATGATCTAACTAAAGGACATATAATCCATCGACTCTATACCAAATCTCCAAATGGTTAAATAACTCTCCAAAATGGAAATGGGGGATAATGAAAATAAAAAAGGGAGTTAATTGGCATAAATTTAAAAACTCTAGATTTTTTTATATTATTGATTGTATTAGAGTGAAGATTAGAAACAAGAAAATTCTTGCTTTTGTTCATAAATTTTGTGAGAATTGTTGACTAATTTGTAGACAAAGACGAATTATGGTGGTTTGTTCTAATCCGAAACATAAGCAAAGACAAAGGTAACCCTCTTTTCTAAGTTATTAGTGTCGGGAACCTAATTGAATATAATAAGTAAAAATAATAACATAAATTTTATATTCTATATTTTTTTCCAATTTTTAAATCATATACGCGAAAATAACTATGACAAAACCTGTAAAAAAAATAATTTACCTAAAGAAAGGTGTAGAATACCTAAAGGAGTTATTCATATTTGAGCCAGTTTTAATAATACAATCATTACTGTTACAGATATTCGAGGACAAATTATTTCTTAGTCATTTGCAGGTGCCTATGGTTTTAAGGGTATGAAAAAAAGTACGCCTTTTGATGTTCAAATTGTGGCGAAAAATGTTATTCGTATGTTATTGATCAATGTATGAAACAAGAAAAAGTCATGGTAAATGGTCCTGATCTAGGAAGATATACAACATTACGAGCCATTCGAAGAAGTGGTGTAATACTTAATTTGTACATGACATGACTCCCATGCCACATAATGGATGTAGACCTCCTAAAAAAAGACGTGTATAAGGATGAAATATATTGTAAAAAATTCTTACTTAATATGATTTGGAATGAAGAAATACCAATCTCCGCTAAAGTACTACAGTGGAGGTGTGTTGAATCCAAAGTAGATAATGAATGTTTTCATTATGGTTGATTCACCATATCTCCATTCAGAAGTGGTCAAACCAATACAGTAGGAATTGTTGTGCGCAAAGCATTACTTGGAGGAGTCAAAGGAACATGTATTACACATGCAAAATCTAAAAAAGCGACGCATGAATAGTTTACAATATTAGGCATTCAAGAATCGATGCACGATATTTTAATCAACTAGAAAGAAATTGTATTGAAAAGTAAAAGTAATTCTTGTGAAACTCAAAAAACATTTCTATCTATTTTGGACCCAAAAAGGTAACAACTCGAGATATCATACTCTCACCTTCTGTTGAAGTGATTAATACTATGCAATATATAGCCACACTTACTAAAGCAATTCATTTAGGTATTGAATTTAAAATTGAAAAATATTGTGGGTATCATATGTAGGATTCAATAAAATTTGCAGATGGTTACTTCTCTATAGATGTTGTATTTACACCTATCCGAAATGCAGATTATAGTGTTCATTCTTTTGAAAATAAAAACGAAACACAAGAAATATTTTTTATTGAAATATGGACCAATGGAAGTGTTACTCCCAAAGAGGCACTTTATGAAGCTTCTTGAAGTCTAATTAATTTGTTTATTCCTTTCCTACATGTGGAGAAAGAAGAAGTAATGCATGGATTAGGAAATAAGATTGAATCTAATATGTTCCATTTTTCCTCCTCACCATCGAAGGACAAGATGGAAAAGGAAACGACTTTTAAACATATATTTATTGACCAACTAGAGTTACCTGCCAAAGCTTATAATTGTCCCAAGAGAGTTGATGTACATACAATATCTAATTTATTAAATTACAATCGGGATGATTTGATGAAAATCAAAAAAATTGGAAAGAAATTTGTTGAACAAGTATTGGAAGTTCTACAAAAACGTTTTTCAATAAAATTACCCCAAAAAAAACTTTACTTCCATTAAATAATGAATTGCTCAATCTTTTTTTTTTAGATAAAAGAATAGATAAGATCAAGCCCTTCTCATAATTATTTGAAACAAAACAAATCATTCGGAATGTTCCCATTCCTTCTTCGCCCATTTGTGAGAGTTTATTCTCCTTTTATTTGATTGGTTCATATAAAATCTCTAGGGAGTATTTGTTTCGGACTAAATACTCCCTAGATGTTAACTAAATATGGGGATTAATAAGAAGAAAAAAATATGAATTATCTCAAAAATGTCTGAGAGTTAGAGATTTATCAATAGGTAGAGTAGCTTTGATACTCAACCAAAGAACTATTGTAGTCCCAATTTTTAAAAATCGTTGTAGCTACTAGATGGCGAAAAGGATTTTGAAATTTATTAACATTTTCTAGGAAAGATATTGTTAATAATCCCATGGGTACTGCAGCCATTAAAAGAACACCTAATAAGTTATTAGGGACTGTATGAAGTATCTGAAAACAGGAAAAAAATACCATTCAAGTAATATTTCCAACAGAGTTGCAAATGGATTTGCTAGTTCACCAATCATTGAGGGTTCTAGAACTACTAGACCTACGATACCTGCAATAGTACCTAAAATAACACTGGAAGAATATACAAAAGATCATTCAACTAAACGAGTTCTCCATAATAGTTATGTCCAATACCTTTAGTTAATTTGGCCCATAATACAAGATCATTCAAATTTGGTTTTTTTGTTATTAGGATAGGTTATTGAAAAGGAATATTCCCCCAAAAGAATCGGACATGAACTTTTTTTTCAACTGACTTGTGCTATGTCTATGTATCTCGCATCTTTAATTCATTTCAAGCGATATAAGTTGAAACAAATTAAATATTTTTAATTCATTAAATAAAATGAGTTTCATTTCAATCGTAAGCTCATGATCCAAGTTTATTTATGAGTGTCTATATAAAAATCAATATATTTTTGGATAGTATTATTCTCGGCAAGTCATTTCTTTTTGGACACTTTGAAATTTTTTAACTATACTAGGTATTGACCCGTCAATATATAAGCTTATTCTTTTCATTAGACCTTTCTTTTACTCCAATGATGCCTATTTCGGTGAAAAACACAAAGGAAATGGATTCATTTTTTCTTATCATACAATTTTTTTTTTAATTTTTTTTTTTTATCAAAATTAACGTGAATATTCCATTGATGAAACAGATCATAGAAAGGAATTTCCCTTGAAAATGAAACTCCTTTTTTTTAGCCAAGCTTTTTATTTCTCTATTGGAGAAAAAGACAAATTGGGATAGAAACACATTCTTTTTTTAATATTAATGCGATAGATTGATTGAGATATCTACATAGTCCAATAAGTAATTTAGGTCACATATTCCCATAATCTATCATCTCTCTAAAAAAAATTGTTAAATGAAGTATTCAAAATACTTTGAAATAAAGAAATTCATAGAATATTACTAAATATTTCATATATTATGTGATGGATTTATTCAATAAATTATTTTATGGTGATTGAATTCTAGTGTAATAATTCTTGTAATACTATAAATATTCGTGGTAACTATAACAATTTATACTCATAAAGGACTTGAAATCCATGTTTACGAATCATTGGGAAATGCATTAACATAAAAACCGCAGTAAGAAGAGGTAGTAGAAAAGTATGTAAACTATAGAAACAAGTCAGTGTGGATTCACCCAAACTAACACTTCCATGTAATAACTTTACCAAGGGGGATCCCATAATAGGAATAGCTTCAAGTACATCGGTTACGATCTTGATGGCCCAGTAACCAATTTGATCCCAAGGCAGGGAATATCCAGTTACACCAGAAGAAACTATTAATATAGCTAGAATTACACTAGTAGCCCACGTTAATTCGCGAGGCTTTTTAAAACCTCTCGTGAGGTAAACATGAAATATGTGTAAGATCATCATTAAAACCATCATGCTTGTCGACCATCGATGAACTAATCGGATTAACCACCCGAAATTGACTTAAGTCATTATATATTGGACATAGGCAAAAGCTTTTGTTATTGTGGGATGATAATAGAAAGTCATGGCAAAACCAATGGCTACATGTACTAAAAAACAAGTTAGAGTAATTTTTCGTAAACGATAGAATATATTGACATGGGGAGGAACATACTTATTAGTAATATCATCTACAATTGCTTCAATTTCAAGATGTTTTTGGAACCAATCATATACTTTATTGAGATAAATAAACCTTTATGTATTTCCCCCCCAAAAACCATACATGGTGGTTTGCCTCCGTATGGCTTAGACAAAAAAAGATATATATCTTTCTTTTTTTTCGTACTCCACGCTTTTTTCGTCGTCGTAATCTCAAGTTGGATTCTTTCTTTTGTTCTCTTGAGTGATTTTTTACCCCACCTATTTCAAGATATTTAATTCCTAATAATATCAAAAAAATCATGGATATTTTCTTGTTCGAATCCTAATAAAAATGACTAAACCTTAGAACTCTATTGAATTCCGATTGACTCAAAAAAGAAAGGTACAATGGGTAAATATTTTTTCATTATCATTGACTCCGTAATTGAGTAAGACTTGCCCTTTTTTCCAAAAAAGAGTTTCCATTTTGATAGCGAAATTTGAATAACAATTTTTTGTAAATTAACCATAGTTTAGTTCTCCTAAGAGGCTTTTCTTTGATGTTTCAGAAATACCTAGAGAATATTGTGCTTTAGATACTAAATTTTATAAACATCTAGTGAGGAGACGGATAATATTATAAAAAGATTAACAAATTATTTTATACTATTGATTTGGATCCATTCGAATGAATCACACGCCCACAATCCAAAGATCCTTTAATTAATTAATTGATCACACAATTAGACTACCATAGGATCAATTGAATAGAGGGAAATAAAATCCTAAATAGGAAGCACCTCTTCCTCTTTTTAAGATATTTGAAAAGAGGTTCGATAAAATAAAGAATATCCCTTTTTTATTGAATCTTTTGAATCTATTATCGACTCACAAGAACTCCATCTAATAAGATAGAGGAGTTATAAAGTTCCAGAATAATAACTGGGAAAACTGCAAATAATGTTATTACAACACCCATTAAACGAGTTGTTCCCCACCTGAATTAAGCGGTTTCAAGATATCCCCTATACCACTTTGTTTTCGTTTAGTTCTAGGAGTATCATCAATAATTTGTGTAACCATAGAACTTATTGCATTAGTTGAGATTTATTAACTTTGTGTATTATTATGTTAAAAAAAACAAACCATTTTTTTGGGATTACCTAATAATGGAAATTGCAACCTTAGTCGTTATCCCCATATTTTTGTTTACTTGTGAACTTTTACCAGTTAAGCCCACTATATATAGCGTTTGGGTAACCCTTTAGAACTTAGGGATCCTTTCAAAGAGCACAAAGACTAAATTCATCAATGACCTTCCCTATAAATGAAGGGAGGGTCATTAGTTTCATATTAAAGGGAGCGATAGGAAAGGAGGGACCTAAGAAAAATAAATGAAATGGGAATTATTTTATTCCTTTACTTGGAATTTTAAGTGGTTCACGAAAAAGAAAATAGCAAAAAAAAAGATTCCTAAAGTACCTACCAACACAAATTTATAAACCAATGCTTCCATAGATTTAATTAAGAGTGAAAAGTATGAAGATAGCTTTCGTACTATTCTAAAAATATATTCATTTAAAAATTCTATAATGTATATATATCACTTCTCTATTTAGAGAGTTAAAAAGAAAAATTTCATGAATCTTAAATTATTTGTCTCCTAGTAGTTGGATCCCCTAATTTATGGAATGCTTCAAATTCAACTTGAGAATCTAGATCAAAATCAATATCGACAAAAACATCTTTAAATGAAATCCTGGCACCATGCTAGATATGTCCGAAAAATAAAATAAAAATGTGGCATGGCCGAAGGTAAACTAACCCCTTGGACTATTATGGAAAACACTGTTCCAATTTTAGAATAGCACAATCCAATTTGAAAATTTCACCCAATTGAGCACATCTGGCATATTTTTTCATGATAATCAAATCACTAAAACTTACTCCATTGAGTTCAACGCCATAAAATTTGATAGTTACACCTACTTGTTCAACACTATATTTAAATTCCGTTTTTCTAAATGGAACATCTATCCTAACAATTCCTTCTTCATCTATTAAAACGACCAAAAAGGTTTCAAAGAAAGTAGGCATGCAATGTACAAAAAGCTCATGTCCTTCTTGTCTTTGTAAACACCATGGCCTAACCACCCAACAATTATTCCATCTCCATTATCCATTGCACCTGCTCTAAATAATCCTCCCTTGGTTGGATTATTACCAATATAATCATAAAAAGCTAATTTTTTGGGAATTTTGGACCAAACCTCTAATAAATTAAGATTTTCGGCTTTACTGGAACGAATCCTTCAATTTATTTCCTATTGGAAGAATCCCTAATCCCATTGATAACAGGTGGGACCAAATAATTCTATTAGAGTTGTTACAACATTATACCAGATAATTCCAGCAACAACAAAAGCGGCAAAAAATATGGTGGCAATACTACTAGGTAAAATAGTCTCAGCATTCCCCATACGTAATCCTTTATATCATCATTGGGGGGGACGAACACTAAGGTGGAATAAACTTGATAATATACCTAAAATACCAATTGCAATATGGTGAGAATTAAGTTATCCATCCCAAAACAAAGGGATCAAAACCCTCAACTCCCTAAGCTATAACTACAGGTTGTATTTTTCTGGTCAATCCATAAGGATCTGATACCCATATACTGGGACCAAATAGACCTGTTATGTGGAATGTTCTGAATCCAAAACAAAGAACTCCCGAAAGAAATAAATGAATTCCAAAGATTTTGGGTAAATCCAAATAAGGTTTACCTATGCATTTGTCGCGGAATAGCTCCAAATCCCAAAAGACCTAGTGCCATACAGTTGCTAAGAAAAGCAAACTTATAATACAATATGCACTACAGCCACACCTTCATGACTCCAAAGATTTGCATTAGTTACAGTTCTTTCGGTAATACTCCAACCCCCTTAGGATTTTGTTATTCTTAGACAAGTCATAAAAGGTATAACAAACATACCTTGTCTCCACATCAAATCAAAAATAGGATCGGATGGATCAAAAACAACTAATTCATATAAGGCCATAGAATTAGCCCAACCAGAACCAAAACTATATGCATTAAATTTACAGCAATTAAACGGTTAAGATCATTTAATATGACAATATGGACATGATACCAAGGTAAACCCATGGAGATATACCCCTTTCTCAAAGAGAAATAAAGATTATGTAATTTTTTCGCAGTTAGCAGGGATTATACTGTAACAAAATTAAACCAATATTTCATTATTTGAGAAGTGTTACCTTTTTAGATGATGGGGAATAAATAGAAATCAAGGGATTAGTTTCATTCTCGTTAATAAAAACAAACAAAAATAGTTTAGCATTGATATGTTTCATATAACAATGCAGAGATTGGTCCCATTCAGTTTATAGTGGGAACGAAAGAACCTTGCCGAAGGGGGCGGGGGGGTGAGAAAAAGATGGAAATAAAGTACTTTATATATATTGATTACATATGCTATCATTATATCGTCAAAAAAAGATGAAAACTTAGATATTCAATTTTTATTGATTCATTACGCCTTACCATTGAAAGGTTTCATCCAATATATCATAAATAAAATGTCGTAGGTGTTCCAAAAGTGCCTTTTAGGCTCCCTAGAGAAGAAGATGTTGTTTGGATTAACGTATAGTGTGACTTGTTAAATATCTCAAGTTATATGGAAACTATCCATCATCTTTTCTTATTTAAATGTCTTAAAATTTCGCGACTGCATCACCAAGGTTTATGTACAAAGAATGGGTGAACCTCTGTGGATTATTTCTGAAGATATGGAAAGAAACGTTTTTATGTCGACAAAAGAAGCAAAAGTTTATGGTATTGTTGATCTTGTAGCTATAGAAAATGCTACAAATTCTTGTTGAATAAAAAGAAATTTTGGATCTATGAAATGATATTGTATGTATCCCCACCGATAAATGAGCGATTGAAGTTGGGAACAAATGATTATTAGTTTGGTTGGGCCCCGCCCAAGATCAAAGGAAGTGGGAAAATAAATTATAGAAAGATTTCTTGAAATATTGCACTAATCTAAATTTTTCATTAGTAATGGATTTGTACAAAAGCAAAGTCTAATTGAAAATTTTATAATAATTTCTTATGGTTGGGACTAATCCAAATCGATAAATTTTGCATATGACAGAAAATGCCTACTATTCAACAATTAATCAAAAATCGAAGACAACCGATAAAAAATAGAACAAAATCTCCAACTCTTCAGGGATGTCCTTAGCGTAGAGGAGTGTGTACTAAGGTGTATGTACAACTCATTTGGATTAGAAACTTCAAAATAATAAATAGGGATCAATATGACAGAAGAACTCTTTTGTTATGATAGAATCTCAATCTATCAATTACCTATATGGTGAATGAAATTTATGGTTCCCATTGATGCAAATCCAATTATCTTGATGTGGGGTGAAAGAAACAATTTTTCAATGGTATGGGTGGGTCATCGATCCGTTAAACGGGAAAAAAAAAAAAAAATGAAATGAAATTTAGGAAGAAAAATGAGTTATATCAATGCAAAAACAGATTGATAAGGTCAATTGTCCAACAAACCCTCAAAATAATGTGTCATTACTAGATGGAAAAGTCTTTCATTACATATAGTGAGACCTTCTATTTGGTAGATAAAACATAATTATAAATTGGAAATTATACAAATAATTGATGACATTTTCAGGCTTTGACATATAGAGAGGACCTCACCATTGAGGTAGGAACCATAGAAACGATGGAATCCATTATTTTTTTATTTAAGGTCCCATTCCTTATTGGGAGGGTTTCCAACCCATAAGAAGTAATGGCTAAGAAGGTTGTAGCAACAAAAGCTAGTGGAATCCTACTTTCTACATCAAAAAAATTAATTGGATCTTATTACTACTTATCAAATAAATCAAACTCTCTCTATCTATTATCTATCCATTTATAGATAAATATATGGTTATGCCTCTTTCCTTCATTGAAGAAATAACAATGATTCAAACAATTAATTTTTTTACTTATTAAAACCCTGTTATTCCGAATTATTATTCTAGAAATAAATATAATAAAATGGATGTTATTATTATTATTATTCAGTGAAGAAATTTTTTAAAAAGAGAAAAATCTTGTATTTGTGGATAATCCCTAGTTGGCTCAGAAGAGGAGGAAGGGAAAACACATAGAATTATTATTATTATTATTTTATTAAAATTATTTAGTAATTTTCAAGAGTAGATATCAATGACTAGAATTAAACGTGGGTATGTAGTTCGAAAATGATAAAGATTTATTTTTACACTTACATCAAGATTTCGAGGAGCCCATTTGGAATTATTTCGAATTGCTAATCAACAAGGAATGAAGGTTTTGGCTTCTTCTCATCGAAATAGAAGTAGGCGAAAAAGAAATTTTTGCCGTTTATGGATTGCTTGAATCAATGCGGCAGCTCAAGGTAGTGGAATCTCCTACAACAAATCAATTTGAGATCTGTATGAAAACCAAGTGCTTTTGAATCGCAAAATGCTTGCACAAATGGCTATATTAGATAATGATTGCTTCTCTACAAATATGAAATGAACCAATAAATGAAGGTAAACTGGAAGTACAAGAATAATTTCCTCGAAATATAATCACTTCAAGGAAATCAAGTCGAAAAGGTTTTCCTTTATTATTAGTAGTACTAGAATAAAATCAAATCAATTTTCATTATTGAGAAAAGGTAGTAAGGCTAAGACCCGAGCTCGTTTAATAACAATAGTCATTAAATGTTGTTGTTTCGAAGTCAATCTATTCATTTGTTTAAATAGGATCCTTCCCTGTTCGTTAATAAATCTACAAAGCAAATTTATATTTTTATAATCAATTATTTCACCCGGTCTAATTGCTGGCAGACCTTTACAAAAAAAAAATTTAGATTTATTTATGGCTTGTTTCATAAACCTTTAAATGTTTTTTTCTTTAAATTTTTTTCTGGATGGTATGCCTACCACAATAAGGGCAATATTTTTTCAATTCCAATCGAATGGGTGTATTACAACAATTTTTCCGAATGGTATATATAAAAACACCTTTTTTTTTTCCTCACTATCTTGGGCACAATCAATACATTCCAAATTAATTGTTATTTTTACATCTTTATTCTTAGCCATAATGCCATTTAAGATATTATATTTGTAAAACCTATAAGATTTCATGTTTTAAAAAAAAAACATAAGGTTCTAGCAAAGAAGATCAATTAACTAATTCCCGAATCTTCTAGTGAATTCTAGTAATTAAATATATATATAGATATATATATAATTATGATTGCAACCCATGCATATAATTTCGCAAATAAAGTCCTAGATTCAATCTTTGTATAAGATATTTCTCTTTTCTTCCTCTTTTTATTCGAATTAATGCCCCCCAATATTTCAATTTCATCTAATCATTCCATTGGTTAATTTAATTAGTTGGTCCATTAACTTTAGATAAAGATAAACCAAAAAAAATTGTTATTTAAAAAATGGAAGAATTGCAGCATTTGGAAAAAAAAATTGATTTCTATCAATAATTGAGCCAAAAATTCAAACCATAACGTACCTAGTATGGGTGCTATATAAAGATATGTTTTGACATCTTGCATTGTGAGTTCCTCCTTTATATATATATTTAAATATAGTATTTTTGTTGTTCTTTACAAAAAAAAAAATGCGTAGCGAAATTAAAAAATGAGATTTCAAAAGAAAAGATTAATTGAACACTTTCTAGTTTATCTTTTTTGAACCATTTAAATAATTAATTGGAAGGGATGTAGCGCAACTTGGTAGCGTGTTTGTTTTGGGTACAAAATGTCGTAGGTTCAAATCTTGTCATCCCTACCCTGAACTATATATATTGTAACAATACTTTGGAGTAAATAATCACGAATCATTTTTTCCCATTGAATTCATAATATCTTTAAATTTCAATTTGATCCAAAATTATATTTATATTTTTTTGATGTAAAGAAGCACTTTTAGTTTAGCTTGGTAGAACACAGGTCTAATGTCATAGGTTCAAATTCTATAGGGCGTGATTATAAAAAGAAATGGGAGGGGAATGATAAATTTTTTAAAATGGGGATTTATCTATTTTGGACCTCCCCCCTTTTTTTAGGGAGGCTTATAATAGTAATAATAAATATAACTTAATATTTGATTAGGGATCTAATTGATCACCATGCTAATATTGTAAATAAGTCATTATGAATAATCCAGCTAGAGTTATTGGAATCAACCCCTGCACAATTCTAGACAACAAAGTTTCAACCATTTTTTTTTAATTAGGAAAGACAAAGTTAGAAACTGACTAAGTTTGTTGTTAATCCCAATAGCCTTTAATTGGATTGAGAAATACAATGAGATTATTGGAACTTTTACGAGTTTTCCTTTTCCTATATGAATTGTTTCTTATTCAAACCAATAAATAAAACTAAAGCTGAAATTGGAACGATAGTTAGAAGTACAAAATAGTTGATTGTAGTAAGTGTGAAAAAATCCTAGTGTCAATATAACAAGTTTAATATACACCCTTACGAAGCAATTACCTATGGTTTTTATTGCAAAAAAAAAGGATAGAAAAATAAATGAGAAGTAACTATTGTTACAACATTTAAATATCCAATTTTTATATCTATATCTAGTACTATTGCTATTCGTCACCCCATCATACAAAAAGTATATTAGAAATAGTAGAAAATATTTTTCTTTACAATAATCAATAAATAAGAAGAAGGTAGAAAATGAAGAAGAAACTATGCCATTTTTTTCTTCTTAAACCATTCGAAATATTCGTATTATTCCATTTGTCTCTGATTTAATGAAGTAACCCATATACAACACTAGCTCCTACTATATGGCACCCCTCACGAATTGCATAACGCATTTTTTTCTCAATAATTACAGGTTGAACCAAATTTACCACCATTTTTATATGGTCACCCGACATAACCATTCGTGTTTTTTCACTTGAAGAAGCATATTGGAATGATTCAATTTTACTAGTTACAACAATCGTACGAATATAAAATTGGGGATGATATCCCCAAAAAAAAAAGGAATGACGTTTTCCCTTTTCTTTTCGAAGATTATAGACTTGTGCTTCAAATCGAATATGGGATTTTACATTTCCAGGCTTAGCAATTATCATTCCACATCATATGTTTTTTCTTTGCACATCCCCAAGTAATATTCTCACATTATCTCTAGTAATATTTTCCTCAAGAGTTTTTTGGAACATTTTTAAACTTGTAACAATGGTACTATGATTTCCTCTTAATCCAATTATTTCTATACGCCCTATAACTATAGTTCCATGGCCTTTAGTGGGAAAATCATCTTCTACATCCATAAGAAAGGGTTTATCTATTCTACGTTTGGGTATCAGAATATGAATATCTACTTGATCCATTAAGTCATAAATTTTTTCAACCCATTTATTAGTACCTCTTTTTAAATTAAGATTTTTAGTGAGACTTTCTAAAGCAATTAAAGTAGAGCTTGACACTACAAGAATCTTCTCTCCCAGAAATTCATAGTAACTTAAAATTTCACGTACTTCGAATTTTGTTTATTTCAATGATTCCTCATTATCAATTTGATCTTCTTTGTTTAAAAAAATTATGATATTAAAAATACTTACTTGCTTGGCCAAGAGGATATGTTCCCTGGTTTGTGGCATATTGGTCCCTGATATTACTAAAATGGCACCATCCATTGGTGCAACACTGGTAATCATATTTCTTACGTAATCTATGTGACCAGGACAATCTATGTGAGCATAATGTCGGAAGAAGGTTTCATATTCTACATGAATGGTATTAATCGTAATACCCCTTGTTTTTTCTTTTGGACCTATATTAATTCTACCGTATTTTTTTGCAGTACATCCACAGATAACAGCTAAAGCCATTGTAATGGCTACTGTTAAAGTAGTTTTTCCATGATCTACATGCCTAATTGTTCCAATATTTACATGAGATTTTGTATGTTCAAACTTTTCTCGAGCCACACAAAACCATTTTCTTTTTAAGTCACTAGTTTCATTAAATATTGATTGGGTTAGCCAAACAAAGCCGAGAGAAAGAAAATCGAGGTATTTAGCTTATCCGATTTATTTTTTATTTGTCTTGCTACATCAAAAGAATGCCAAATATACTGGTCTAGTATGCTTCAGAAACACCTTCGATATAACATTGATAATCTAACAAGGACTGAGAAAGATTTTGGTAGATTTTATATCCCCTGGCTTCTATCTCCTATGGGATTATTCCCCCTTGACCCTGCAAAAATATATGGAGCTAACCATGTCTGGAAATATGAGAGAGCGTCCCTTTGCTGACATTATTATGCGATCCACAATATCACTATACCTTCCTTGTTTATTGCAAGTTGGTTATTTGTTAGCACAAGTTTGGCTTACGATGTGTTTGACAAAAAGTTCTTTTAATTATTGGTCGTATCAATTCACTGGGACAAGTTGATGAATTTACTACATCTTCTTAAGAGATACTAATGACTATAGATAAGACTTATCCAATTTTCACAATTAGGTGGTTGGCCGTTCTTGGCTTGACCACACCTACAGTTTTCTTCTTGGGATCAATATCGGTAATGCAGTTTATCCAATGACAAACTCTATTTGGAGCGTAGAACTATGACACAACCAAACCCAAACAAACAAAGTGTGGAATTAAATTGTACCAACCTCTATTGGGGATTGTTACTCATTTTCGTATTGGCTATTTTATTTTCTAATTATTTTTTCAATTAATTATAGCAAGAGCTTCTTTGCCTCATTTGGAATAAATTCAAATCCTTAGTATTTGTGATTATCTATGTCCCGAGTTACAACTACCTAATAAAATTGAAAAGGGAGTGAAATAAATGGTTATACCACTAGAAGGATTCCTTTGTGGTTAATAGGTACTATAGTTGGTATCCTTGTAATTGGTTTAGTAAGTATCTTCTTTTATGGTTCATATTCTCGATTAGGTTCATCCTTATAGTAAGTAATTGAGGAAGATTTGGATGTACAGAAAAATAACGTATGTAGAAATGGGAGATATATCAAATACTAAGATTGGATAGAATTATTCGATCCTTCTCTCCTTCCACTC
>Ga0116231_10008378_pt1 | contig 18186 bp, 10 predicted proteins | sample S1TSphgellanicum_2_FD_89695 | JGI IMG/M metagenome (GOLD analysis project Ga0116231, IMG submission 89695) | Host-associated microbial communities from peat moss isolated from Minnesota, USA - S1T2_Fd - Sphagnum magellanicum MG | ecosystem: Host-associated > Plants > Peat moss > Unclassified...
TCTTTCTTTGCTAGCATTATTGTAACGGCTACAAAATCAAAACTTGATGGCTGAATGAGACTAGCCTCATGGAGCTCTTTGCATCTTTCATCTACCAATTCCCACTAATGCTTGCTCAACCTATGCCTCCTCTGATAGATGGGTGCCTCATATGTAAGGTCTATAGATAACTGCATGGTTTTACACCTACCTAAGTCTTTCATTAAGAATGTGAACACATTCTCATATTTAATTAACAAGTCTGACCTGGTCTTTCTCCTTCTTGGTGAGTTGGTTCCCCATAATGAAAAGGTAGTTGGAAACACATGGAATGGAGATGGAAAGTGTGTTTGAAAACCTAGTGATTGGGTTCTCCACTATCCAACTGCATAGATTCATAGAAGGTTATAATTATTTCTCCAAAAGTTGATGTACTTCCAAGTGTATTAGAAACAACTTGAATCAAATTACATGGTACTTCCTCCCCCACATCACTAAAAGTGAAATGTAGAATGTTGAAGATAGGCAAATGTACTTGGTCGAGGTGCCATGTATTTGCATCGATAGAATTGCAAGCTAATTGAATCAGTGCTAATGTTGTGTACATTTGAAAGAGTACATAGGTTACAACCAACCATGTAAGGGAGTTCAAGTCCATGCCTCTCCCCAATAGAACATTACATTCCAATCTAGTCACCTTGGTGTGACTAATAGTGTTAATTTGGAACCCCATAGCCCTTTTTCTTTCTTTTGGGCTTGGTTCATCCCAAGTGGCTGAAGCATGATGATACACCAAGCCTAGTCCATTTCCTTGAAAGGCGTGTGTTCCTGGGAAGGAAACAAAGGTGGGCCAAGCACCTCTTGGTTATCCTATTATGTTCGCAAGAAACCAAGGAGGTTTTTCTTGCCTTGTAATTGGTTGGTAGGAGCTCTGATCATCTAATATATGAGAAACCTGCAAGTTAGGGTTTTTGATGGTGTATTTCAGGGACAACTACAAAACTAAAAATGGTGCAAGGTTGGTCCACTAATTGCGTAGCTGGTGTACATAGGAACCACATTGTGCCGTATCGAGTAAGAACGACTCTCCAAGGTAATGCTTAATTAACGTGTAGTGTTCTTAAACTTTCTCCTTCTTATCAAGATGAGAAGGGGTGTTTTCAATTATATAACCAAGAGTAGGAGAAATGGATTGAGCCCATGTGATCAATTGTACCATGTCTATGAAGAAGTTGGATCTTCTGTCATTCCAACCTTCTCCAAATCCAATTGCTAAAAATCCTTAACACTCCCAACTTGAAATGATGAGGTCCACGGGGCCAAGTAATTCCACATGTTTCTTTTGAATTAGTTATACATCAGAGGGCAAGAAAGTGAAACTAGCCTTCCATGCGATGGTTACAAACTATTGTGGAAATCTAACTATGAATTCCATCATTTTTAATGTCGTCACTTGCCTTATAATAGGATCAATGTCTATGTCAAAATACCTCCAAACCACCATCCCTGACTGTAGTAGGGCTTCGAAAGTTGTACCAATACCACCAAAGAGCTTTAGTAATGTAATCCCCTCCTTAAATGGCATCCCAGTGATTAGTTGATGAAATATTGGTTTAATCGGTTTGCCATGGCCCTCCATGTTTTCAAAACTAAACAGAGCTTTGACTAAAGGCTCGTGGGCTACTTTGAACCTTTGTAAAACCTCTGGTCCATGTTGAATGTTCGTAGGAACCACCCTTAAGCTTTTAGTAACTTGGGTGTAAATTGTCTCATTTTCATCTCCTTCTATCCACTTGTGGTTAACTTGTTGGATGTAGGAAATGGTGTGTGCTTCCTTAAACATACAATGGTGAGCCATAGGACTATGGTTCCCATGTAAATCAAGGGGTATGTATCCCAGGTGGTGGCCATCAGTCTCCCAATCCACTCAGTAGTATGCACGTTCGAACCAGTTGTTAATTATGAAACATGGTGAAAACAAGGCCTCATGCCCAATGAACACATTGTAACTGGTGGCATTGGTGACTAAACATCTTACTTGTAGGCAAAGCTCCTAATCTATACCTTCATTGAAGTTAAATGCAATCAAATCTGAGTTCTTCCAAAGTACCTCCTCTACGCTCCCACTAGCGATGTGAATTTGTCACATAAATTTTCGTAGTTTGGAATTGAGCATGCCTATCTTCTTGGCAAATTGAACTCCAAAAATCACTAGTTGGGCACCTATATCAAGAAGTACCACTCTAGGTGTATGTCCTCCCACCTGGATTGTTGACTAAGTATTGTCAACAACAACAACTCCGGTGGCGATGGAAGTTCTCTCACTAAACACCACCTTAAAAAATGAGTGAAACTTTGTGGAAAGAATGACTATCCACAATACCTTTGTTGAATAACAAATCCACAAGTGAAGTGTTTTTAGTTCCCTTTTAATATGTGAATGTAAAATTAGAGGTAGGAAAGCCCACTAATTTAGCCATGTTAGAACTAGTGACCAAATCACGAACACCATCTACAACATGTGAACCAATTGAGTGTCTTTCCAAGGTGTTGGATGGGACCCTTGTAGCATGTGGATCAAGGATCGGTAAAGGACCTGATGCAATGTTCAAGGTATCCTTTAGTACTACAATTATGTCCTTGGTGCTTAACTTCAAATCTTGAAAACAAAACAACAATGTACTCACAAGCTTTCGTGCCACCTCACACATTTGAAGTTAGCACTCCATAAGCTGATCAGTGGAAAATCGTGTGTTTTCCTAATGTACATGTACTTCTAAAACACAAGAATTTGATGCCCTAGCAGCTTGCGATGTAGTAGTCTCCTCCCCCTTTACCAACAAGATGCATTCTTCTTCCGTGTTGAAAGGACGAAAAGATTGTGGCATGACTACTTGAGCTCCTCTAGCCCTGGTAATAGGACTTGAACCTGATGCGAGTCCATTAATCTAAATTACCTACTTAGTGGCAAAAACTCTAGGTGCCACACTAGCTTTTTGTGCCACAAACTAGGAAGGGCAAAAATAAGTGGCAAATTTTGGTGTGAGACTAAAATTGTGTGCACTAAAAAGAACATACTCCCTAACCATGGCATCGTGTGAGAGGCCATAGAACGACCTAAAAGGTCCCTCCCGTGATCTTGAACCCTATACAGGTTAAGCATGATTAGCTAGTTGGGAATACTTGCCTTTTAGATTAGTAAGTTGGGCCCTTAATGAATCGAGTTCATTTTGCAGAGTTTGAACTTGAGCGGCATGGGCTTGAAGCACCTCCCTCTTGTCAGCATTGTGCTCCTTCTTAACATTCTCACTGGAATTACCCTTAGTGGGGAAAGCATGAGTGAAAGGCTAAGGTGCCTTGGCTTTAGGTTGAGGGGTAACAGAAGATGTTGGCAGATTTTGCCATGGTAATCGGAGTTGCTTTTATTCCAAGATCTTAGCAAAACAAACAGCTTCCTGATATCCCTCTTTCCCACAATAATCACAAAAGAAATCATCGAAAGGAATGGTGCACTCATTAGCTTTGTGGCAGGATTGCCACAATAGTTGTAAAAAGGTAAAATGGGTGTAGTCGAGTGTATTACTTTAGCCCTTGAAAAAGAATGTGATGATCTGGTTGGCGCAGCTTGTGGAGGCTAAGGCCTTGAATGTGATGGAGGCCTCATAGTATTGGCCTCATAATGTGCATGAGCTAGTTCCAGCTTTTCAAAAATGTTATACACATCTAGCAAAATGTATGAGTCTCCAAATTCTACAAAAACCCGTTGCAAAACCTGCGCATGGAATGTCAAAGTACCTTCCCACGAACAAAAATACTGATGGGCAACTTCCAGGTCTATGATGCTCTAAGTATCCTCTTTAAGCTTGAGAAGCCTCTTGTAGACCATCTTAAGGGTTTCATCCTTTTGCCAAGAAAAGGTGGCAAACTATAATTTTTTTTCAAAATTCTTAACCGAAAATTCCAACTCAAAAACTTGAAAGAATTCCCCCACTAGATCAGCAAAAGCTGGTGCATTGATGGTGGGAGGAATGTTTACAGTAGTAGCAATGAGTTGTTAAAAAGAAAGGTTTACTGAAATAGGTGTCGGATCTGGATTATTGGGCATAATCCCATAATGTGCAATGGCAACTTATAATGCAGCTTGAGGGGCGATGGTGATGGCTGTGGCATAAATTGCATTGGGAATTAAAGTGACACCCAAAAGTCTCAAAGAATGTTGCTCATAGACATCCAATGCCTCATAGTGCACATAACGGGCTAGTTGTTTGAATACGAATGCCTCAATGTAATTAATGCCATACTTGAACTTCGATTCACAAACCATAATTGAGAAAATTGCCTTGAACTCCTTCAAAGAAATGGTACCTGGCCTTTTGCTAAACTTTTCAATTCTCCTAGAGGAACTAGTAAACTCCATGGTGTATATTGGTGTAGAGGTAATAGGTTGCAACACAATATACAGTGATGGTGTGAAAGCTTGTGCGACAACAAGCATACCCCACTAATTAACCCCTCCAAATGGACTCTGATGTACCATTGATGTAGTGTAACCTAAACCTAAATTCCTGGTAGGAATTATACTAGATGATGTTGGCACTATAGACGTTTGATGATACCATCGTGAAAATCATGAACTCAAATAAATCGACTCAAACGATTATGTGTTGCTTCATAACTGGTACCTTGGCTCTGGCTAAGCAGTTGTGCTCTCATCATCCAAGGACATGGTGTTGTCTCATGCCCTAAAATTTTGTAGAAATATAGAGCATTAGATACAATTTGAAAAATACGGTATTAGATATGTATGTACATAATACATACGATTTGAAAAATACGACATGTTGACGAGGATGAACAGCGATGAACAGACATTAGTGGATGGACGTCCATCCATCGACTTCCGTCCAATCAATGGATAAAAGTCTTTAGAGGGAAGTCTATGGACAAATGGAAGTCGGTGATGGCAACGCAACAAACGGCGTTGTGGATGCCATGGTTCTGTAAAATGCCCATGAACTCTGTAGCAATGGTGGACGCAATACAATGACCACAGCCTTATGAGGCAACCATGAGCTCTGTAGCAATGGTGAGTGACAATGCTACAAACGCCGCACTACAAATCACCAAAAAGCTCTACAGCAATGGCAGGCGATGACACAATGGATGCCACACTACAAATTGTTTGGGAGTTTTGCAACGATGGCATGCAAAATATATATATATATATATTCTTCTTCTTACTTGACTTCGATAGCTTCAAGAGTCTTCAAGGCTTCTTCTACCTCCTCCCATGTCTCTACGCAAAAAAGAGAGAGACAAAAACCTTGAGTAACAATAAATGAAAAATTTCCAAAAGCGAAATTCCAAAAGCGCAAATTAGCTTCTTAAAAAATAACCACCAATAGCAAAGAAAAAAAAATCAATGACTCTCCTTTACTTTCGTATCGGGATTTTTTTTTTAATGATGGAAGGTTAAAAAACGTCAAATGATGGAGACCAAAGAATAGAGAATCAATGAAGAAATTGAAAAAGGTGATGCTTACTAGGTCAGAGGAGCCACTGGCTAGAAATTCGAAATTCGTTGGTGAAAAAAGCAACGTTAGGACCACTAAAAGCTGCTCCTTTAATCCCTGCTCTATTAGTTAGAAAAGGTGTAACAACACAAGCTCCCTCCAAAAGTAGCAACACTAACAACAAAAGAAACCTAAGAACTCAAAGCTAAAAAAAATTTGCCACTTTCAACATTAAATGAAAGAATAGTTTTTTTAGAATTAAATTACAAAGAAGGAAAAGAAAACATAGTGTGCGTAAATGGTGGCTATGTAATAGCCGTTGTGAGCATCTAGAAATCCAGTCTAACTATGGAAAAAAATTTCGTTAACAAAGGAATTCTAGAAAAACTAACAAGAGAAGGGAAGAGCTTGGCCTTTTATACAATCATCAACAAGCTAAAACCCTAAACAAGCCATAACCCTAAAACACCTAATAGCGTAAAATAATCTAAGAATGTACATTAACCCTAAAAATCATGAATGGCATGCTTGTAACCAGCCGTCATGTATGAGGCCATGCATTCGGGCATGATAAGCAAAATAACAAGGCGCAAATTCCTTAAAGTGTATTTGTCACAACATCACCCTTTTTTGTCTTTTTTACCTAGTCCTTTTTTATTATGTAAAAACAAATTATGGATGATTATCATGGAATTTAGAATTATAATTGACGCATTCCCAACCCCTTAAAGGACTCAAATGTGAGCCCAAGTAGAAAGTAACGGAAAAGGAGGAGTCGGAACACGCTCCTTAACTCACAACCCTTTGAGGGGTAGAGGGGCGGGTTGGAGCTCCGGGATGGGACTAGGAAGAGTTGACAAGCTTTAGTCACTCACACGGGCCTGCACACAACTCACACAAAGTGGTTAGTGCAAAGTTGGAGCACCCTTGGTGCTAGGACGAGCCACGGGCAACACGGACACACAAGACTCACCATGGCCCGGACTTGGGGGAAGCCACCACCTTCCCCCTTATAGTATACTTTGTGACTCTCCATGGAGCCCACATGGATGTTTAACCTTGTTGGTATTTTGATAACTTTGAGGCATTGTCATTTACAAATGAAAAATCTTGATTGGCCAAATGATTTGTGCTTGAATTGCATAACAAATGAAAACTTCAAGGATTATTTTAAAGTTGAAGTTGTTTTGGTTAAAAAAATTATGAATTGATTGAAAAATTTGAATATTTTGAAAAGTTGAAGGTTGATAGTGATTAAGTAAGTCACCTTCACCAATTTTTAATTTTTTTTCCAATTAATCTTCCCTCAAAGTGAGAGATTCTAATTTTTTTGGTCCATGTTGATGGTACAAGGTTCTTGGGCTTTTGGGTGTATTTTTGTTGTTGATCAAGTTGCAACAACCTTGTATGTCCTTGGGCTTTTGGGCATTGTGTTTCTATTGGTGATCAAGCTATAACAAGTTTTTGGGTGGGTGGGGTTAAGGTTAGGGTGTTGAGGTGAGAGTATGTATTTTTGCAAACAACTTGTGTTGTATTGAGTAAAGTAAAGTTCTTTATAGAATTGGGGTTCAATTCTCCCACAAGAGCTACTTAATTTTTTTGAATGTCATTGTCTTTGCATAATTAGCATGTGAAGTTTGATATATGTTTATCTTGAATTTGAAATCAACAATTGCACAACCAGGCAGTGAATGAAAAATTTCAATGGATGCATGACTATATTTCCGTAGGAATTTTTTAAATATCCGGTACCTTTTGTTTATTATATATATATATATATATATGCACTATTCATACCCTCTGGACTGGTCTAAAATATTGTAACCGGCCAACACTTGCAGGTACGTAGCATTGAGCTCATTCCCTGGGAACTGTTTTGAACTAACTTTTGACAACGATCTACTTCTGCTCCGGACGCTTTAATACTAGTGCAGCTGTCTCCTTCTGCGTCCTGACTTACGTTCATCTGCAGACTGCGAGGTTTGTTGTACAGATATTGTTCTTTGTGCAGCTAACTTAAGGCCCACGCACATGTTTGGAAATAATGGCAATGCAATGTACTGGCCAGTCGGCGAAAAATGACCTTAGCCCCTTATCCTAGCAGGTTACTAGGCGTTTCACGCGAACGGCAGCACCATTATTACTGCCAATACATACTCATGAAAGCTCATGGATCAGCGTTGCCATTTCGTTTTATTTTACTGTCCTAGAGCCTTTGTTTTCTATGTTAATCTTCCTCCAGAGTCCATGGGCAATATGCTTTTTACCACTGCTCAAGCGGTGGAATATTTAGTATACTTGCGTGCTGGCCAGAGTGAACCAGTACCCACCAGTGCACCCTGAAGTTTGGATAGCCAGAGTAAACCAGTACCCAGTACATCATAAAGGATGGATACTAACTGGTCAGGAAACAGTTTTCTGTTAGGTTCCAGTTCCCTAGCCAACCATGGTACTTAGCTCAGTTGCTTTTTTTACAACCTGTCTCCTAACAACTGGCGGCTTGTGAGTTGTTAGTATGTAGGTATTAAAAGCAGTCTTACATATGTATAAATCAATTACTTATCTAGTAATCACCTATTTTCCTACCTATATAGGCAATACTTCTTCTGGAATGAGTTATCCAGATGTAACTGGATATTAACTTAGTTGAGGTTCATCCACAACTGAGTCATAAAAGGGCATCCAGTAGATGGTGCGCTAGTGAGCGCTGATTCACTCTGGCCAGGATGGATGGTAAGATACAGTTTTATTTTGGGTCCCAGTTCCCTAGCTAACCATGGTGGTTAGCTCAGTTGGTTTTTTACTACCTACCAACTAGGTAGATAGTAAAAACAGCCCTTACCTACTATGGAAATAAACTATCTAGTCACCTAGGTATTTCCCTACCTGTGTATAGGACCTACTTCTTACAGAATGGGTTACCAAGGTGAAACCAGGTATTAACTCAGTTGAGGTTTGTCCATAACTGAGTCATAATGGGCATCCAATGGATGTGCCCTCGTGGGTGCTTGTTCCCTCTGGCCTGGATGGCTTAGGGTGGTCATGTGCCTGAGCTTAAATCTGATTCCACATAGAAAGGAAGGAATAAAACTATGAGCATCCTATACAATCTGGTGTCATTGTTCACAACCAGTTAGTTATGGACATCTAACTGAATTATATGTAGTTTCTAGTTATCAGATTATTAGGGTCTTATGCTCTGGGCCAGCTTTGGCTGTGATCTCTATTAGATGCCAGTTCCTGGCATTTTAAAAAACTGGCGAGATTTCATTAAAAAGTGAAATTAAAATGAAAAAATGAAAAAAGTTCATGAAGTGATTCTTAGAGTTTTCACTAGTCAAAAATCAAGAAATTTTTAATATAAATCATCAGATTTCTATTTGGTTCTGGTAAGTAGCCAAATACGTAGATGAACAACTTAAACGTTTTTATTTTCATAGATCATTTTAAGTCAAATTTGGCTAAATCTTCTTATAGATGATCACCACTTTGCCTACATCACAAAATCGACCCCAGAAAACACTGTGTAACTCAGTTTGAGTACCGGTTTAAGACCTAAAACGAACTGAGCTGGTTCAAAAGACAAGACCGTTGGAAAAAAGTTCAGAAGTTGGGGCTGAAACTCTAGATACCAAGTAAAGGTTTAATTTGGGTTTCATGGAACTGGTCGCTTAATTGAGTGGCAGTGAAGAGATAATTCAACAGCTTTTACTATGGAAACATGCCAGGCCACTCCAGGGCAAGCTGGGCCAGACCATTCCATGAGATGAAGGTCTGGGATGGCAGGTTCAACAATTTCAAAAAATATTTATGTTTGAAACACAGGATTTTGGTCACTTTTATGTATGGGGTAAGGTCCCAGGTTGAGGGCATCACCAAAAGAATGAGCAGTGCAAAGTGGTAGATGCTGGGGTGGACCCACTTTTGGTAATGCCCTGAACTGAGGATCTTAACCCATGTAAGGACCTGCTGAACTTTGCAACAAGATGGAAGATACCTCTGGTAACCAGAAGATCCCATTGGGAAAAAGGAGAGATACCTCCATAAAATGAAATGCCTTGCCATTTCTCAGAAGTCAAATTTCTGTGTAGAACATGCGGTCCCAATACATGACTAAAGTGTTTTTGGCAGGTCTTTAGCACTGTATGATCATCAGAGGAAGTTTGTGTCATATAATGCAAGAAAATAAGATAATCTGCCATCCCAGAGTCGGACAGACAGACCTTGATGTTATCCGACGTTCCTGCTAGCTTCTCGCCCTGGCTAGTAGTTCTGGACTGTCAGTAGCAGAGAGGAAAGAAGAGTGTGAACTAGAGCATGTTCCACGAACGCATGAGAACTCTCAAGTAGAGCATGTTCCTTGATGATCAGCTGATTCACCAGACTACATTTCATGTAATGCAGTGGGAATGAGCAAACACTAACTCATTGCAACACGATTTAGGAACAAGCGTTTCAAGCTGCTATATCTGCTGATAATGCGCGGAAGATGACTCAGTTGCTTTTGGACGATTAAAACAATTTTTGCGGTGCAATGACTGGGAGACGCTTATTTCCAAGGATCTGCGCATGTACATGCACACGAAACAATCACAAACACGTCCTCAACTGCTCATGTACTCGACGGGAGTAGCTTGTATTTCCTGCCATGCACGAAGCTGAATAACATGATGAACTCATTACAGTTAGGACATGATGCGCTGCATTTTCAAAAATGCAGTCAGGACTTGCTCATAAACCCATAAGAAATGTTAGACAAGAGATCACGTTAGCGCAACTCTGGCCTGTATCTGGCACCTCCAGAACTCACTCATTCCAGAACAAGCAGACATTATTCGCAACTCTGCATCGATAAGAGTTGTCATGCCCGAAAGCAAGCAAGACAGTCTTTTAAGTTTTCTCCTAGTGCGCGTATCAAACTGGTTTGTATATACACTCTAGAAGGCTAGAAGCACTGCAATACAAAATAATAACTGATCAGATTCCTGAGAATTGGGATTAGAAATAGTAGTGAGAACGCAGGATGTGATATTGACGCGGCTCAATCTGAGGGCAACGCCAAGCTCTAGCATGGTCATCGGATTGAGCACCGCCAATATCACATGCCGAAGACCTACCCTCCATTAATAATTGGCAATGCTCAACTTCCCCCTCCCTCTTCTTCTCGAACTGTGCCTCGAAACCTCTGCCACGCTGAGAGAAAAATCCTTTCACCAATCGGCCAGAGACAACTTCGATCATGATCACCTCCGGGGACTAAATTGATCAAACTCTCTTCATGCTCCGATCACGGTTTTTACGTCCTGCTTTTCGGAAAAACCCTATCATCATCCGAAGTTTCTCTGGCAGCCCTGCTAGACTTCTTGTCACTACAGGAAACTCGTTCTTAATGTGCGTTATTTCTTCTGCTTAACGCCAAGTTCACCCTGATACTTTCTGAACAGCACTCAACTGATTTCCCTAGAAATACAACAATATTACAGCAACTCCTGGACCAGTGCTCAGTATAATGTGGCCAAGCAAAGAAAATTCTATGAACAAAAGTCAAAACATGCCGGTTTGGCTCAGCAAAATGGTTTTAACCTAGCATTTTTCCACAGGATGCTGAGGTTGGTAAGCCAGGGGCAGAGCCTAACATTCGTCTGTCTAACGGTATAACACAGCTTGCTGCAAGGGCGCCGTGCATGCGCAATGCTAGCAGTGGTACCAGCAGGATATATACGATGCAAAACTAGATAGGCGAATATTGCGGCTGGTTGCTAAAGAGCACGGCCAGAAGCTCCTTCAATACAAAGTTCAAGACTTGGATCAGTACTAGCTAGATGCTGCCCAACCCATGATCAGTTATAGTACTAATATATTTGCGGCTAGTTGTGGATCACCAGCCAAAGAGCACGGCCAGCAGGTCCTTCAGTACAAAAGTTTAAGACTTGGATGAGTACTAGCTAGCAGCTGCCCAACCCCATGATCAGTGGTAGTACTAGCTACGGTGACAAAAAGACAGTGGCCATGGCTGCAAACAACAACAACACTGCTAATACAATAATCATGTGTGCAAAGCAGCAGCAGCCGGCTGCATGCATGGAGCTGTAATGGAACAATATTGCAAAAAACTGAACTAGTCTCGCTCCTAAGCTGCTGCTTCGTTGGAGAACATCAGGTAGATAGCAGGGGGAGCTGGGACAGAGAATAAGGAGAAGAATGATGAACTACAAGAGACTAACGGAGAGTTTGGTTAGAATAATAGTTTCCCTCTTCTTTTAAACTATTTTTCCAGCCTACTAGTCAGCTGCAGGCAAGAAAGTCTGGAAGTTTCTTTTTCACTAGCCCATTACACTCCATCAACTGCCTCTTTCCAACGTTTTATCTAACTGATTTCACTTGTTAACTTACTTTTCTGTCTTTCCTGTCTCAGGCAAGTTGTTAGTTCCTTATAATTTTGGATGGAATGACCCTGACTGACTGTGGAATAGGCTTCTGTCCAGGGGTGAATATAAAAGCCTATAAAGCCAATGAGATTGGTAGAATGAGAGCCTTGAAACCGTTTGAGGAGTTAAGTTGAGTGAATTGGTGTTAGTGTCATATACTTGGTGCCTAGGTACAAAGAAAAAAATGTGACCTAGCTTGATGATAAATTGGTTCAAATCAGTGACTGATTTTTTTAAAAAAGAGTTGCCTTAGCCAACTAGTAGTTACATGATGCATGCAAAAGACGTGCAAATTACAAGGAGTTTTTAACACATTATTCACATAGTATACAAAGCTTAACAAATTTGTATACAATTTCAACCTTGCAACCAGTATTGGGTGGTTCAAGGTTTATTTTATGAAGAGCCTTTCGTTCCAGTTCTAAGAAATAAAATAAAACTGCCTCAGTTCTCGTTTCCTTTCCACATCTATCTATGAAGGAATGAAGGAAGGTAGTTTGTTTTGTTTTGTAGTTATGAGATCCACCCAACCGGGATGCTTCAGATCGTGTTATTGGTGTCTTTGGAAAGAGCTCTCGACGAGAAGGGGTGCATGGGCTTGGTTCCATGGCGTTTGGACTTCCTGTGCAAAAGTTCTTGAATATTGAATGATTTCTTCACTGAAAATTAAATTAAACCGTAGCTGAAAATTTAGGAGGAACTGGAATGTGCCTTTGGTGTTGTTGGAAAGATCTTGATGAGCAGGATTTAATGGAATTTATTTGGTAAGATTTGGATTCAGAATGTGGGAGATATTGATTTTTAAGAGATTTCTGCAGCTGAAAATTCAAATAAATTCCAAAAAACCAGGTTTTGAGGACATGGTAACACTTGGGCCAACGGCACAGGCCACACTAGTATAAATAGAATTGGGAATTTGGTTCTGGGCTTGGTTATAAAATATAAACTTTTTATTTTGATTTCAATTCTGGTTTTGAAATCACACGGGTTTCAGTCTGGTTCTTACTAACGTGGATCAAAATTGATTGTTAACTTGGTTGACTATCAATTAATCCCTGATTCTAGTTCCTTGTTTTTCAAAGACATGTATTTCAGTTCTAGTTTTGGTTTTATAACATAAATAGAGCCAGGAACTTGGTTTAGGGTTCAATTCTTATAACAATAAAATTTAGTTCCAATTCTAAAAATCAATTGCAATTTTCTTTTCATTATTTTTTTAAAGCATATTCATAATTAGAGTACCAAAAAGATTGTCTAAGAGAACTGCAAAGAACTATTTTAAGTTTTTATAATATGTATTATTTTATAAAGTGGATTGTAAGGACTGCAAAGGACTGTCTTAATTTTTTATAATATTTATTATTTTACATAGTGGATTGTTGTATGCTTCCACCATTGTTTGCTTGGCCTCTCTTTGTACTAACAGACAGGGTTCTACTATCATACTTGTGTCATTTGTTTACATTTTTTAATGACAACTTGCATACTTTATTGCAAGAAAATGGTAAAAGGAGGAAGAAACAGAAAGGAGAAAGAAAGGCTAAGCCTATTTTACCTGCCAACAAGTAACATATCAAATACATGTGTATGGTAAAGCCTTGGGGTGGGACATTCCCAAAATAAGGGGCCTGAGATGAGCTGGTAGTTGTATCCAACACCTCATTTTGGGAATGTCTGTCAATTGTGGGCTCTATCAGAAAGCATGGAGCAAAGGTGTTCTTGAACATAAACATATCTCAATCATGAGACGTAGTAGGGGGAGGGTGGTTAGGGTTGCAAAGTGTAACATCCCTCCCACTCTTGGTAGTGTAAGAACCAACCCCTTCCTATGCCATGTTCATAGTTAAAGTGGTAAAGCCTATGGGTGAGGGAGATTCTAAAAATGTGGCCAAATTCAACTACTGCCTCATCTTAGGTCCGTTATCTTGAGAATTGCCCCCAATCATGACTTTACCCTCTTTGTAAAGCACTTGGAGAAAATACCTAAGTGTTTTTAAAGAACACAATATATCCATGAATATGGATATCCTTCCTAGAAATTAGAGGATGGATATTACATCTACTCTTTTAGAGTGAGAAGGATCTTACACCAAAACATCTTTCACCATCTTGCACATCCCTTCCATTCTTTAATGAGTAGCTAGGTGTAATATCCCTCCTCTTTTCCAGGAGGGATATACATAGACATAAGTGGAAGCTTATGAAAAATTTCGACCCTACAAACAAATAAGCCAAAATATTTCTCCACTATACAAATCGGAGATGGGTTGCCCACAAGTAGTGGAAGCTTGGTGGTAGCAAACATCCTTTTCCATTTTCACTTGTATAGGCTATCAGTGTTCACACTTGGCCACTTTTTCTTGTTCAGGATTGGGTTAGTGTCCACTCATAGCAAGGCTAGATTGTATGATGTCCAAGACCATGGTATTCCCAACACTGCAACTCTAGTCAGACTCAATGACAACCTACTTTGGAAACTAGGAAGTTTGCTGCTAAGATACATGTAAACATATGGTGGGGCCAAGGGTCTCTTAATAATCACTCGCGAGGTGAGCAGGGTTTGGAGTTTGGACGTTTGGACACAAGAGTCCAGTGTGACCAAAGCTCTAACTGGTTGGGCTCAGTTGTGGCCCGTGCCATCACAGTTTTCCACCTGGATTTGGTTCACTTTATGACCAGCCCCCTTACTGGTTTCATTTATCAATGGTTGTCCTATTTCATTCAGCATGAGAAAGTTTGCTGGGTTCTGTCCACTTTCTCACCCAAAGAGCAAAAACAACCAAGGAAATGGGTTAAGTTACTTACTGGGGTCACAGTGAGCACAGTAGTGTTCACCCACTATTTCAGATGGCAAGTTAGTTCTCTCATTCCCCTTTTGTCCTTTTTCCAAAGTTATTTAGCATAAAACTAAACAGTTACACAGAGAGAGGCCTGTGCCAAAACTTACAATCTGGGAAGAAACAAAGGGAAAATTAAAGGAGAAAGTACACTGTTACTGGACGTCTTGAAACCCTCCTAACAGAACCAGTATCACGCTTTTATCTTCACCCTGTTGAGTGATACCTCTTTGGGCTAGCGGCTATATACTTAACCTGGAAAATGTTAGATTTGGACTCAGAGACCCTGATTTAGTCCTAGGAGAAACCAAATTTTTTTTTAGGGTTTTCAGTTTTTACCATGATACCAGTGTCGGTGCTGGTTCAATCAAGGCATTGGACTCTAACCCAGGGGCTTCAGCTTTCTAAATCAGCCCATTATAAAGTGACCTGCTATAAAGTAACCTATGCCTCTGATGGTAAAACCTTGATTGATAACACAGGTTGGAGAGGCCAACCAGAAAAGCCAATGAAGGGGAAGCATCCAACCAAGGGTACTTATGCCTATTGCCAACCTACATCACCCACCAGTAGACCAATGAATGGAACCTCATTGCAACTCAATTGTGGATGAAGCCCAATGGAGATGGAAACTGATTTCAACTTGGTTGTGAATGAATGGCGCTTCCCTTTGCCATTTTCTAGATTTTCACAATTTCCTAGTTTAAATGACTTTCCTAATGTGAGATGGATATTGTACAACTAGTGAATTGCAGTTCCCTTTGCCATATTCACAATATCTTGCATTTTTGGAAGAGTATTAGAAAGTGCCAAATGTTGAACCCACAATCTTAAGGATGATCACCACTTGAGTACAAACAAAAAATTCTTAAAAGAACACTGCTTGGGTCACACACACATATTGTTAGTAGGACACTGATTGGGAAGTGGTATGCATAATGTCAAAGAACTTTGCCATCTTATTACAATTCTCAGTTAGTGATGACAGTTTCACCATAAAAGGAGATAAAGTATCCTACCTCTTGTCTTGTTTTTTACCCTCACCAAATAGAACACCTGCTAGTTTGAATTCACCACTATTGTGAGTCTGTGAACCAAGATAAAATCTAAAGAAACATTCTATTGATGATTTCTGTAGTGATCTTTTAGTAGTAGTTGCCAATTAATATTTGGAGATTTACGTGGAGAATTGGGCATTGGTAGCCGGCTTGAGTGACCCAGCACCCACCTTTGCACCATCCAAAACATCCTGTTCTGGGATTTCATGGATGGGATGAACCTGTCCCACAGGGCTCAGTTTATTTGGTCAGTAGTTTATTTTTTTCTTCTTGCCTTTTTTTTCCCCTCAGACTATTTTTTTGGGGAGCTCACTGTTTTTCTTCCCAGGCTCATTTTGGTTTTTTTCTCCTGCCACCTTAACCACCATTTTTTTGGGGGGTACTCTTACCTACCCCTCCAACCTACCTACCACCCTTCCTCCTACCAGCCCATCTACTTGCCTACCTTTACTGATCCAACCCATCTACCTCCCTCATTCCACTCACCCCTCACTTATGCTTGTGCGCTCCTCCATCACCAACGCTTGAGATTCAGTGGGACCAGGGTTTAGGGTTGCAAAGCTTCAAAAGAGTGAGGAGAAACAAGCAAACAAGCTTGGAGTGCCCAACTGGGAGGAGCTTGGAACAAACATGAAGAACAACAAAACTACAAGGTAAGCTCCCTTCCTCCCTTCTGTGTTTTTTTTAGGGTTCAAGCAAGCTGATTTTTGTTCCAATGCTACAAGTTTGATGGTCATGTCGTCACAGTTGAATAGAAAAAAAAAACACGATGACAAGGAGCCAAGCTCCTCATCATCTTGTCCTTGGGACTTGCAACACTAGAACAAAAAAATGCATGACGACAAGGAGCCAATTTCCTTGTGGTCATGTGCTTCAATGACTTGTAGCATTAGAACAAAAGAGCATGACAACAAAGAGCTTAGCTCCAGCTCTTTTGTTCTAATGCTACAGCTTAATCATCGTTGTGCTCTTTTGTTCTAGTGTTATAGTTCAATCAAGCGCACGATGATGAGGAGATCAACTCTTCATTGTCACGCATTTTTTGTTCTAATGTTGCAAGTCCCAGGGACACGACAACAAGGAGTTTGGCTCCTCGTCATCATGTTTTTTTTTTGTTCAAGTGCTAAAGGTCCCCATGGGCACTAAGCTCCTCATCGTTGTGTTCTTTTGTTCTAATGTTGTAGGTCAATCACGCACACAATGACAAGGAGCTTGACTCCTTGTCATGACAAGGAGCTTGTGTATTTTTTTTGTTCAAGTGCTAAAGGCCCCCATGGGCATGATGACGAGGAGCTCATGTTCTTTTGTTCTAATGCTATAGGTCAATCACGCACACGACGACAAGCAATTCGGCTCCTCATTGTTGTTTTTTTTTTTTTTTGTTCTAGTGTTGTAAATCCTAGGGACAATGATGAGGAGCTCGACCCCTCATCATCGTGTTATTTTTTTGTTCAAGTGTTGCAGGTCCCAAAGGCCAGGACAACAAGAAGTTCAACTCCTCATCATCCTACTCTTTTTTTTTCCAATCATTCAAGCACACAATGATGAAGAGCTTGGCTCCTTGTCATTGTGTATTTTTTTTGTTCAAATGTTGGAGGTCCCCATGGGCACAACAATGAAAAGTTCAGCTCCTCGCCATCATGCTCTTTTGTTCTAATGCAATAGGTTAGTCAAACACACGATGACAAGGAGCTTAGTTCTTCATTGTCATGTTTTTTTTTTGTTCAAGTTTGTAAGTCCCAAGGACATGATGACAATGAATTCAGTTCATTGTCATGTTATTTTTTTGTTCAAGTGTTGTAGGTCCTTAAAGCTAGGACAACGAAAAGCTAAGCTCCTTGTTGTCTTGTTTTTTTTTATTCTAGTCACTCAAGCACTGAACATCATCAAGTTTTTTTGGTTTTGGTCACTGAAGCTCGATGGGTGTTTTATTTGTTTTTTAGTGTTGGTAAATTTTTTCTTTTTTTTTTTTTTTTTTTTTAATTTAATAAAAAAGTCTCTAAAATAGGTTCATTTACTTGGCAATCATAAGATGACCTTTTTAGATGGACTCACCCATTTTTCATGGGCTTTTTTTCATTAACTCAATAAATTTTTGTTTGTTGGCTAAATTAAAATCACAAAAGAAATTTGATCTTTTTCATGTGAGATTAGTTCATTTTCTATAGTAACTATCATTAGTACCTTGGCAACTTCAACACTAATTATATTATCTTCAAAACTGTTGAAATTTTCACTAAATACGTTTTTTTTTTTTTTTTTTTTTCAAAAAAAAAAATTTTGTGAAGGAAAATTTTTTTTTTTTAGAAATTTTATATTTTTCCAAAAAAAAAATTTTTAGACTTTTTGAATAACTAAAAAAAAAGTAAAA